>ERZ802822.1324-NODE-1324-length-15488-cov-7.129258_pt1 | contig 15488 bp, 16 predicted proteins | sample MGYA00345649_ERZ802822 | MGnify/ENA primary metagenome ERZ802822 (study PRJEB30503, sample SAMEA104212359) | marine metagenome | biome: Westerlies Biome; feature: [SRF] surface water layer (ENVO:00010504) within the epipelagic zone...; material: water...
TTGGATTGATAAAAATAACGATACTGAAGTAACTTCTGATGAATTATCTATGGTTAATAGAGCTGGTTCGTGGGGAACAGTTCAAGAATTACGAGTTTCAGAACCTACAGAAAAATTTGAAGGAGAACCTCTAGTTGGTGTTTATCCTGTTCCATCTCGTTATTCTTATTGGTTAGGTGATACAAATCAAAACTCAACATCTATGGATTATACTTTGTCTGCAAGTTATTACAAAAATGATACCTGGTCTATATTATGGCCTGATTCTAAAGTAATTGAAGTTCTTCCAAATGATTCTACATCTGTTGATTTTACATTAATTGTTCCAGATCATTATCAAAATGGTGTTTATCAAGGATTTTTAAATTTTAAAAGTGATATTCATTCTGTTAATGCACCTGTATCTTTTGTTGTAAAAGAATCTGTTACCAAAAATGATTCTGTCATTTTTGTTGAAGGAATTTTAACTGATGATGTACTTTATGGAAATGGATTTACAAAAGGTGCATTTGATATGTCTAATCGATATATGGCAGGCGATTGGAGACAATATTATTTTGATATTCAAAATGATCTTGTTGATACTGCAATCATAGAACTTTCATGGAATTCTGATGATACCAATTTTGGAGTATTTGTAATGGATCCATCTGGAAAAATTATTCAAACAAATGTTCCATCTGGAGTTTTTGGTCATTTTCTTGGATGGCCTTCACTTGATTGGTTAGGAAATTCTCTTTTTAGTCAAGGTGGTGGATTTTATCCTGTAAAAAATAAAGATAATACATCAACAGTACTAAATGTACCAATTAATCAAACTGGTACATATTCACTCTTAACCCATTCAACATTATTTGGAGGAAATTCAACTACTGAATCAATTATACTCAAAGCAAAATTTACAAATCTTTTATCAGATACTATTTCTAACTCTGAAAATACTCCTCTACCAAAATCCACTGTTGTGGATACAGGGAATTCAACTCAACTTACTGAACCAGATAATTCAACTAAAGAAATTTCAGATAATGATCGAGTAACTATACCAAATGATACACCTGACTCTGATTTTGAAATTGGATTAATAGTAGGAATTCTTGTTGGTATAGCGATCGGAATTACTTTACTATTCATAATTAGGCAAAAAAACACCTAAAATCCAAACAAGGTTTATATCCATTTTGTCGAGTATTCTAGCTGAATGTCAGAGGCTGAGACTAAAAAATCTGAGGGTCTGTCCCGCAGAGATTTCCTAAGACTAATGGGTGCCGCAGGCACAGGTTTAGCATTTGCACCGTTTATCCCATTTGGAGATTTTATGCCAAATCCAAATCAAGCTTCTTTAGAAAAAGTTCCTGTAATTTTACCTGATGGCTCACATGCCAATATGAATACTTATGAAATTAATTCTGCACAAGTTATCACTTATCCAGCAACTGGAGATGCAGCCCTTGATGCTGAAGCATTTCGTAAATGGCAATTCATTAGAATTCCAGAAGAACTCGGTGGCGGTAAAACTGACAACACTGCTATTCGCGCATACAGTATGATTTGTCTTCATCTTTGGTGTTTGTGGAAGTATTGGCCTGATGATGGAAGAAAGAGAGGTGAATGTCCTTGTCATGGAAGTATGTATGACCCACTTACTGGAAAAGCATTTGTTGGACCTGCATCATTACAAGCATCTCCATCAGATACATTACCTGAATTAACTTTAGAAGTAGATTCTGAAGGATTCGTTTACATTTTACCACCTAAATTTGACGCAAACAATAATGGAGTAATTGGATATGGCCGTTTCACTTGAGAGAAAAACGGGTATAGTAGCCCTTCTGTATTGGATTTGGGATGGAGTAGATAGAACTATCTTTACTGCAATTAAATTTTCTTTCCCTGCAAGATTTGTAAGTCCATTTGGATTTTTAGGAATGTTAACATTTACTGTATTTATTATTCTTGGAGTTACAGGAGCTCTGCTGATGTTTTACTATCAACCAATTTTAGATAGAGCATGGGATAGTGTTGAATTCATTAACGATGAAGTACCATTTGGTTTTCATATTAGAAACATACACTATCACGGTTCTAATGCTATGGTTTTACTTGCTGTTCTTCACATGTATTATCAATACTTTAGTGGAAGATACAAAATTAGAAATGAAGTTTTATGGATGACGGGTGTTATCTTAGGAGTTGTAACTATTCTTGAGGCCTTTACCGGTTATGATGTTATATTTAGTGAAAGAGCGGAACTTGCAATCAGTATTGCTGCGTCGCTGACAACATCCATACCTGTAGTTGGCCCTACAATTAGAGACGCGGCGCTGGGTAGTGGATTTTCAGATTTCGTTTTAAGATTTTATGCACAACACGTGTTCTTGCTACCTATTGTAATGCTGGGATTAATGGCAGTACACTTCCCAAGATTCCTTGTATTTGATGTTCCAATGGTAATGGCAATTGGTGGTGCAATTTTGATTACTGGTGGTGTTTTCCCAATTGATTTAGGATTCAAATTTGAACCCACTGTACCTCCAGGTGTAACAGTACCTGAGTGGTATCTTACTGGAATTTACGCTTTTATGAGAACACAATATGATAAGTTTGTTACAGGTTTGCTGTGGCCATTAGTGTTTATCATATCGCTGGTATTGATTCCATTCCTTGATAGATACAAGAAATTTTCATGGAGGGATAGACCAATGGTTACTGCATTTGGAATTACTAGTCTTGCACAGATTATGGTAACGACATATTGGGGATTCTATATTTCTCCAGATGTATCAATTCCATTAGTAGAGCGTTTGGTAATTGATCCAATATTCTTCTACGGAACAATGTTATTGTTGGTTCCATTAGGATTTGGATTCACATACATGATGATTAAACTTGCAAATGAAGCTGAAAGAAAATCCAAGCTAGCAAAAAGTGCTGGCCCGCAAAAAGTTGCAACTATCAATCTTTCTGATAAATGGATTAATTGGCTACTTGTTGCATTATTGGCATTCCAAGTATTCCTCAACATTGCAGCTTACAATGCAGCATTAACAGGAATGAAGAATGTCTCATTATTCTTAATTGGAATAATATTACTGGTATTTGCAGCATTCTTCCATATCTACAGATATGCACTAGCCCAACAAAAGAATGCACCACCACCAGCACCTGTTAAAATTGAAGAGGACTTACCAGAATTATCTGAATCTGAAGCAACCCCTGAAATTACTAGTGATGTAACTAGTGAAACGTCTAAACTTCCAGATGGAGCTTCTGAAGAAAAACCTCAAGAGTTAGCACCAACAGTTCCAACACCAACAACTAAAGCTGATTTGAATGCTGAAACAAGTAATGATCCTAATTTAGGATCTCAAGATCTTACAAAACCTTGATCCCAAAAATTCTAACCAAGCTTTATAAGAACTTGGAAAATCTACAAAAATTATGAGTGCTACAACATCAAGTCATGCATATGGTATTGGTGTTATTGCACTAATTATTGGAATGGGTGCTGTACTTGTATTTTATACATCATTTTGGCTTCCAGAATCTTTAGAAAAACCTTCTGTTGATATACATATTTTGGAGCCAACTGACAATTTCATTATTAGTATTGCACAAGGTGCAGCAACTGAAGGAAACCCTAGTTATGTTCCAAACAGTCCCACAATTACTTTGACAATAGATAATCATGTAATTTGGATGAATGATGATGATACTCCACATACTGTTACTGCAGATCATAGACACATGGATGCATACAGTGGAGAATTTAATTCACCAGGAGTTGTAATGCCTGGAGAATCATATGAATTTCTTTTCACAGAACCTCAAGAACTACACTATCACTGTGATCCACATCCTTGGATGGTTGGTTCCTTAAAGGTTGAAAAGAGTAGATTCTAGTTAGAATATTTAGCAAAAATTATTTTACTTTCAATTTCCTTATGTTGTTCTATTATTGATACTCTAAATTTTACTTCATAATCTTGTGTTGGTTCAAATTCAATAACTGCAGAAAATTCTGCTTTATTTTCAGGCATTGTGTCTTTATTGATAAATAATCTAGAAACGTGCTGTGATATCTTTTTTTGATTATATGATTTGTAAATGATATGCTCATTTGAATCTAAAATTGTTGTATTGACTACTACCCCATCATATCGTCCTGGATATGAAACATCAATTGTACCAACTATCTCTGAGTTTTGATGTATATCTGTTGAATTTAGTTTAAATTCTAAATCTCCCATACCAGAAGTTTGTTTAATTCTGAATAAATAATTTGTTAAGTGGGCCCAAAGGGCTTCGATCCCTTGACCATTGGATTAGAAGTCCAACACTCTATCCATGCTGAGCTATAGGCCCAGAAACCTACCAATTAATTGACATTTTAAGGGTTTACAGCCATTTTTTTTCATAATTTTCTCTTTCCATTTTAAACAAAAATTGCTGAGCATATCCACAATACGGACCAAAATAATCTACGATTTTTTTATGAAGAATTTCATATTGTTTTTCTGTAATTGTCTTTGTTTCAATCTGAAATTCATTTGAATAATATTTTTCTAAAATTTTAATCATCCATGTATCTAATGGAAATGCATCCAATTTATTTAATGAAAATAACATAATACAATCTGCAACTTTATTTCCTACTCCTGGAATTAACCTGAGATTTCTTTTTGCTTCATTATAATCACTATTTTTTAAATATTCAAAATTTATTTTTTTTGAAGTAACCATTTTTGCAGCCTCTTTGATAAATGGTGCTCTATATCCAACTCCGCAGGTTTTAATTTCCTCAATTGATGCTTTTGCAATTTTTTCTGGTTTTGGAAATAAAAAAAATTCTTTATTTTGTATTTTTACTTTTGTTCCAAATTTCTCTGAAATTTTTTCTAAACTGTTTTTAATTTTTTGAATATTGGAATTTGATGAAATTATAAAAGAAATCATGCATTGAAAGGGATCCTGACTAAAAATTCTTAATCCCTCATACTCATTTACAGCTTTTTTAATTGTTTTATCTTTTGAAATTGATTTAATTATTTTTTGAATATCATCATTTTTTCTAAAAAACTCTGTTTTTACATTTTTAATTGATTTAATCTCCCCATTTTGATTAATTTTTAATATATTTTGACCGTCTATTCCATACCAATCCATTTCATTTTTTTGCCAAAGAAAAACTTGACCACTATTAATTGAATTATCTACATCTATGGTAAATTTATTTTTCATCTTAAATGGTTATTTTATCATTAACCATTGGAGCATATGTCTCTAAACCAAACTGTTCATGAATTTCTTGAGCAAATACTTGACATGATTCTGAATCTCCATGAACTGTCCAAACTTTTGGATTTCCTTTAATTGTTTTAATCATTTCAAATAACTCCTTTCTATCTGCATGACCTGAAAATTGGAATTGTTTTACTTCTGCTTGAACACTAAGATCTTTTCCTCTAGTTGATACTTTTCCTGTATCTAGTAATTTTTTCCCTGGTGTGCCTTCACCTTGATATGAAACTAGTGCAATTCCATTTTTACTATCAAATGATAATTGTTGTAAGTAGTATACCGCATTTCCTCCCACTAACATTCCAGCTGGCGAAATAACAACACATGGTTCACCCATTGCACGTTTTCTTTCTGCATGTTCTCTAATTGCAGTAGAACTTTTAATTGCCTCTGAAAATATTTTAGGATCTCTAAGATAATCTGGATTTTTAAACATTATTTCATTTACTTTTAATGCCATTCCATCCATAATGATTTTATGTTTAAAATTTGCACTTCGTAAAATACATGCCATTTCTTGAGAACGTTCTACTGAAAATGATGGAATAAATAATATTCCTTTTCTATCCATTACTTCGTTTGCAAATTCAATTAACTGTTGTTCTGATGTTTTTCGAGGTATTTGTTCAGTTTTAGCATATGTACTTTCTGTGATTAGTAAATCTATTTCTCCAATGTCTGTATCCATTTCTCGTAACATTCTTGAACCATTTGTTTTGATGTCTCCAGTATAGAATAACTTCTTTTTTTCTGATTCTACTAAAACTGTACTTCCACCTATAACATGACCTGATTCTCTGAATTCAAAAGTTGCATTTCCTTTTGTAACTTTTTGTTTAAATCCAATTTCTTTTGCATTTTTCATCATATTGTTTAATTCAGGCAAGTCAAATGGATGTGAATTTTTTTCAATTTTTAGCATATCATTAATCAATAATTTTGAAAGATCAAATGTTGGTGGAGTTGCATAAACATCTGTATTCCCACTTACAAATAATGATGGAACATTTCCGGAATGATCTAAATGAGCATGAGTAATTATGATTGCATCCAAGTCCTTAGGTTTAACATGTAATGGATATTGTGGGGGTGAACCTCTTCTTCCAAACATTACCCCATAATCTAATAGTAATTTTGTACCATTACAATCAACTAAAAATCCTGATCTCCCAACTTCATTTGCGGCTCCTAATACTTGAACATCCAAGGCTTTGATGCGTTTTTATCGACCTTAAAACCTTTTTAGAATACACCCGATCATTATATCTGATATAGAATCGACAAAAGCTTTAATTAGTGACAGCTAAGAATGGATCCTCATGGGAAGAACCTATGATGAGTGGATAGCTCAACAAGACCAAGCTGTCGTAGCAAAAACTCGTGCAGGTGATGAAGGAAATAAAGTACTTCTAAACCAAATCAACTGGATTTGGGTTAACAATCTTATGAATAAGAAAGCAGACCTAAACCCATCATCAGCAGAATTACTCGATTGGGTAACATCTGGCCAAATTGATGCAATGAGAAAATAAACGTGATATCACGTTAACTTTTTATTTTTAAATTTTTTAATCTATATTCTGCGCATCAATTTTTGTCGATCATTTTCATAACAGGGTTATGAGATTCTATCATGGTTTAAATAGGTAAATCCACTTTTTTATTTTGTAATGCCAATAGCAATACTTCCAGACATTGATGAACAAAGATGTATCGGATGTGCACTATGTGTAGAAATCTGTACAACTCTTGGTCCTGATGTCCTTAGGGTAAAACCTGTTGAAGGCTGGAAGAGAGGTAAAGCATTTGTTTTCTACCCAGAAAGATGTATTTCTGATGGTGCATGCATCGGTGTATGCCCAACAAAATCAATCTTTTGGATGAGACCAATGAATTACACTGCTGGACAACCAGTACCTCTTCACAAAAACGGTATCTTCATCAAAGGTTGGGCAGAAGACGCAGCACTTTAAGTGTAAATCTTTTAGCACATTCTTTTTTCTTATTTTTAATTAACCTAAAGATATTTTCTTGATATTCTTTGATAATGTTTTAACAAAGTATTTCAAGAATTCATCCTTCTTGTCATATTTGATTTCTGAAAAATTATTTCTCTTGAAGAACTCTGTCCAAGTTTTTTCGAATTCGGTAAATTCTTCTGGATTATAATTAATTCTGGATGCTACATGATGTGCTGCAGGAAAAATATCTGAAATCTCAATTGGAATTAATCCTAAATGAGGACTGTATTGACATACTTGAAATGAATCAAAGTCATTCACTTTCTTTTTTAATGACAAATACTCTGGAGATAGATATCCTGGTTTAGTAGTGGATTCCTTAGTAATCAATAATCTCTTTTTCTTTGATTTGAATTTTCTAACTGTCTGATGAAATGATTGTATTTCTGGACGAAACTGATCATCTTTATCATAAAGAAAAATTGCTCTTTCTTTGAATTTTGGAGTTCCTAAACCTAGAAATTCAGAATTTTCAGTCATCACATCTATCATTTCAAATAATTTAGGATGGGCTCTGGCTTTTTTTATGACATATTCCCATAATCTGCCTTCATGAATAGCTTGTTTGACTTTATCAACTTCTAGTTTGATTGCATACAAATTATGAATTGCCAATTCATTAATCTTCAATGTTTCTTCTAATTGTCGTAATTCTTCAGGAGTATACTTCCTACATATCTCACAATTACAAGGAAATATTTCAATATCTGACAAATAACGTGTTCCATCTTCTGTAATGTATCTCAATTGTTTAGCATACAACATGTATGAAGCAGAGTCAAATGAATCACATCCTAAAGCTATGGCAAATGGAATTGTAAGTGGATGACCTGCTCCAAAAAGATGTAGTGGAACTGATTCTGGCATTTGTTTTTTAGCAGATACAATCATTTGTGCAAGTAATCTATATTCATAGGATTCCATAAATTCAACTGGACTTCCTAATGCTAACATTTTGAAACCCATGTCGATTAACCCTTTAGTTGATTTTGATACTAGATCAAAATGTTCTCCACCTTGAATAGGACCAATCCAAATTTGTCCATTATCTTTACTATCATCAAGAGTTTGTTTACAAACTTTCAAAGTATGTTTTACATACGATTCAGCTTTTTTAATTGGTAATCCATATCCTGTTGGTTTATCTAATGGAATTGCAAAATCTGTTAATATTCCTGTTTCAAAGTTTGCCATATCAGGTGGTAGAACTTCTAAGTCACCATATTCTAATACTTGATATCCACCAGAATCTGTCATAATTGACTTATCAAAATCAATTATTTTATGAATTCCTTTTTTTACTGCTTCGTCACCATAATTATTTTTTGTAATGTATGCATTTGTAATTACAACATCAAATCCAATCTCTTTAATTTTTTTTGATGGAATTGTTTGTTTTACTGGATGAATCACAGGAACAAATGCAGGTGTGTTAATTTTACCATGATTTGTATACATGATTCCTATTCTTCCAGCAAGATCTGTTTTAGAAATTTGAAACAATTACTTTAAGAAAATTAAAGGCGTTATTTAATCAATGAGTAAAAAATTTTTCTAAATCGTTATTTTTTGTTACCAAATTTAACCAATCTACTTGCTCACCATTTCCTTTTTCAGAAATGATTTGCAATACTTTTTCAACTACTTGTTCAATGTTTTTTTCACTAACATCAATTTGAAATGCCTTTTCTTCAAATTTTTCTAGTGTATCGTGAGTAATTATTCCTAAAATTTCACTACCTGCATTTTCTTTAATTTTATTTTCTGAATAATCTCTTTCTTTGTAAACTGATTCCAAATGATATGGGTTCCTTCTTAATATGATAATTTTTTTGACTTGATTTTTTTCTAAAACATATGGTGCTAAATGGCCTACAACAATTTTTCCATCTAATTTCATCTCTTTTACAATAATGGCAAGTTTTTGAGTATCCACGTCATTGGTATTTTCTCTTTTCTCAATTACATCTGAATCTTTTGCAATAATATTGATATCAATTATTGGTAGATTCAGCTTTTTTGAAATTTTTTTTGCAATTGTATGTTTACCAACGCCTGGATTTCCAGTTATTACTATTGACATAATTTAAAATCATTAGAACTAGATTAAACGATTTCTGCAATACTAATAAGTACAATTACATTTTTCTGGGTAATGCAAATAGGATTACTTGGTAAAGCAAATGTTGGAAAATCAACATTTTTTTCTGCTGCAACTGAAACCACTGTTGCTTCTGGTAATTTTCCATTTACAACAATTGAACCAAATATTGGTGTGGCATATGTTCAATCAGACTGTGCTTGCAAACATTTTGATCTAAAACATGAAAACGAATTATGTGTTAATGGTACTAGATTGATTCCAATAAAGTTGATTGATGTTGCTGGATTGGTACCAGGTGCCCATGAAGGAAAAGGTTTGGGAAATCAATTCCTTGATGATGCAAGACAAGCTGAAGTTTTAATTCACGTTGTTGATATTGCAGGTACTACTGATATCCAAGGTCAATCAATACCTGTTGGAACTCATGATCCTTTGGAAGATGTTGCTTTTGTTCAAGATGAATTTGATCAATGGTTTATTGATATTCTAAAAAGAGAATGGGATAAAATAACTCGTGAAGTGGACCAAAAACGTGCAAAACTTACTGATGGAATTGCAAAAAGATTCAGTGGTTTGGGAATAAAAGATTACCAAGTGCAACAAGTCTTACAAAAACAAGATCTTATCACTATAAATCCAAAAGAATGGAATGATTCCAATATAGAAAATTTTGTTAAAGAACTAAGGAAAAATACTAAACCAATGATAATTGCTGCAAATAAGGCAGATCTTTGTAAAGATCTTGATATTATGAAAAAAATTTCTGATACTGTAATTCCTTGTAGTGCTGAAACTGAATTACTATTAAGAAAAGCCACTAAAGCTGGAATAATTAATTATAATTCTGGTGACAAAGGATTTAAAATTAATTCTGAAAAAGAAATTCCTGCTCCACAACAAAAAGCACTTGATCTAGTTAATACAATTTTTTCTAAAATTGAATCAACTGGAATACAAAAAATTCTAAACACTGCAGTTTTTGATTCATTAAATTTGATTACAGTCTATCCTGTAGAGGATGAAACCAAACTTACTAACAAAGATGGAGTAATTTTACCTGATACAAAATTACTTCCACAAGATTCAACAGCTAAAGATTTAGCAATCTTAATTCATGCTGATATCGCAAAAGGATTTTTGCATGCGATTGATTGTAAAACTAAACAAAGAATCAGTGGTGAGCAAAAACTGAAACATGGTGATGTAATCAAAATTGTATCAACATTAAGTCGTGGATAATATGATTGGTTTAGGAATTGAAAGTACTGCACATACATTTTCTTGTGCAATAATTGAAAAAAAAGGAAAAAAAGGTAAAATTTTATCTGATGTTAGAAAAATTTTTCGACCAGAAGCTGGTCAAGGAATTCATCCACGAGAAGCTTCTCGACATCATATTGAAAATAGTCCTATAGTATTATCCGAGTGTCTAAGCGAAGCAAATATTTCTGTAAAAGATTTAGATATTATTTCATATGCTGCAGGGCCTGGGTTAGGACCATGTCTTAGAGTTGGTGCTGTAGTAGCTAGATCTCTATCTTCATTTTACAAAATTCCAATATATCCAGTAAATCATGCAATTGGTCATATTGAATTAGGAAAATTACTTACAGGTGCAAATGATCCTTTGGTTCTGTTAGTTTCAGGAGGCCATACAATGCTTCTATCATTTTTAAACAAACAATGGAGAGTTTTTGGTGAAACATTAGATATTACATTGGGTCAATTACTTGATCAATTTGGTAGATCAATAGGTTTTGCTTCCCCTTGTGGAAAAAATATTGAAGAATTAGCTTCAACATCTACAAACTATGTTTCATTACCATACTCTGTTAAAGGAAATGATGTATCTTTTTCTGGATTATTATCAGCTACAAAACCCATTTCAGAAAAAAGTAAAGTTGATGCTTGTTATTCTCTTCAAGAAACAGCATTTGCTATGATTAGTGAAACAGTAGAACGTGCATTATCATTTACATCCAAAAAGGAATTAATGATTGTAGGTGGAGTTGCTGCAAACAAAAGATTATCTGAAATGTTAAAGGATGTATGTAAAAGACATGGAGCTAAATTTTTTGTTGTACCCTTAAAATATGCTGGAGATTGCGGTAGTCAAATTTGTTGGACAGGACTTTTAGAATCACAAGTTAAAAAAAGTGCTTTATTAAAAGACACATTTGTAACTCAGTCTTGGCGATTAGATTCTGTTATAGTAAATTATTAAAAATTATTATTCATTCATTGTTTGCTCTATTGTTTTTACCCATGATTTTGTATTAAAAACTCCAAATTTGTAAGTCTGTTCCCCATCATCTGTTTTTGCAGTAAAACAAACTTTTTTTATGAATAGACCCTCTTTCCAAATTTTAATCACGTTTTCTAACGGAACATCAAGTACTGTATCGCCCATACGTTTTGTAAAATCCATTATTCTTGCTTGTGTTTTATCAAATGCCAATCTTTTATTTGTCAAAGTGAGAATTCCAGGACCTAGCTTATCTTCACTACAATCTTCTTGTTTCACTCTATTTTCTCCATCTTCCATGATAACTTTTATTGAATTCTTTTGGATATAATGTTAATGAAATTAATTAAAAAGGGTGCTGAGGCTGATATTTACACAGGTACTTGGAAAAATTCTAAATCTCTTTTTAAAATTAGAAAAATTAAAACTTATAGAAATAATTCACTGGATTCAAAAATACGTAGACAACGAACAATTAAAGAATCACAAATGCTTTCACAAGTGAAATCATTTGGAATTCCATCACCCCTTGTTCATTTTGTAAATTTGGAAAAAAGTATGATTGTAATGCAAGAGATTCCTGGAAAACCTGTTCATGATTTACCTGAGTCAAAAATTATTGTAATTTGTAAACAAATTGGAAAATTAGTTGGACTTTTACATAAAAATGGAGTAATGCACGGAGATTTGACAACATCCAATTTCATTTTATTTAAAAATATTATCTACATGATTGATTTTGGACTTTCTCAAAATACTATAAAACCAGAAGATCATGCAGTTGATTTAAGATTAATTAAAGAAATTCTTAACAGTGCACATGCTAAAATTATGGAATCCTCTTGGAAAAATTTCCTCATTGGATACAAATCTGTAGTTGGAACACCTTATCAGACAAAAATTGTAAAATTAGTTTCAGAAATTGAGAGTCGTGGTAGGTATGCACAAGTTGTCTAATCTGTTGTTTGTATCGTCTAATATTCATAAATTCAAAGAAGCTAGAGAAATTTTAGATTCATTTGGAATTACAATTAAATTTTTTAAATTAACTTTAGAAGAAATTCAATCAAATTCAATCAAACAAATTGCAACAAAAAAAGCCCAAGATGCATTTTCAAAATGCAATACCTCTCTAATTATTGAAGACGATGGATTACACATTGATTCTTTAGATGGATTTCCAGGACCGTATTCTTCTTATGTCCAAAAAACTATTGGTAACAAAGGAATTTTAAATCTGTTAAAAACATCAAGAGATGCAAAATTTATTTCAACCATTACTTATTGTGATGAAAATAATTTGAAATCTTTTGAAGGGAAACTTTATGGAACTATCTCTAAGTTAGAAAAAGGTCAAGGTTGGGGATTTGATCCAATTTTCATTCCAAAAAATCAAAAGAAGACATATGGTGAATTAATTGAAAAAAATAACATTTCACACAGATACAAAGCATTGAAAAAATTTTCTAATTGGTATTTGCATAAGCTGAAATATAACGATCAATAAACCTTTCATTATTTTGTAAAATTGATATTCTTGAAACAAGACTTTCATCCATAATTGAAAATATTTTACTTTGTTTAGCTATTTCTTCACTGAATTTTTTTACTTCTGACATTTCTAACATATTTTCATGTTCAAGTCTATTAGTTGAACGACCAATATGCATGTAAGATTTTATTTCTATAAAATGTGGACTAGCTTTTCTAAACATATCTGCAAATGCTGGTATCATTTCTTTTTGATCATTATAATTTCGAATTAATGTAATTCTTAAAACAGTTCGTGTATCTAGATCCTTTAACATATCTAATGTTCTGTTCCATCTTTCCCATGAATCATCATATTTTGGTTTGTTAATTTTTATAAATGATTCATAATCTGCTGCGTTTGTAGATAAATACAATTGTGTTGGTAATGCATCTTCATCTTGTAGTTTTTGAATCATATCTGGTTCTTGTCCATTTGTTACAAGAAAAATTGATTTTGTAGCTTCTAATGATTTTAGATATTTAATTAATTCCGGTAATTTTGGATACATTGTTGGTTCTCCAGATAATGAAATTGCATAATGTGTTGGTAACAATGATTCATCTAATCTTTGATTATCATTTCTTGAATCTCCATAAAACCCATCAATCAGTTTTTTTCTTTCACCCATTAATTTTCTTAAAATTTGTTCAGGTTCTGCAACTTGTTCTGGTTCCATTTTCATTGCATCATAAAATTCCATTGGTCTCCAACAATAAACACATCGATTTTCACAATACATTCCAGCTGGTGAAAATTCCATACATCTATGAGTTAAAATTCCATAAAATTGATGTTTATAGCAACTTCCTTCATGTTTGAATGATTTTTTTGTCCAATGGCATAATTCAACGGTCGAGTGGTCTGCAACGCCGTATTTTGCTTTTTTGAGTTGTGCAGCAATGGCTGGTTTTATTTGAATGAGGTTTTCTTGGTCATTATCCACTACTTCTCCAGAACAACTCATATCATGTCTTGTAATTTGATTTACTTAAATTCATTTAGAATATTATATACAAAAAGTAGTACATTTACCGAAACTAAAGTGTAATTTAATAACTGGAATTACTGAATAAAAGCGTAAATTGAAAGTTAAATATGCTCTAATGCTTTTGTTCATGCTTGGTTCTACACTAAGTATTTCGATTTCTCCCGTTTTAGCAGCTACTGACCTTGACATTGATAACGATGGTGTTTTAGATGATGTTGATAATTGCCCTCGATTACAAGAAGACTATTTTGGTGAAATAGACGGCTGTCCTTCTAGAAATCTAAATTGGGTAGATTCTGATTCTGATTCAATTCCTGATAATGTAGATCAATGTATTTTATCTCAAGAAATTTTTAATGGATTTGAAGATACAGACGGCTGTCCTGATAATACTACATCTGAATTAATTTTTGATCAAGATTCTGATTCAATTCCTGACATGCAAGATAATTGTCCATTGGTACAAGAAACTTTTAACAACTTCCAAGATACAGACGGCTGTCCAGATACACTTGCAATTGATTCTGATTCTGATGGAGTTCAAGACTTTTTAGATAATTGTCCAGCAACTCTTGAAACTTGGAATGGCTTTGCAGATTTTGATGGCTGTCCTGATGAAATAATTAACCCTGATACTGACTTTGATGGAATTTTAGATGTAAATGATCAATGTATTAATGAACGAGAGAGAATAAATGATTTCGAAGATGATGATGGCTGTCCAGATATTTCTCCAGATAATGTAGCACTTGATACTGATTTAGATGGAATAAGAGATACAATTGATCTTTGCCCATATCAAAAAGAAACTTTTAACAATATTCAAGATACAGACGGCTGTCCAGATGAACGTTCTACAGAATTATTTGTTGATAACTTAATGAAAGATTCTGACTATGATGGAATTTTAGATGCAATTGATAAATGCATTTCATTACCTGAAACTTACAACGGATTCCAAGATACAGACGGTTGCCCTGACTTTATTTCAATAACTGATTCTGATTATGATTCTATTCCAGATGCAATTGATAATTGTAAATATGTAGTAGAAACTTACAACGGATTCCAAGACGATGATGGCTGTCCTGATTCTGTTGATACAATAGAGCTATTCACATATCAATTACCTGATATTGACAATGATGGTGTTGATGATAGATGGGATCAATGTCTTAATGAACGTGAAAATTATAATGGCTTTGCTGATAATGACGGATGTCCAGATACAATTGGAGTTTCAATACCTGTTGATCCTTCTATGATTGATTCTGATGATGATGCAATTCCAGATG
>ERZ802822.1325-NODE-1325-length-15468-cov-8.219284_pt1 | contig 15468 bp, 17 predicted proteins | sample MGYA00345649_ERZ802822 | MGnify/ENA primary metagenome ERZ802822 (study PRJEB30503, sample SAMEA104212359) | marine metagenome | biome: Westerlies Biome; feature: [SRF] surface water layer (ENVO:00010504) within the epipelagic zone...; material: water...
ATAGGTACATTGAAATCATTCAGTATAGAAAGCAAAGCCCCATATTTTGAATTTGAATCAACTGTATTTATAATAATGCCATCTAAGGGTAAATATTCTTGAAAGCCACTTATAATATGTTTTGAAGCTAGACCTGTATTAGCATCAATCGTTAAAAGATTTTTAATATCTAAAAATTGATCTGATTTCTTATTAATAATATTTGATATTTTTTGTAACTCCCCCATTAAATTTTTATTGTTGTGCTGGCGACCGGAGGTGTCAACAATAATGACATCATTTTCCAATAATTGATCTATGCCCCGATATACAACTGCAGAGGGATCTTCTTTATCGGCACCGCTTACAATGGGAACATTAAATCGATTAGCGAAGTGTTCAAGCTGCTCTATAGCGGCAGCCCTGAAAGTATCGGCAGCAATTACTGCTGGCTTAAGCCCATTTTGTTGAAAATATTGAATAAATTTTCCAATAAAAGTAGTTTTTCCTGACCCGTTATTCCCAGCTATAACCATTAAACTTTTTGCTTTAGGTTTAAAATTTCCAAATTGTTTTTCTTTAAATTGGGATAGGAGCTCTGATTTAATTAATCTCCTCAAATCATCTTCCTTAGAGCCACTGTCTTTAATTTTTGTAATAATCATATCTGCAAATTTAGGCTCTACACCACTTTCAAAAAGTAAATCCTCTACTTCTTCTATATTTAATTTTTTTTGAAATATTTTTTTTAAAAAAAACATTAAGCTGTTACTATCTCACCTATTGGTAAGCCAATCATAGGTATTCTGTGTTTTATATAATTTTGATCATATCCCACTACTGCTCCTGTCTTAACTTCCTCAATTAGTACCTTTCGAGGAAGATAAAATTCTTTTTTTACTTCATCTAATAGTTCTTCTCCTAGCTGTCTTAATTTTTGAGCTCTTTGTTTAATAATTGATTTTTGTAATTGAGGCATTCTAGCGGCAGGAGTATTTTCTTTTGGAGAAAAAGGAAAAATATGCAAGTGAGAAATTTTACACTCTTTTAAGAGTTTATAAGTATTATAAAACATCTCTTCAGTTTCTGTTGGGAAACCTGCAATAATATCTGCCCCAAATGTTATATCTTTTCTCAAACTTCTACAGCGCTGAACAAAATTTCTTACATCATCTGCATTGTGTCTTCTCTTCATTCTTTTTAAAATCATATTATCCCCTGCTTGAATACTGAGATGTAAATGGGGCATAACTCGAGGATCTTGAATGACTTGATCAAAATGTTTATCTATTTCCACACAATCGATAGAAGAAAGCCTAATTCTTTTTAATTTTGTTTCATTCAAGATATCCATTATAAGTTCGCTCATACAATAATGACTATCAAAGTCACTACCATAGTCCGAAATATCAACTCCAGTCAGAACTATTTCTTTAACTCCATTATCCACATTCCTTTTTACCTCATTGATTAAAAACTGTGGATCAAAACTACGATTATTACCTCTGCCAAAGGGTATTATGCAAAATGTACAGCGATGATTACATCCTTGTTGAATTACAAGGCTTTGTCGAGCCTTATGACTCTCTCCTTGTAATGTGGGAGTAGCGTCATTGACCTCATCAAAAATATCTTTAATAAAGATATCTTCTTTATTTTCGTCAAAAATATTATTCCACGCTTCAGGTTTTAGTTTATTAATATTATCAACTAGGTGATCAACTTCTTTCATTTGTTTATAATTTGATGGTGAAATTTGAGCAGCACATCCAGTTAATACTAACTTTGAGTTGGGATTCTTTTTTTTAATTTTTCTAATTGTTTGCCTGACTTGTCTTTCAGTCTCATTAGTGACAGCACAGGAATTTATAACAATGACAGGTTCATCTTTTTGTGGAAGTAATTCTTCAATCTTTTTTCCCTCAAAATTATTTAAGCGACACCCAAAATTAATTACTTTGTTCATCAAAGTTGAATAACTGATTTATAAACAATTTCTGCGGGACCTTTGAGGTAGACCATTTTATCTTGAATATCTGTTTCAAGAAAAGATTGTTCCGTTTTAATTCTTATTTTTGATCCTACTAAATTATTATGATGAAGAACAAAAGCAGTAGCACAAGTTCCAGAACCACAAGCCAATGTATGACCACCTCCTCGCTCCCAAAATAAAACTTTAATAGACCGGGAATTTATTTTTTCAACAAAAGTGATATTGGCTTGATTCGGAAAAAGAGAATGTTTTACAAGCTTGGGACCCAGTCTTTCTAAATCAATAGAATTAATATTTTTAACAAGAACAACACAATGAGGATTACCAATATTAGCAGACATAATTTTTATAACTCCAGGTATTTTAATACTTTTTAAAAAAATATTTTGTGTATCCATTTTTTTTGATAATGGAATTTTTTTCCAAGCAAGAGATACTTCTCCAACATTTATTTTGTAATCTTTTCCAATCTTTGTACCTAGGTGATTAAAACTATGACTTTTAATAATGACTTTTTTGTATTTCTTTGTTTCAGATAAATACTTGTAAACACACCTAAGCCCATTTCCACAATTCTTTCCTAGAGAGCCATCTGAATTGTAAAAATAAACTCGGTGGTAAGAGGGATATTTCTTCAAAAGGACAAGTTGATCGCATCCGATACCAAATCGGCGATCACAGAGTTTTTTGATTATTTTTTTGGATTTTTTAATAATATCAACATTTTTATCAATAATGATAAAGTCATTTCCAGCGCCATGAGCTTTAATAAAAGGTATTTTCATGAGGCGCCTATAGTGATATAAAATCATCTGTTAATAAAGAAAAATTTAGTCGGCCGATGAGTATCATCCGCCGATTTTTTTTATTTTTAAAATGCTAGAAAATATAACAAATAAAATCACAGGAATTTTTCAAAGCCTTTCTAACAAAGGTGCAATTACTGAAAAAGACCTTGAGACCACCTTAAGAGAGGTCAGAGTAGCCTTACTAGAGGCGGATGTATCCTTAAAGGTTTCAAAAGATTTAATTAAAAATATACAAGAGAAAGCCATAGGCCAAAAAGTTATTGAAAATGTTCAGCCAGGTCAACAGGTTGTTAAAATAGTTAGTGATGAGCTAACTGAAATACTAGGCACTCAAAGTAGCGAACTTAACTTTAAAAATAAACCCTCTGTATTCTTAATGTGTGGATTACAGGGTGCGGGTAAAACAACTTCAGTTGCCAAGCTCGCAAATTATTGTCAAAAAAGTCTCAATAAAACTGTATCTTTAGTTTCAACTGACTTAAGAAGACCTGCTGCGATAGAGCAACTTCGCATTTTATCAAAAAATAATAACATTCAATTTATTGAACCAGAAAGTAGTGGTGTTGAAGAGATTGTCAAAAATGCAATTAATCAAAGTCAGAAACTTTTATCTGATATTTTAATTATAGATACCTCTGGTCGTATTAGTACTGATGAAGAACTCCTTTCAGAATTAAAGGCTATTTATCAAATAGCAGAACCCCAAGAAAATTTATTAGTTTTAGATTCCATGATGGGTCAGCAGGCACTTAGTGTTGTAGAAGCATTTAATAATACTGCCCCCTTATCTGGTTTTATATTAACAAGATTAGACGCCGATCCTCGAGGGGGAGTGGCACTTTCTGCAAAATATCAAACAGGTCTTCCTATTCGTTTTTTTGGTTCAGGAGAAAATATTGAGGATTTTGAGGTCTTTCATCCTGATCGTATTGCATCAAGAATTTTAGGGATGGGAGACGTAGTCTCTTTTGTAGAAAAAGCTCAAAAAGATTTTGATGAAAAAGAAATGGAAAATCTTCAATCACAAATGATGAGTGGAAAATTTAGCATCAATGATTTGCTAAAACAATTTTTACAAATGAAAAAAATGGGAGGTATGTCTGGAATGATGTCATACATGCCGGGCGTGAGTAAAATTAAAAATATGATGGAAAATAATGATTTTGATGAAAAAATTATAGATCATCAAATAGCAATTATTCGCTCCATGACAAAAGAGGAGAGAATCGAGCCAGATTTGTTAAAAGCTTCTAGAAAAAGAAGAATAGCGACTGGTTCTGGTCGACAGGTTCATGAGGTCAACAGACTTCTAAAACAATTTGAGCAAACTAAAAAACTTATGAAACAAGCTCAAAAGCCAGGCTTTGCCAATAAATTAAAAGGTTTATTAGGTGGAAACCAAATGCCAACGATTGAATAAAATAAGAAAGGAGAAATCATGGCAACAAAAATAAGACTAGCAAGAGGAGGCTCTAAAAAGAGGCCTTTTTACAGGATAGTGGTAGCCGATGAAAGAGCACCAAGAGATGGTAATTTTATCGAGAAAATTGGAAATTTTAATCCGATGGTACCAAAGGATCACAAGGAAAGAGTAGTCCTTAGTAAGGAAAGAGCTGAACATTGGCTTAAAGTGGGAGCACAGCCTACTGAGAGAATGCAACGTATTCTTTCTGATCTAGGTATGATGGAAGCACCAAAGTTTACTGAAAAAACAAAAAAACATTTACCCAAGAAAAAAGCTCAAGAAAGAGTAAAGGCCAAAGAAGAGGCTGCCTTAAAAGCTGAAGAAGATGCTAAAGCTGCAGCAGAAGCAGCAAAAGCTGAAGCAGAAAAACCAGCTGAGGAGACTCCTGTAGCAACTGAAGAGCAATCTAATCAAGAGGAAGCAACTCCTGAGGTTCCTGCAGAGGAAGCACCAGCTGAAGAAACACCTGCACCCACAGAAGAAGTAGCCACAGAGGAAGCCGCTGCACCAACTGAAGAGGCCACCGCTGAACCTGAGGTTGTAGAAGAAAAAACTGAAGAAGAGAAACCTAAAGAATAGAAACAAGTTGTCTCTCTCCAAAAGTAAATTTATTCAAGTTGGTAAAATTGGCAGGCCTAAGGGAACAAAAGGCCTGCTAAGACTTCATTGTTTTTTAAATGATGATAGAGATATAAATAAGTTTGATTCATTTTACTTAGAGGATGAAAGCGCCATTAAAATTAAGATTGTCTCTTTTGATAAAAAGGGTCCAATAATCAATATAAACAATATTGATAATAGAACAGAAGTTGAATTCTACGTTAACAAAACTATTTTCTTACAAAAAGAAAAACTAAACCCTACCAAAGAAAATGAATATTACTTTCATGACCTTGAAAACCTTGATGTTATCAATAATAAAAATGAAATAGTGGGAAGAGTAGTGTCAGTTGTAAATTTTGGTGCGGGAGACTTATTGGAAATTTATTTTCTAAAAAGTTCTAAAAATGAATTCTTTAGATTTACAGAGCAAAATTTCCCTTCAGTAAATATCTCTGAAAAAAAAATTACTATAAAATCATAATGATTACATTTAATTTACTAACTCTATTTCCTGAGAGTTTTTCTAGTATGTTAGAAGTGGGCTTATTAGGTAAAGCTTTTAAAAATAAATTATTTAAAATTAATACTATTAATATTAGAGAATATAGTGATTTGTCTGCAAACTCAGTTGATGACAAACCATTTAGTGGAGGGCCTGGAATGGTTCTTAGACCTGATATTATTTCTAAAGCTATTGAAGAAAATTTTGATAAAAACTATTTAGAAAAATCTACCAAGATTTGTTTCTCTGCAAAAGGTATAAAACTTACCCAACAATATTTAACTCAAAATACCCAAGTTACTGATTTTATAATATTAAATGGAAGGTACGAGGGGATTGACCAAAGAGTTATAGATTATTATGGTTTTGAAGAAATTTCTGTAAGCGATGTTATTTTAAACGGTGGAGAAATTGCATCTCAGTTATTTATTGAGTCTTTCATGAGACTTCAACCCAATGTGCTAGGTAATGAAAAAACACATATAGAAGAATCTTTCCATAATGACCTCTTAGAACACGATCAATTCACGAGACCAAACCCTTGGATTGCTCCTAATAATAAGTCTCTTGAAGTCCCTCTAACTCTTACTAGTGGTCATCATGCTGACATTGAGGACTGGAAGAAAGAGAATTCCTTAGAAAATACGCAAAAAAATAGACCAGATTTATTTAAAAAGTATTTAAAAAAAAACAAAAATGAGTAGAATACCCGCTCTAATACCACCCACATTTTAAGTATTGGATGGAGTATACAATGAATGAAATAATTAAAAATTACGAACAATCACAAATTCAACAAATTTTAAAAAAATCAAAAGTTACAGATTTTGGTCCAGGAGACACTGTCAAAGTTAACGTTAAGATTAAAGAAGGAAACAAAGAAAGAGTTCAGGCTTTTCAAGGCGTTTGCATTGGAAAAAAGAATAATGGTTTGAATTCATCTTTTTCTGTTAGAAAAATATCTAGCGGTGAAGGCGTAGAAAGAGTTTTTCCTCTTTACAGCAATGTTATTGAGTCAATTGAAAGAATTAAAGTAGGAGATGTCAGAAGAGCTAAACTTTATTACCTAAGAGAATTATCTGGTAAAAAAGCTAGAATTTCTGAAAGAACTGACGGTCGAGCGTATGATGATGAGCAATATGTTTCTTCAATTGAAGATGTTGTAGAAGCCCCAGCAGAAAAAGCTGAAGATACATCTTCTTCAGATGCACCTGTTGCTGAAGAGGCACCTACAGAGGTTGTAGAAGAGACTAAGACCGAGGCCTCGGCTCCACAAGAAGAATCAAAAGAAGAAGTACCTTCTGAAGAAAAAGCAGAAGAGGCTGAATCTAAAACCTAATTTAAATTTCATCTTGAGCAACAACGGCCCAAAAACACTTTTTGATAAAATTTGGTCTGATCACTTAGTCGGCCAACGAGATGATGGCACAAGCCTTTTGTATATTGATCGACATCTTGTGCATGAGGTAACAAGCCCTCAAGCCTTTGAAGGTCTAAAGCTATCCAATAGAAAAGTTAGAAGACCTGAAGCCACTTTTGCTACTGCTGATCACAACGTTCCAACTATTAATAGAGAAAATATTTCAGACGAACAAAGTCGTATACAGGTTGAGACATTAGCTAAAAATACAAAAGAACATAATATCGAATATTTTGAGCTATCTGACAGAAGACAAGGTATTGTTCACATTATTGGCCCTGAGCAAGGAATAACCCAACCTGGAATGACTATGGTTTGTGGAGACAGTCATACATCGACTCACGGGGCTTTTGGTGCTTTGGCTTTTGGGATAGGAACAAGTGAAGTTGAACATGTTTTGGCAACTCAAACAATTGTTCAAAAACCCGCAAAAAATATGCGTATTGCAGTAAATGGAAAACTTCCATTCGGTGTAACTTCAAAAGATTTAATACTATATATAATAGGACAAATTGGTACTGCGGGAGGCAATGGCCACGTTATTGAATACGCTGGTACATCTTTAAAACCCCTATCAATGGAAAGCAGAATGACAATTTGCAATATGAGTATCGAAGCAGGAGCCAGAGCAGGATTAATAGCTCCAGATCAAATTACCTTTGATTATATCAAAGGAAGGCCTTACGCCCCATCAAAGGATCACTGGGAAAAAGCGATCGAGTACTGGTCCTCATTGCCTAGCGATCAAGATGCCTTTTACGATAATGAACTTATTATCAATAGTGATGAAATAGATCCAATGGTGACTTGGGGCACGAGCCCAGAAGACGTTGTAGCTGTTAGCGGATTTGTTCCTGATCCATCTAGTGGTAAGACAGAAAACAAACAAAAAAGTATTCAAAGATCATTAGACTATATGGGTTTAAAATCAGGAACTAAAATTACTGATATAAAATTAGATAAAATTTTTATTGGGTCCTGTACCAATGGAAGAATTGAAGACTTAAGAAACGTCGCTTCTGTTGTTAAAGATAAAAAAATTTCAAGTCACATTAGCGGAATGATTGTTCCCGGATCAGGTTTAGTTAAAAAGCAAGCTGAAGAGGAAGGTCTGAGTAAGATTTTCATTGATGCTGGTTTTGAATGGCGTGATGCTGGGTGCTCTATGTGTCTTGGCATGAATCCTGACCAATTAAAACCTGGTGAACGATGTGCCTCTACTTCTAATAGAAATTTTGAAGGTAGACAAGGTCGAGGGGGAAGAACCCATTTAATGAGCCCAGAACTTGCAGCTGCCTCTGCTATTAAAGGTAATATTTCAGATATCAGAGACTTTATTTAATATGGATAAGTTTAATACTCTAAAAGGTATCGCAGCACCCTTGCCAATAGTTAACATTGATACAGACATGATCATTCCTAAACAATTTTTAAAAACAATTAAAAGAACAGGGTTGGGTGTCAGTTTATTTTATGAAATGAGATATGATAATGATGGAAAACTTATTAAAGATTTTGTCTTGAACACATCTCCTTATGATCAATCTAAAATTCTTGTTGCAGGTGATAACTTTGGATGTGGATCCAGTCGAGAACATGCTCCCTGGTCACTTAAAGATTTTGGAATTAAGTGTGTATTATCAACAAGTTTTGCTGATATTTTCTACAATAATTGTTTCCAAAATGGCATTTTGCCTATTGTTGTTACTCCAGAACAATTAGATCAGTTAATGACAGCAGCATCAAATCAAACAGAATTTCATATCGACCTACCCCAGCAAACTATTAAGGCAGGTAATCACTCTTTCAATTTTGAAATTGAAGAATTTAGAAAAGAGAGACTCCTTCAGGGCCTCGATGACATTGGCATTACTCTTGGTTACCAAGACAAGATTAGTAATTATGAAGATGAAAAACAAAATCAAAAACCTTGGTTATTTAAGGATAAATAAATGAGTTCTAAAATTTTAGTTTTGCCAGGTGATGGCATAGGTGTAGAAGTTGCTGATCAAGCAATAAGAGTTATAGATAAATTAAATGAGCAAGGACTAGATGCTATCTATGAAAAAGAATTAGTTGGTGGGGCGTCTTATGACGCTAATGGAGAACCCTTAACACCTACTGTTTTAGAAAAAGCCAAAAATTCTGACGCCATATTATTAGGTGCGGTTGGAGGTTCAAAGTGGGATGATGTTGAAAGATCAAAAAGGCCAGAAGCTGGCTTATTAGGTTTAAGAAAAGAGTTAGAACTATTCGCTAATTTAAGACCCGCCCTTGTTTTTGAAGCTCTTGTTTCCGCCTCAACTTTAAAAAAAGAAGTAGTTAATAATTTAGATATAATGATCGTAAGAGAATTAACAGGGGGGGTGTACTTCGGGCAACCGCGAGGTATAGAAGAAACATCTGATGGAAAAAAAGCGGTCGACACACAAGTCTACCATGACTATGAGATTGATCGCATAGCGCGAGTAGCATTTGATTTAGCAAAAAAAAGAAACAATAAGGTTACCTCTGTGGAAAAAGCTAATGTAATGGAAACAGGTGTCCTTTGGAGAAACGTTGTTAAAGAAACACATAATGATTTTTCTGAAGTTCAACTAGAAAACATGTTAGCCGATAACTGTGCTATGCAACTAGTAAGAAACCCAAAACAATTTGATGTAATTGTTACTGATAATCTTTTTGGTGACCTTCTCAGTGACTGTGCTGCTATGCTTACTGGCTCTCTAGGAATGCTGCCTTCCGCTTCCCTAGGTGCCGAAGTTAATGGTAAAAGACATGGTCTTTTTGAGCCTGTCCATGGGAGTGCTCCAGATATAGCGGGTCAAGATAAAGCTAATCCGATAGCTACCATATTAAGCCTTTCTATGATGTTGAAATATAATCTCAATAAACCGGAATTGTCTGACAAGCTAGAGAATGCTGTTCAAAAGGTTCTTTCAGAGGGATTTAGAACAGGTGACATTTACACAGATGAAAATCAAACCTTAGTATCTTGCTCTAAAATGGGCGATCTAATTATCGAGAGAATTTAATTTGTCTTCTTCAAAAAAACCTAAAATTGCAGTTGTTGGTGCTACTGGTAATGTGGGAAGAGAAGTATTAGACATTATTGATGAAAAAGAAATTCAATACTCTGATCTAATTGCTTTGGCTTCTTCTCGTTCTAAGGGAAGCACAATCGATTATGGTGAAAATAAATCAGTCGTAGTTGGTGACTTAGCAGAATATGATTTTTCAGATACTGACATAGCCATTTTTTCTCCTGGGGCTAAAACTTCTAGTGAGTTTGCTCCAAAGGCAGCAAAGCAAGGCTGTATTGTTATTGACAATACATCTCATTTTAGAACAGATCCCGAAGTTCCTTTAGTGGTTGCAGAGGTGAATCCTGAGGCCTTAAAGAATTTCAGAACTAAAAATATTATTTCAAATCCCAATTGCTCCACAATGGGAATGTTGGTAGCTGTTAAACCTTTACATGATCAATTTACAATTAAAAGAATTGTTGTTTCGACCTATCAATCAGTCTCAGGTGCGGGCAAAGAAGCTGCAGACGAATTATTTAATCAAACAAAATCAATTTATTCCAATGAGGCTGTTGTAAAAGAAAAATTTACTAAACAAATTGCATTCAATGTCATTCCACATATTGATGTCTTTTTAGAGGATGGCCAAACAAAAGAAGAATGGAAAATGTATAATGAAACAAAAAAAATTCTGGATCCTAAAATAGAACTTACAGCAACATGTGTGAGGGTTCCAGTATTTGTCTCTCATTCATTGGCTGTTAATTTAGAATTTGAAAAAGAGTATGAAGAAGATCAAGTCCGAGAAATTTTTAAATCAGCTCCAGGCTTAAAAATGATTGATTATAGGGCTGATGAAGGTTACGTAACTCCAGTTGAGTCTGCTGGTTTAGATCCAGTATATGTTAGTAGGATTAGAAGAGATCCGACAATTAAAAATGGTTTAAATTTCTGGTGTGTTTCCGATAATTTAAGAAAAGGAGCCGCTCTTAATACTGTCCAAATTGCTGAAATTTTAATTAAAGATTATTTAAGCTCTTAGCTTTAAAAGAAACTCCTCGACTTGATTTCGACTTCTTCTTAGCTAATAGATTATAAATATTCCCGGTTACATTTTCTAAAGTTTGTTTCAAAGAAACCTTTTCATTTATATAGTGAGCATAAAGAGCAGTAGATAAGTCCCCTGCTCCATGAAATCTATTTTTAAAATTTAAGTGAGGTGTTGTTATCCCCCAAACTTTATTTTTGTGACACAGTATATTTAATAGCTTCCCTTTATAAGGAACACTTCTAATGAGTAATTGTGTGTTATGCGTATTAGAAAATTTTTTTAAATCTTTAATAATTAAAGGTAGTTCATAATTATTAATATTTCTATAATTTAGATATGACCATTCAAAAAAGTTGGCAGAAATATAAGATACTTTAGTTATTGTGTTTCTAAAAAATTGTGCGACATCCTTGCTAATGTATAATCCAACTCCCACATCCCCCATAACAGGATCTAATAAAATTCTTTTTTGATCTACAATTATTTTTGAAACATATTTTGAAGTCTCAACATTAGGAATATATCCAACAATCGTTAAGTCTTGTTTTTTTAATTTGTATGTTTTTTTGACGCTAGAAAATATTTTCCAGGGATTTAGGTTTTTCGTATGTAATTGAAGAGAGTTTTTGTGGGCTTTATGAGAAGTTAAAATTACAGTGGGGATTTCATAAAAATTATAGTTTCGATTACTTAAAATATGTCTCGCAGCTTGATTCCCTACAAGGTCATTAAATACACTTGATTGAACACTGATGATATTAGTCATTTTTAAAAAGATTAGTACTTTTGCTCAAAGGTTGTCAACGTAGATCCAATAATATAAAAAATAAGAACATGATATTAATAAAAGGAAACAAATATGGCTTTTGAACTACCTAATTTACCCTATGCAAATGATGCCCTTGCACCGTATATGTCTTCGGAAACCCTGGATTTTCATCACGGCAAACATCATCAAACTTATGTAACTAATTTAAACAACTTGGTCAAAGACTCTGACTTACAAGACGCTTCATTAGAGGATATTGTTGTTAAATCATCTAAAGATAGCGCTATGGCTGGAATTTTTAATAATGCAGGCCAACACTGGAATCATATTTTATTTTGGCAATGTATGAAACCAAGTGGTGGAGGTGCTATACCTTCTGAGCTAGAAAGCAGAATTATCTCTGATTTTGGTGGTGTAGATCAATTCAAGGAAGCTTTTGTTCAAGCAGGCACAACACAGTTTGGCTCAGGTTGGGCTTGGCTAGCTATTGACAATGGTAAGCTAGTTGTCACTAAGTCTCCCAATGCTTCTAACCCTTTAGTTGATGGAATGAAGCCTATTTTAGGATGCGATGTGTGGGAGCATTCTTATTATATAGATTATAGAAACAAACGTCCTGACTACTTAAAGGCATTTCTTGATAATCTAGTAAACTGGGAATTTGTTGCTTCTCAATTAGACTAATAAAAAAAAAGGGGGCTTAGCGCCCCCATTTTTATTAAGCTGACAAAAGTTTGTCAGTATTAATTTGAATATTTCTTGGCTTTTGATGCTCAGGTATTTCTCTTTCTAGATCAATACTTAACAATCCATTTTTTAAATCAGCTTTGATAACTTTTACAGTATCAGCTAACTCAAATTTTCTCTCAAAGTTTCTATTGGCAATACCTCGATAAAGAAATTCAGTTTTATCCTCTTCTTTATCATTGCCCATAACTCCTTTGACTGTAAGCAAATTACCTTCCTGAGAAATATTAATTTGATCTTGATCAAATCCAGCAATAGCCATTGTAATTTGATAAATATTTTTATCGTGCTTAACGATATTGTAAGGTGGATATGAAGCACCCTTATTATTTGTAGAAAATACAGAGTCGAAAAGTCTATCAAACTCATCAAATCCCACTGATGATCTCCATAACGGAGATAAGTCAAATGTAGTCATAATTAACCTCCTTAAGCGTTAATTTAAATTGCAGTTTATTAAACCTGCGTTGTTTATAAAAAAGCCCCTAATGGCGACTTCATTAATTAATTTGGGATTAAAAGAAATTTTTTCAAGTCTTTAGAAATTAATATTTATTCATAAATCAGGATAGTATAAATTGCCTTAATGCATTCTATAGTTGCAAAAAAGCCGGGTGGGGTAAATGTATTACAAAAAATAGATTTTGAATTACCTGATTTAAAACCAAACGATGTCTTAATTAAAAATCATTCTATTGGTGTTAATTTTATTGATATTTATTTTAGAGAGGGGCTTTATCCTTGGCCTCATGAACAAAACTTAGTTTTAGGCTCAGAGGGAGCTGGCGAAATAGAGGCTGTTGGACAAAACGTAGAAAACTTTAAAGTCGGCGATCGTGTTGCTTATGCTCAGGCGAACAACGCTTACTCAACACATAGAGTTATTGATGAAAACTTAGTAGTTTCAATTCCTGATAGTATTTCATACGATATTGCAGCATCTGCTATCTTAAAAGGATTAACTGTTAAATATCTTGTATTGGATAGTTTTAAAATAGAGCCTCATCATAAAGTTTTATTTCATGCAGCGGCAGGAGGTGTGGGTTTAATTGCAGGTCAATGGATTAATAGCATAGGATGTTATCTTGTTGGCACTGCAGGATCTGATCACAAATGTAGTATAGCCAATGATCATGGTTATAAGAGTATGATTAACTACATCAGCCAAAATTTTTTAAACGAAGTTCAACTCTTAACTAATAACGAAGGCGTTGATGTTGTCTATGACAGCGTTGGTCAGGATACAATGTTTAACTCTTTTAAGTGTCTAAAAAAACATGGAACAGTTGTTTCCTTTGGTCAATCATCCGGAATGTATAAAAATTTACAAATGTCTGATTTAATGACGGGCTCTCTTCATTTAACTCGCCCTACTCTTTTTCATTTTTATGCTAATCGTAAGTGGCTTCTTCAATCAAGCGCCATGTTATTTGAAATGATTGAAACAAAAAAAATTGAATTTAAAAATATGACGGAATACAAACTTGAGGAAGTAGCTCAGGCACATATCGATATAGAAAGTCGAAAAACGACAGGCTCTGTTATATTAAAGACTTAACTTCGCTAAAAACTTTTTTTAAAGTTTTATCTAAGGTATCAAATATAATTTCCATTTCATCGTCTGTAGTAATAAATGGTGGACATAAAACTATGGAAGGACCAAGAGGTCTACAAATTAGTCCATTCTCTATACACTTGTTAGCTACCCTTTCACCAATTGAAATGGAACCATCAAAAGATTTTTTTGATTTTTTATCTTGAACCATTTCAAGAGCGCCCATAAGACCAACTCCTCTAGCCTCGCCGATATGATCTAATTCCTCAAATTTCTTTAATCCACCCATAAAAATAGGCTCTAATCTTCTCACATTCTCAATCATTTTTTCATTAATTATAATATCAATAGCCTCTAATGCTAAAGCGCATCCCACCGGATGACCACCTGCAGTAAATCCATGAAAAAATTCTTCCGCTTCATAAGAGGCATCCATCATTTGTTGGGTCATTCTTTCTCCTAGAATAACTGCTCCTAAAGGAAAAAAACCTGATGTAATACATTTGGAAGCTATAACAATATCTGGCTGTATATTATATGTCTGAGAGCCCCATAAATTTCCTGTTCTTCCAAAACCACAAATCACCTCATCAGCTATGAAGGGAATATCATATTTTTTTAAAATTTTTTGAACTAAATCAAAGTAACCTTGCGATGGAGGGATAACACCCCCGGCACCCATAACCGGTTCAGCAAAGAAGCCCGCAATACTGTCAGGTCCTTCTTTTTGAATAATATTTTCTAAATCCTCTCCCATTCTTATAGTAAAAGCCTCTTCACTTTCACCTTCATGGCCAAATTTCCAATAATGGGGACAAGCAGAATGAATAAAACCATCTAAAGGCAATCCAAATTCACTATTATAAGGCTTCCCTGTCATAGACGCCGACACAGCGGTCACCCCATGATAAGAATTAATACGTGTAATAATTTTTCTTCGTTGAGGTTTGCCTTTGCGTCGGTTGATAAACCACAAGAGCTTAACAGTTGTGTCATTTGCCTCAGAGCCTGAATTAGTAAAAAAAACTTTTCCTCGTGAAAAAGGAGATATTTCAATTAGTTTATCTGCAAGTCTCACAGCTGGTTCTGAAATTCTGCCAAAAAAAGAATGATAACCTGAAAATTTTTCATATTGTTTTTTAGCAACTTCTATCATTCTAGGGTGATCAAAGCCCACAACAGAATTCCACAGTCCTGAATTTGCATCTAAATATTTTTTACCACTTTGATCATACACATAGATACCCTTTGCTTGATTAAGGACTATTGGACCTAGGTCATCTAAATTTTTTAAATCTGTAAAACCATGCAATACACTGTCTGTATTAATCATCAACTACCTCGTATAAATTTTCAATATAAGGTATTTTTTCAAAAGGTATTTCAACTAATTGGGTATCTGCAAGAAAGTATCCAAGAAAAAAAAATATTGCCATGAAGATTAACTTAAGCATAAGACGCAAAGATATTACATAAATAAAAAAAGGGTTAGAACTAATTGTCCTAACCCTTTTAAAGAAAGAAGTGGCCCACTAAGAAAAAAGCCGCT
>ERZ802822.1326-NODE-1326-length-15467-cov-8.734438_pt1 | contig 15467 bp, 7 predicted proteins | sample MGYA00345649_ERZ802822 | MGnify/ENA primary metagenome ERZ802822 (study PRJEB30503, sample SAMEA104212359) | marine metagenome | biome: Westerlies Biome; feature: [SRF] surface water layer (ENVO:00010504) within the epipelagic zone...; material: water...
TGAAAAGGCAGCAAAGATCGCTAAAGATGCTGCTAACAAGGCACTTTCTGAAAGATTTGGGTCACTTCGTTATGTTATTGATGAGCGTCACTGGGATGAAGATATGGTTATCAGCAAGATTCTTGATGATAGAAAAGAAGAGATGTTGGCTTTAGCACAGAAGACTTTTAATAATGAAGTTCTTCTTGAAGAGGATGGGGCCGAGGAATATAAAATCCACTTAGCTGAAGGAGGTATAGAAGTTGATGGTCAAAGTGTAGAGACATCGGTAATAGATTTTTTTGATTCTGATGACTACCACGAATCGAACGGGGCAAAATTAGCAAAATTGGAAAAACTGGATTGGTTTATTATCTGGTCGAGAACCGAGGCGGGAGAGTTCAAGACAGAGGGGGGACAACACGAGGGGGATTATTCATCAAAGGAATTAAATATGGAAAATTGTTTGCTTACTTACCGAGATTTACCCCTTGCTACGCCATCTAATGGCACGGACATCTTCAGTAATGAACTTGAAATTCATTTTGTAGATGAAACTAGGGCATCCCTTGAGATAAGTGAAGCTTAAGCAGCATTCTTCTAAATTTGATTTTCAACTATTCCTAACTATTGGAAATTAGTTCTCTTCGAGATGAAATAGCTGCACAAGCAAACGCCAGAAATGCTGAAGCAGTGGCTGCTGAGCAAAGCTGCATTGGAGAAAGTGAAGGCTCAGGAGCTTCGGGTTAGTGGGGCAGTAGACTTTCTCCTGAATACCGGGTCGGGGCATTCACGTGCCGAAGCCGCAGAGGCTGTGCGTGAATCGCTCTCACTCCCCTGACGGGGCGTCGCTCGTGCAGGTGGCAGTGAGCCATCTGTGCGGGCGAACAACCTCACCAACTGTGCGCTAGTGGTGGGGGGCGTGGGGGACTCGACGTTACGAGTTCAAAGGCAAGCATCTGGGGGAAAGAAGAATAGGTCGGTCAATGAGGATGAAAAGACCAGGAAATGTTTTGCCTTCAACAAACAACGTCAGCGTAAGGAACAGAGTGTACAGCAAGGTCTAGCCACTATCCCAGAAAATTCTGTGTACATGACGGAGTATGATCTAAAAAGCATTCAGGTTGATAAAGAACATGCAAAAGAAGTGAAGAAATGCAGGTTGAGAAATCGGAAGAATGAGATTAAGTGTAGGAGTATGGATGAGAGACACACGAAATACCAACAGTATCTGGAAAGATCAGCGCTGCGTCGAAGTACAGAAAATACACCTGGTAAATCGAAAGAGTGGCATACTGTGCGTCCACAGCCGTTGGGGTTGAGCGCAGTGAGTCGTGAAAGGGTCGTGACACCGGTTGATTCAGGGGTGAATGGGACTCAGGTGAATGGAAATCAGCATTTTTCGGAAGAGTTCTTAAACTTTGAAAATAGTGAGGAAGTCCTATTCAGCAGTGTGAATGAAGCTATGTCAGTAGTTGCGCCGGAAGAATATGCTAGTATTGGGAAAGTCACTGAGAACCACGCATGTGTTGCTCTGAACCAGGGCCAAGATAACGTACAACGCAACTGCGTATCATTTAGCTCAGTGGTAGATAAGTTGGCAAACGATGACACACGCGCAGATGAACTGGAAGTGAATCATGAGGAAGTAAAAGGCAGGATTGGTGGGCAACCCGATAATAGGTCCATACGGACTGAGCAAGCAACGGGTACGAATGCGGTGTCGGTGGCCCTTGCCAGTGTTGGAATGGGCTGCAGGACTGTGGGAGGGCACGCCAGAGAAGCAGCCAGTTCGGTGGAAGAACTGAAACGCTCTCGGAAGGTGCCTGTTGATTTCCACGAGGCATTGAAAGAGCATAATGCTATTTTGATTGAGTTGCGGAACAATGAAACGTTTGATTTACAGCCAAGAAAGAAAGTATCATCTAGGTGTATGCGTGTAAAGAAACGAACCGTCGTAATTCCCAGTGAGGTGGGGTATCAGCCCGAAAATCCTCCTAGGTTCTGTCAAGCGTTTGTTGGTAAAGCACAAGACGATAGTCGTATGGGTAATCCTTGCAAGGCGAGATATGAGGATCGGCTATCAGAATGGACTCCGTGGCAAGTGCATCTTCAAGTTCGAGACCAGAATCAGTTCGTGTACCGACGTCGTGGTGAATGTACGGAGGACAAGCACTCCGACAACGGGACAGGCAAGGAAGAAGACACATCTCCAGGAAGTGTTGAGGAGAAGTCAGTTCTTGAGGCGGTAGATGATGAGCTCATGAAGCGAAAATATGCAAGGAAGTCAGCATATAGTACGTCCGTAAAAGACATGTCGTCAAAACAACTTGTGGAACTGATGATGGACACAGGTGCAAATGGGCACTTTGTTGGTACTGACTTGGGTAAGTTGTTGCGTGGTCGGAAATATTCACGCTTCACGGTGATGGGATCGGCAGGAGCAGTTAACACCAACGGTACTGGACAGGTTGTGGCATCCTTGGTAGATGATTCGGGTGAAGAATTTGAGATGCGTTTTGAAGCTTCAGAGCTTCCGGGGATGAAGATGAATTTGCTGTCAGCATCCAAGTTGTTAAAGAAGGGAGCCGTTATGCATCTTGAAGAAGGAAATTCGTTTGTGATGTTGCCAGCTGAAGACAGTGGGACTCAACGAAGACGGAAGATCAGTCTTATTGAAAGAAATGGGTTGTATTTCTTGCCTATTCTGGTAGACGTCCCGCAACCGAAGGTCAAAGCGCGGATGAGTGTTGCATGTCCTGTGATTACGAGGAGTCAACTACGGAATAATGTAACATTACCCTCAGACAGTGATGACTCTATGGGTAATGTGGAAACGACCCTAGCAGGTGACTTGACTGAAGAGGGTCCTGGGAAGGAAACAGAAGCAAGGGGAGAAAGCGATTCTCCCATACCGTCTCAGGTGTCGGTCCATCGTAACCTCCATGGACCTGGAGCGAGCCTGAGTTTGTGGCACAAACGTCTTGGAGTTTCAAAACTGAGGATTGGTTTAATGGGAAAGCATGGATCAGTTTTAGGGCTCAATATCAAGGGGAGATCTCCTGGCTGCGACAGAACTTGCACGTGTGAGAATTGTAGATTGGCTCGAGCGGCTCGTATTAACCCTCGAAAGATTCGGTTGTATGATGATGAAGCGGATAGACCGTTTGCATCGGTGAGCTCAGACATCAAAGGTCCATTGATTGAAAGTCATGGAGGGTTGCGGTATACCATTGCGTTTGTCGATCAAGCTACTCGGATGTCTAAGACTTATTATATGAAAAAGAAGTCGGAGGCTCCAAAGCGTTTAAAGGAATATCTCACATGGGTTAAGAGCTTAGGATGGTATGTGAATCTTATTCGCACAGATCGAGGAAGTGAGTACTTTGGAAACGACACGAAACATGTTCAGAAAGGAGATGAAAAGAATTTCGTGGAATTTGAGAAGGTAGCAAATGCTCCTGAATGGGGATGTCGCGTCGAAGCTGGGCCGAGAGATGGGTCAAAGGGGAATGCTATTGTTGAACGGTACCATCGCACTATTTTTGAGATAGCGAGCTCGTTCTTGTTGAATAGTCACGCAAGTCCGCTATTTTGGGTTGAAGCGTATCGCTATGCCGAGTATCTCCATAATCGAATGGTGACAGGACATACGGGAGAGTTCACTCCTCATGAAATGGTACATCGTAAACGTCCACGGTTCGACCGGATGAGAGTATTTGGGTCTGATATGTATGAACACATTGGGGGACTTCCTAAGGTACCAGGAGGAACTCGTGCTAGGAAAGGGTATTTTATGGGCATTCCCGAAGACTCACCAACGGGGTATCTTATGTACGACATTAAAGCAGGAATTATTCGAACGGTGTACGCAGCAACGTTTGATGAAAGCTTTGTGAGGAGAAGATTTGGATTAGCAGTGTATGATCGAGCCCGTGAGATTTATAGTCGCCAGTCTAGAACCTCTGATGCAATGCATGACGAGTTGCTATTCACTCATGATGATGATCCATTTCTGTATGATATTGTGAGAGCTCAGCTTGATGTGGATGCAGCTATTGGAGACGGAGAGGGGATCGATGCAAGTTCCCCTTCGTTGGTAACTGCGGATGGAGTTCCCCCAGGTGGTGAAACCAAATATGTTGGGGAGTCAGTGTGTAAAATGTTCAAGAATCCAGACACGGGGATTATGCAACGATACACTGGGGAAGTTGAAGAATATAAACCGGGGAACACAGACGATGAAGTGGACTTGTGGGAGATTAAGTTCTCCGATGGCGATATAGAAACATGGGAACTATCAGAGCTGATGTCTGGCCTGCAGCTGTATAAGGAACATGAGAAAACGATGACAGCAACGATGACTCATCAGGAGAACATGTCCTTCATAAGCTTGCAGAAGTTCAAGAAACGAGATGATGGACTATATGACATTCTTGAGGTAACGAACGATGACCTGTCTGAACGAGATCTGGACGAACTTAAACTCCGATCCTTGGCTGTGGCTTTGAATCGAGCCGACGAGCGCAGTGGCGAAGAGAAAGTAGAAACTATGACGGCTGAGCAGTGGAAAGAGAAAGGTCCGTTAGGAGAAAGTCGCACTGGACATGAGGCTAAACGAGCCAAATGGGAGAATAGAAATCCTGCCATTCGTCCCTTCCGGTCGTTCAGTAATCGAGTTAATGTGTATCAGGAATCAACTCAGGCGGATCGAGTGTTTAGAAAATTCGCTCTGGACAACAACGTGCCGGTACGATACGTGCAACATAATCCTAAGCAAAAGTTGCGAAAGGATAAACCGTGTGGTTCGTACAAACGGTACGACGTGTACAAGAAAGCTGAAACATTGAAAGAGATGATAACGCTATCATGTGCGAATCGACCTAAAGGTGAGTCATTTAAAATTGCCAAAGAGACAGCACAACGAGACATAATATGGGATTATGAACGAGGTTTCTGTTATTTCCCTGGCAACGAAAGCGGCAGACTTGGACATTGGGTGGATTCTCGGCGAATGGCTCAGGATTACCAGCTGACACCGGTGTCTGAAGCAATCTTTCCTCCTCCCGTGGTGGCAGGATCGACAGTTAGGGTATCGTCAGACGACGTCGAGTTTGCACAGGTATTGAATGATCAATTCAAGATTGATGAGGCTATTCGATTTTTGGAAGAACATAAGTCTGTGGCTCACTTTGCAGAGAATAGCTTGCGTAAGGTTATGTTCAGGCATCCTGAGACGGGGAAACTGCATCTGGAACCGAAGAATAAATGGGAAGCTCTTCATGCCTCCAATCCAGATAAACCAATCTGGGAGAAGGCCATGGACAAAGAGATTCGCCAGTTTGAGGAGTTCAAAGTGTGGGAAGAACTAAATGACTGTGATATACCCGCGGGGACAAAACGATTGGGGACCAAGTGGATTTTAAAGATCAAAACCGGTAGCGATGGGCAAATTGAAAAGTTCAAAGCTCGGTTGTGCATGTTGGGCAATCTTCAAAAAGAACATGTGCATTATGATCCCGAAAATGTATACTCTCCTGTCATGTCGTATGATAGTTTCAGAACGTTACTGGCCATCGGGGCGGCTGCGGATTATGAGTTGAGATCAGCGGATATCTCAGGGGCATTTCTCCAGGGAGAGATTGATAAGGATATATATATAAAACATCCAGGAGGAAAACTCGATCCAACCACTGGTGAACCTATGACTTGTAAACTGGTGGCCTCGGCATATGGATTGAAGCAATCTCCAAAGCTGTTCGCGAAAGCACTACAGGCTGAGTTTAAGAGTGGAGGACTTACAAGTATGATTTATGACCCATGTTTGTATTCCGCCACGCATACTCGTCAGCACTTATTCGATCAGTTAGACGAGTCGATGAAGGAGAAACATCGAGAATTTGTTGTGGAGGAGCCGAATAAGCAAGAGAAATTGTATGTTGGTGTGTGGGTCGATGATCTCAGCATTTGCCACAGTAGCAGCCTGATTGGAGATTGGTTCATTAGCCATTTGCGCAAGAGATTTGTGATCAACGAGAAAGCAACTGGGGAGTTGAGCTATATGTTGTCTGCCAGAATCACTCGTGATCGGAAGAATCGAATTTTGTATATGGATCAAAGTGCTGCTATTACCAGAGTTGCTGAGAAGTGTGGACTGACTGATGCCAAAGGAAGAAATTTCAAGAGTCCGATGTCAACCGCTCCTCTGACTAAGCATGTGGAGAAATCTACAGACTTCGACTATTTGTCTATTGTTGGATCCTTACTACATATTTGTGGGGTATCACGTCCTGACTGTGCGTTCAGTGTGTCATGTCTAGCACGACATAGCAAAACGGCGGGAGACGAGCATGTAGAAGCACTTCTTCGACTAGTACGATATCTGTATCAGACAAGATATAAGGCTATCACTTACAGGGGAGATGTTTCAAAGATGCATGTACCCACAGTTTTCGAGAGTGGCGTCCATCCCTTAGATGTCAATAAGGAAAACCCAACGAAATTGTTTGTAGATTCTGACTTCGCGGGAACGGGGGGTAGATCAACTGCAGGATTTGTAGTGTTTATGAATGGAGGACCGGTTATTTGGTCATCTAAACTTATGAAGGTTGCGGCAACTTCATCGTCTGAAGCGGAAATCATTGCTGCAGTGGAAAGTGTGAAAACAGCAGTTCATTTTCGAGCGTTATTGGAAGAATTGGGATTGTGTAAAGTGAAACATATTGATGTGTACGAAGACAATTTGTCATGCCGTATGTCAGCCGAGAGTCTTCGATGCCATAAGAAAGCACGGCACTACCAAGCGAAGCTCAGGTATCTGCAAGATGTGGTTCAAGCGGGTATGATCAAATTTCATCAAACAAAAACAACGGACATGATAGCGGATTTGTTCACAAAGCCTTTAATGTCTTCGGATCACCATCGGCTAGCGGACACCATGCTGTCCGATTTACCTGATAGGATTGTTCAGCTAAGCGAGGAGGCGCGAGTGACTCCTCGACAAGTGACCTTAGTCGACGATGTCACATCATCAAACGATTGCATTATTGATCTGGAAGGTTTTGAAGAAAACGAGGATGTTTCTGATACAAGAGTAATTGGATGTCAGGCAATTGTTCAGCTTCAACAGAAGAGGTCACTGACTCCCCGATCAAAGTATGAAATGGACAGATGGGCATCTTTGATGAGAAGACGTCACAAGAACCTGACTTAGTGGATAGGTGTTCATCAATGAGAGGAGTGGCAACATCGATCGAGGAATGAATATTATCCGGATTACTGGAAGGACTATCAATATGGCAGCTTTTAGGGGAGAATTAAATTGGGCGCTTACTAGAGTCCTGCAGCTGGGTTATCAGCGGCCAATGAAACGGCACTTAGCTCCTGTCGTATGGGTGGAGCTTTGTTTAATTAGACGGCTAAGCGCAAAAAGGTAAAGCTGAAATATAAATATGACCGCAAAGAAGACCCGGAGTTTATATTGGTGCATTTATTCGAACAAGGTAATTCAGTACAGTTTCGAGTTAATGCAATCTACGCAGATGATGAGTCCAGGGAGTCATCCAGCGGTGCCCGGCGCCTCTCCGAATGCTTCGTCGCACATACTTGGGTTGTGTCCTAAATGAAGCCATGCGATGATGAGGACTCGGATATCTCCATCGAAGATTTCAGTGCTGAAGGCGATTCGCTCAATTATTGTGCTTCTCCTTCTTCTTCTTTTTCTTGAGGGGTGGGTGGTGGTGGTGTTTGTGTGATAATGCTGATATATAGCAAAGCGAACATTATGAAAAGAGCTACTGAAGAAAATAAACGGCACAAACGTTTTCTCTTGGGTTGGGGGGGATTGAACCCCATGCAAGACGAAGCGGCAACGTTATACTTCTTTGCAATACGGACAGGACAGCTGGCACCAAGTGCTAAGCTTCCATGGGCATGCACCCCTTGATGCAGTAGAATTTCGAAGGTGGAGCTACACTCCCAAACACAAGAGCCCGGTGACACGGTATCATCGTCGGTAAGTATAGGTAGGCGGTAGTAGGTTGAAGTCGGGCAAAGGGGTGGCTGCTCTCGAGAGGAGAACAGGCTGGACAGGAACGTCTCTTACGAGGGTAGGATAGGCTGTGAGGTTGTGCGGGGGAGACATAATCGGTGGTTGATGTAGAATTTGCACTACCTGGGTCGCTTGCAGTTCTCCCGGGGTACGGTCCCCTGCCTTTTGGAATGTCCGCTATGCCTGACATCCCCCCCAGGAACTCTGCTCCCCCCCCCTGAGCAAACAAAGGAGATCGCGACCGGAATGAGAAAGCCATTCCTTTATCTACATGTGTTCTTCCCACATCTTGCTGGCAGCCCCTCAACGAGGCACAATGCGGAAACGCCGCCGTGATCAAGAGCGTTCGTTCTGCGGGCCTTCGTAACTGCCAGCCTCCTTCCATTGCCGTTATCTCCTGTACCCGGGCATTCACCGTATGCGACGATATGATGACATCTCGAAGGATGGCACAGAAGAGAGACTTTGACTCTGGACTTCCCTGGTCCAAAGAGGAACATGCTGCTATGTCCCCGTCTCCACAATTGAGAATATCGCGTTTACCACGATCCTCAAACACGATCCCCGTCGGCCATTCAGACGACTCTGGAAGCAGTGGGACCCGAACAACAGAAATTCCTCCAATCCGCGTCCAGTAAAATCGAATCTGGCGCTGTGCGCTAGGCTCGTAATACATTCTGTTGTCCTCCCCCAGTCCCGTGCTGGGGTCACTACGCCTTTTGAGATTTACTATCTGGCTTTCATCGTAAACGCGAGTTCCATGCCAAGCCGCTGGGATGTGCAAGTTGCACCCCAATGCAAGGTGCAAGCACAGGGCACACCACAGTCGGCACCTCATCATACTGTTGTTCCGATTACTGACGAATCCACTAAAGGCTTAAGCTCCTTCAGAGGGACCACTTATCGGGCCGTGGTCGATAGGTCGTGTTCGCAAGCATGTTGATAGTCCACGACAACGTCAGAGGACCTCTACTATTTCGGTTGTGACGAGACCCAATCAGAATCTCTCTCAAATGACTGTTCAAGCTACTTGCTCAAACACACTACATAACGCACGCAATGGAGAGAGAGACACACTACTCAACTCATTGCGTCACTGGATCAGCCCTGAGATAGACACACTAAGACAGGCACAACATATGATTGCTGCGACCATCCTGAGATAGGCACACTGAGACGAACACACTGCCACGTCGACCGAATGCCATTACCCATGCTCTTGGTGACGCCATCTACGAGTGTACACATACTCTCCAATGAGTGCCATGGATATGATGACGTCACTGCAACGTCGGCCGTCTCCACTTCGCATCCGGTCTCGTCATGATCTCAATGGTCTCTGACCCAGTTCTCTGAACTCATCGCGACTGACTCCTGACGTCATCAGTCCCAAGTAACGTTGCTGTTGAAGGTTGCCGTTTCCCAATAAACACATATGTCACATGTAGCACCAGAGTAGCTTGCCGTTACAAGCGCTGGTGCGTCCCAGATAATATGCGTTTCAACTCTCCCCTGGAAACAGAAACTCTTCAATAGCAATCATCATAGCTTGAACTCGAATGTAGCAACTGGATACAATCAATAATGACTGCTCGCACATTCTCGTTCTGAACATAACCTTTGTCTTCGACGATATAGCTCCCCGCACAATGACAATGCGGTGTATGCTAGGTGTAGTTTTCAAGTATAGTGTCCATCCATATTGCTGCACATTGCACAATACACATGCTCCCCTGATACCATGAACCACACCTCACACCACATCTAGAACCATCCTCGCCATTAAATAATAAAAATATCAAAGCTGTCTCCATCACCATTTGATTACACATTTTTTGTGCAAACTTTGATTACACAGACAGTGGGTATCCAATCCCACTACCTTCTTCTGGTATTCATACGTATATGATACAATGAATTCAGCCGCTACGTTACAAATGAATGCACCGTTACAGAAAAAAACAAAATTCGATGTATCTCATAGGTATTCATCTCTGCATCCACATCTCCCGGGGGTAGTGTGCTATGAGTCAGCCCCACATGCCCACATCTCCTCGAGGTAGTGTATCACAGATACTTCACACACTCTCTCCCCTAAAAAAATTGTATCTTTGCTGATGACCTGACTCTGCGAGAGGATCGCTTACCATACACGGTTTCTCCCCTCGATCCAAGCGCAGATAATCCGGATCCATCTCTGCTAGCACGGCCCACCAATAGCAGCTATGCTGTTGAGAATCGCACCAGCAGCAGACTTGCGGAGCGCTCAAGCCAGGTAGCTCCCCTGGCTCCCCTGAGCCTCTGACCAATCTTCCTCTGCATCTGCCAGCTCCCCTGGCTCCCCTGAGTCTCTGACCAATCTTCATCAGCCAGCTCCCCTGGCTCCCCTGAGCCTCCGACCAATTTTCCTCTGCGTCTGCCAGCTCCCCTCTGCCTCGGATGGCTGCTGGCACGCATTAGCTTCAGGACTGTGTGTAGATATCCCCACCCTGTTCCTCCCCCCCTCCTTTCTCATCCGGTGACGCCGTCGCCGCCAACACAACTCGCTTGGGCGCTGCCGTTGGCGCTGCTCACTTGGGCGCTGCCGATGGCGCTGCTCACTTGGGCGCTGCCGTTGGCGCTGCTCACTTGGGCGCTGCCGTTGGCGCTGCTCACAAGGGCTCGATCAACGATACTGCACGCTTGGTCGTTGGCGAAGCTCCAACCTGGGCTCGATCAGTGACGACGCTCGCATGGTCGTTGGCGAAGCTCCAACCTGGGCTCGATCAGTGACGATGCTCGCATGGAGCTCGACCACTGGCGATGCTCGCTCGGTGGGCTCGATCAACGCTGACAGCGCTGCTCGCTCGGTCGCAACTTGAGCTTTGATCACTGGCGATGCTCGCTCGGTGGGCTCGATCAACGACGATGCATGGGGCCCGATCGCTGGCGATGCTCCAACCTGGGCTCGATCAGTGAATTGCTGGCCGTCACCGTCCCTCGCTGGCAGACCAGCAATTTTGCCGATCACATCATCGAGTGGCTCCACGTTGTTGATTGCCTCGTTTGCCTCCTCGCGCTCCTCAGATGACTCCACTCGGCAGCATGGCTCTCCAAGGTTGGCAAGTGACTCCGCGGCGATGCGTGTCTCCTCGCGAGCCTCAGATGACTCTGTTTGACTGTGTGTCTCTCCAAGATTGGCGAGTGGCTCCACGTTGGTAACCGCGGAGTGTTCGTGGGAGATGGGACGAAGACCATCCGCACGAAGCAGTTCCACCAGCTCAGTATGCACGGACTCAGGAGTTTCAGGGGTTGCTTGTACTGAATCAGCTGGATCAACGACACTCCGTTCAGATGATGCTCCTGGGCCGTCCGCCTGAGGGACGACAGGTGGCAACATTGACAGAACCGAGGCGGCCGCTGACTGGAACACCTCACGCACACTCGACCTCAAGAAGGGCGGTGAAACGTTGGCTCCAAGCGCTGTAGAAAACAATACAAGCATTCCAATCGAAATTAAAATTACGATCGAAATTACGAACGAGTCCCAGCTCCCAGATGGCTGAAGGACACGGTATTCACAATCTTCATTGATAGTCGAGAGATAAACTATCGAAGAGGGCAAACGGCATAAACGTAACTCTCGAGGTTCGGGGGGGATTGGACCCCAGGCGGAATGAAGTAGTGACGTCATACTACTCCGCGACACGGACAGGACAGAAGACGTCCACATGTTGTTACTGTCAATCACATGGACCGTCCATCTTCCAAAGGCAAGCATCCCTTGATACGATAGATTTTCAAAGGTGAGAATACACTCTGCTTGACACAGATATGAACCAGAGCTGATGATCAAAGCTCTTTGATGCAACTGATGACGTGACGTCACGCACAATTCCACAAGAGAACACAATTGATTCCAAGAGCTTCGCGGTGGATTGAAGATAAACCACAAGCTCATGGCTGCAATAAGGATCCACTGGCACAATATCGTTGTCGGTATGGGTGTATAGGCGGCAAAGATGTAGTTGCACGTACCACTTTGTTCGAGATAAGAGACTGGTGCACCAACTGGCACACTTTGCAAAACGTTTGACACACGCTTTGCGGATCTTCCCCCTTGGGTAAAAGCAGTAAGGCAACTTGAGAATTGGATAAAGGGATGGCTGGTCTCCGTAGAAACCCAGACTGGAAGGGCTTGTCTCAGAGCATGAGAGGTTTGGCGGCTTGAATTGTAAAACGTTGGCAACATGATGCAGACACGATCGTTTTTCGCAGGTTTTGAGTTTACACTACATGAATCACTCACAGAATCTCCAATGGGGTGCAATAGAGGTTCCCCTCCAATGCTTGGTTCGCCCGCTCGGCCTGACGCTCCCCCCATAGATTTTGTTCTCCCCTCCTGCGCATAAGTGCACAAGAGAGAACGTGATCGGAGTCTGAGATTAACTCCGTAAACTGGATACACTCTATCCCCACACGCTGTGGTCCCTTCAATGAGGCTCGGTGCGAGGCCTTCGTTGTGATCAATAACGAACTTCCCGCGGGCCTTCATACCCAACAGCTTCCCTGATAAATCCAAGTCCACCATACCGGAACAGTCACTTTCCCTTGAAGCAATAGGTACAGGGTCAGTATGGAGGAGAGACTTTGACTTCGAGTGCCCATGACCCAAAGAGGAACATATCCCTTTGTTCCCATCCCGACAGCTGGTGGAGCCAATTTCCAAAGGTCCACCAAAGACGATACCCAAGCAAAAGTTCATGTATCGGTTTGGGTTCAACATCAGTTCAACAGGAGTAACCATCCAATCGCGTCCACAAGAATTTCCTAAATAAGAAGGATCCCTCAAATTCCTGTTGCTTAGCTGCCCTTTATCCCGCGTTACTACATGGCGGTCATCCAAGCTAGGGTCCTCTACGTTCGACTGAAGGACGATCGCAGTGCGCTCCTTCATCTCCCGAGTTTCTCTTTCGCGTGGACTACTGACAAGTTCGCCGGTCGCTTCGATGTGAATAATCATGTTGCTAACACGGCGTGAGTTTGTTGCTCCGTCTACTAGGTCGTCTCAAGTAACGGTCTTTCACCTCTCCAACAGACGGATGGAGAGAGATCCGTATTCTTGCTGTGAGCCTTCTTAGCCAATCAGACTCTCTCTCTCTCTGAGTTCACGTAGTCACTTTCACAAAGTAGTCACTTTCACATACGTAGAGTAGATTCGCGTACGCACTCAATTATTCACATCAGTTAAACTAACACACTTGAATGCGTACTTTCCTCTACTAGTTGAAGTTAGTTGTCACAACTTCTCAGTTAAACGGAAACTAAACGCCAGAGCGCACATCCTCCATGATCAAGCCTGTCATGATTCTTTGCGCAGTAATACAAGGCTGTTGGACTCATGCAATGATCTCCTCGCACGATATGACAAGGCCGATGGACTCGTGCAACATGGTAACCTGGCTACTTGACCGTGCTGCATAACAACATGGCTGCTTGAGTCTCCAACGCAGCACAAAGCGTGCTACATGACACCCTGGCTGTTCGTGTCTCCAACGCAGCACTGCTCCAACGCAGCACTGCTGCTTGGGCCTCCAACGCAGCACCAATAACCTCTGCTGTCCTCACAGCCTGCAGCCTTTATTGCTTGCATAGCCATCGCTGCGTAGCCATCGCATTATGCCATCTGCGGTGCTGCCATCATCGTCTGCAGTGCTAATATCACCACAGCAGCAACCGCAGGCCTCCCCCCGCAGTAGCAGCTGTGACTCAATTCGGCCCCACCGCATTGGCAGCCACAGGCACATCTCACTCATTGAGTCAACTCAGGCTCACCACATTTGATATACTCGATGTGCAACAACCACGCATCCTCAGCTGATCCCGCGAGGCCAGCAGTAGCTCATCAGGACTAAGTGTAACAGCATCAGCTACCTTAACTGTTCCAACTCCTCATGATCTATGACCTCAGGCCGTCTCCTTTGACCCAGCATGTTTGTACACATAGTGGCTGCCGCCTGACGTCATCAATTGCCAATCCCATGACGTCACTGTTGGAGGTTACAGTTTCCCTTCATACGTATATTACACAGATGGTACCCATGCAGCTCGGCATCTCGAGCACTGGTACATCCCAGATAATATACGATTCAACTCTCCCCTGAAACTGTAAATCTTCAATAGTAATGCCACGTGCTGAACTTGAATGTTCCCACTCTTGGTCTGAGCCTCGATCTCCAAAGCTTCGATCTCCAGCAGCTATGGTGTAGTGTCACGCCTGCAGAGTAAGTTTCTCAACGTAATAGTATATTTTGAGTACTTGAACTAGATACACCATCCGTGTACTCAGCTGAATACTATACGTTTCAACTCTCCCCTGAGACTGAATCCGCAGCGTGTGCAATGAGACTGATCCGATCAATCCACTGCGACCAGAGGAACCTTCTGTTCGCTGTCATCAGTTCCTGATAGCGTAGCGACGGCCACCAACTGAGATGTCAATAGCATGATATGAATTGATACAATACCATTATACTCCCTTGACGCTATGACATCACTCCACCATGTAGCCTGATTGCACGTTCCATCATCACATACACCAACACCAGCGTACAGCACGATTCTCTGAAGTCGCATAATAACATTACATCTGCTCCCCTTGATGACGTTGACTTCGCATCTCACACCACTTGGGCTCTACTCTTTCCACTAAGGTAATGCATCACAAATACCTTACGCATCTTCAAAGTTTCCTCCATGACACTGTCGGCACTGTTGACACTGTGGGCCGGTACGATCTGAAGATTAACACGTTATCACCATTTTTGCATCCAATCAGAACTGATTGAGTCGCGACTGAACCACTTCTTTCACAGCCAATCAGAACACTTTAAGAATGGTGCACACATCTTCACAACCAATCATACCTCAAAAGCATTGTGTCACATTCTTTCAACTGCCAGAAATGAAATATATCAATTTACTCTAGAAGCAGGACCGTTCAACCTTCTTACCACCGGCCAGTTGATGACTTGTGCCTTGGCTCACTTGCCGACTCCACTGCATCGACAATCCGCACCACGTACAACCCATCCACGCCGCCGATGTAATCTCAGTCAACAAGACCACCAATGAGTGCACCTGGCTTACCACGGTAAACTCTTACTCGAGGGTATCAGCTAACACTAACTCAGCTCCAGAATGACTCCCCTCAGCACTTCGTAGGGAGCTCCCACCGTGTAAACTTCTACTCTGAGACTCACTTAGTCCATCGGTGTCTCTTGCAAGCTCAGTCTCACGTGGACCCTCACTACTCCAGATGTGCACTTTGGCGAACTTTCCATTTTGCCATACTCCCCTCTACAGCTTGCCATAGTGACTGGTTGACACAGTGCTCCCGGTGTACTATCGCTATTAGCCTAACCATCTTCGATACCACACCCAGTGCACGTATCGGCAT
>ERZ802822.1328-NODE-1328-length-15459-cov-6.847874_pt1 | contig 15459 bp, 12 predicted proteins | sample MGYA00345649_ERZ802822 | MGnify/ENA primary metagenome ERZ802822 (study PRJEB30503, sample SAMEA104212359) | marine metagenome | biome: Westerlies Biome; feature: [SRF] surface water layer (ENVO:00010504) within the epipelagic zone...; material: water...
GCAGCATTTTTGCCAAATGTATCAGAGAACAACAGTTTTTATGTTAAATCCTAGTTGCATTATAGTCAAGATTATTCCTTGAATTCTCATGTTGTGATTTTAATCACATGATGAAATATTATCTTGGGTCTGGAAAGGTTAGAATTGTACTTTGCCACTTGATAAGCTGTAACGCCCTTCAAAATACCCACTAAGAGACCCGCAAAAACGACGCCCCAAAAACTGCCTAATCCGCCTAAGACACAGATGACAAAAGCGGCGGTCACGATGTCATTTCCCATGGCAGGTTGAACACCCGTTAAGCTTGCCGACATGGAACCTGCTACTGCAGCCAAACCCACGCCAATTGCAAAAACCATCGACAAAATGGGTTTGACAGATATTCCCATCGCGCGGACCATTTCAGCATCTGCAACGCCGGCTCGAACGATCAGGCCAAAGGAGGTCTTGTTGAATAATATCCACAACCCTGCAATTGATAAGCTGGTGACCGCCAGAATTGACAGGCGGTAGTATGAATATAGAAAATCACCGACGTGTAGCTGACCCGACAAAAATTCCGGAATCGAGAATGGAATGCCGGAGGCCCCAAAAATTAAGCGCAAAGCTTGTTCACCGGACATCGCTAAACCAAAAGTAAACAGCAAGGTCAGAATTGGATCTTTGTTGTAAAGTCTGCGCAAAAACAGCGCCTCAATTGCAATGCCGATGAGACCAACCACAGCGGGGGTGATCAAAAAGGCAAGGCCAAACTTAAGAATATCAGTAAACAACACTGTCAGATACGCCCCAACCGCATAAAACGCGCCATGGGCAAGATTGACGACGCCCCCAAGACTAAAAATAATCGAGAGGCCGAGCGCGAGAAGGGTGTAATACGACCCCACTAGCAAACCATTTAAGATTTGCTCAAAAAGCATTAGCATGTGACTTCACCTAAATTGGTGCCCGATGAGAAAGAAAACCATCCACGCATCGGGCCTCAGAATGCGCTTTCAATCAGCCCATATTACAGGCGTTTTCAGCCTGCGTTGGTTGAATGACATCTAAGTTTTCATTCGCTCCGGGGCTTGCTTCAACGATTTCAAAGATATCCCATTTGTCAGCCATATCTGCTTTGTCTTTGACTTTTACCCCAAACATTTCTTGCAGCAGGGAATGATCAGATTTCCGGAAAGTTCCTTTGCGCGGTTTCAGAATATCGAAATCCATGCCCGATTCCAGCAAGCCAATAATGGCATCAGGATCCGTTGTTTTCGCTTCTTCCATTGCTGCTGCCATGATTTTCACGCCCATATAATCGCCCCAAGCCTGATTTTCTGGTGGCTTCTTATATTTTTCCACAAATGCTTTGGTAAAGGCCTGCGACGTGTCTGTTTGCATGCCATGATACCAGAGGCTTTGCCAGTAACCAGTGATTGACTCAATACCCGCAGCCCAAAAACCAGCGGTATCCATCACGCCGCCAGACACTTTGAACGGCAAGCCAAATTCTTTATACTGCTTGAGGAATGTCGTCTGGTCTCCGCCAGCAAGGTTAATGTAAACAAAATCGGGCGCCGCAGCTTTAATTTTCAATATATAGGGGCTGTAGTCTGGCGTTCCCGTCGCAATCAATTCGTTCGCCATAACATTGCCGCCGTTCTCAGTTAGAAACCGGGTTGAGACACGGGCAAGATCATGACCGAAAGCATAGTCTGCGGTTAACATGTAAAAATTTTTACCATCAACATTCCCGGCACGATTCTGCCAGTTACCTATGGTTTTCGTGTACATAGTATTGCCGGCTTCAATATGAAAACTGTAGGGGTTGCATTTTTCACCCCGCAGTGCGTCTGAATTACACCCGGTTTGCATATATAATGTTTTAAGCCGGTTGGCTGTCGCCATAATACCACCGCCCGATCCCGAACTAATTTCACCGACCAAAAAATGTACTTTGCGTTTTTCGATCAATTTTTGCGCTTTAGTAGGAGCCACTGCAGACCCAACGCTGTCTTCTGAAAATAAATCTACTTCGCGACCAAGGATGCCGCCAGCAGCATTCAATTCTTCAACCGCTAAGTTAACACCGCGGAACCCGTAATCTCCCAATGTTCCCAGAAATCCCGAACGCGGTGTGATGTGACCCACGCGTATTGTATCCTCTCCCGCAGTAACCAGTGACGGTAGCCCCAATGTACCTGCGGCGATCGCGCCTGCACCAGTCAAGCTAGTTTTGAGAATTTGGCGGCGTGTCAGATTTTCTTTTTTGACGTGATTTTGCATTTAAAATTCCTCCCAGACAATCAAGTGTGATCACACCTATTCCCACACTTAGGAAGTACTGTCAAGTGTGATCACTCTTGACCGGGAAACTGAATAATTTTCCAAACATTTATGAAACCGTGCTTTTCTGGGCAAATTCAAGGGAGTCAATCAACCTGAAAAATTGACATTTAAATTAAAAATAAATTCAATAATAAGAGGTTGTTGCGGAAATTTGGACCAGTTGTTAAGTTGTAACGCCTGATAAGAAAAACGATCCAAAATGAAGAGGCTAAAGAACCACTCAGCGGATTTTAAGGCGCGGGTTGCGCTTTAGGCGATCCGTGAGAAAATAGCGTTGGGGGAGGCTCAAACGGCTGCTTTCGACCGAGTTGATTTGAAGCGGAAAGCTGCATGGGTGGAAAGCTGAAGTTCGCTATAGATCGAGTCCGAAGTCTCGATGTGGTCTTACCAGACGCTAACTATTGCTCAGCTGATGGAGTGTTTAATGTTAGCCAGTGGAATTTTTTTCATCCGTTTCGTGCATACACGCAATAGTCCATTAATTTAGCTGTCAAACGACTGTATTATTTGTCTGCGTATTTCCGTCCTTTTGTTGGGCGGTCTCTACACAAATTTGGAGGGGTTTAAGGGGGGCAGGTCAGTATTTTGACTTCCAAGCTTACCAGACCGCGCAGTGCTGTCACCCATCAGCATTGCAACGCGCGCGGATTTCTTCGATCACAACCGGGTCAAACGTCGGCAGCCGCCCTTCATCTAAAGCCGCCAAAATACTGTGACGCGCCAACATATAATGCCGTTCATTGTTCTTCTTTATCATTGGGAATCCAAGCTCGCGCAACGACAGTACCGGGGCCGCACCAATATAGTTCTTCGATCGTGCCGAGACCGTCAAAAGCTCTCGCATATCCTCAGGCGTCGCATTTTCTAACCCCGCAAAGATCATCGTATCACGACGCGCCACCAAAGTAGGGTCCGTAACAATCATATCCCCAATCGCTTCCCAGAGCCTCTGCGCGTCAAGCTCCTTTAACAAAGCGTCGAACCGCTCTTGTGAAAAGAGCGCTCTTGAGGCCGTCGCAGCACCTAACATCTGCCGCGAGAACGCCCGTTCGCCCCGCCGTAATGTCACTTCCTTGTTCGACGAAACACGATACTGCGCCCAAAACGACTGGAAAGCTTTCGACTCCCACAAGAGTGACTTGATGAGGAAGCAATAGGAGCCAAAAAAACCCTGCTTACGACCGTCAGCGGTCACGTCGCCAAAGACCTGTGTGCCCACATAGTCTTGCGAAGTTGCGCGCATCTCCGCCAGAAGTGTCGCATTTTTCAAGATTGGAAACCATACGCTATCATTCAGAAACAAGATTTCGCGGGGGCGTAACCCAAGTTTTCCAATTAACCAAACGCCATCACGATACCCTCCAAAATCGTAGCCAAAATTTGGACGCTCAACAATCATATGCGACAGCTCCTGAAAAGTCGTCCGGTCCATGTCGCTCAACGGGGTGTTGCTAATGACCAAAGGTGAAAATCCGTTTTCGACCATATGAGCGCAGGTTTGGAAAACGGATTTCGCGACGCCACTAGGTTGATAGACAAGAAAAATCGCCAGCGCCTTTCCCGCTGCCTGCGCCCCCTTACTGATCCTCAGATCGAGATCGCGTCGCGCATCATACCTTCGTTGAGCAAACGGCTCAATGATTGCCAGCGGGATCGCATGGGCTTTCGTTTTGAGCCTGTCAAATTCTCGTGCCAGCTTCCATTTTGGTATCATTTAGTTGGTCTCGTCTTACCAGTATTCCGTTCATATGAAATGACAGCCCCTCTAATAGGGGAACTATGGTTCCGATGTAAACCGTGTGCAGCCAAGGCTGCGTCAATTTCCGCCAGTTGCGCACCAGAAAGACGGTCAGGATGCAATTCCATCAAAACCGCCCGCAGCCCTGATACGTCCAGCGCAGGGATCAGCTCCAACTCACCGCCCTCAATGTCACAGACCAGAACGTTCGGTTTGAATTCAGCCACAACATCATTTAGCTGCACAGCTGGCACAGAAATCACCCCATGATCCTCGTTGTTTCGTTTGAAAGCAAGGAGCTGGAGGCAAATGAGCGCGTCAGGTAAAAATCTCGTGTCTCACCCTTTTCCGCCTTAGGTACCAGAGCTGAGCGACGCAATTCGACGTTTGAAATACCGTGATCTGCAAGAAACTTCTGCGTTTTTGATATCATTGCCAAATTTGCCTCAAAAGACAAAACCTTGCCGTCTGGCGCAACGGCCCGTCCGGCCAGTGCAGTTATAATGCCAAGACCAGATCCAAGTTCCAGTAGTCTATCTCCGCCGCAAAGAGCCCTTTTCAGCCCAAGGATTTCCGGGTATCCATCGATTCCACCTTTCATGGCCAAAATGATTTCGGAATTCATACCTTCGCGTGTCAAAGGAACTTTAAGATTGTGATACTGAATCGTTTTTTTCGGTACCCGCAATTTCATCATTGCGAATCTAGCCTTTCCGATGACTCGCCAAATTTCGCGGCGCACTTTCCACAATGGCGGCATGGCCATAGATTAGTTTCCTTTCTTATCGATCGTCACGAGCGGTCATAAATTTTCTATTGACGGTTCCGAAGATAAGGCAGTGTCATAGATGCTTCGGCCTATTATTGGTCAGAGAATGTTTTCCAATAATCTCTTACCCATTTTACTTTTCCGAACCACATATGAGGAAACTCTCGAAGACTGTTATGCATCTTTTGTACCATATCAATGGGTCGGGGGTCGCCGTGGAAGGCGACGATGGAGATATCCTCTGGAGGGCGCATCGGGTGCCGCCAAAAGCTTTGCCAAATGGGCCGTCTTAAATGGTACTTTAAACTACAAATTGTTTTGTCAGGCCATGGTTCCCAATGCTGTAGTTGATTTTCGACAAAGTGTTGCTCAAAAATGTAGTTGTTCAAGGCAAAGTCAACATCGGCCATAAGGCGAAGAGCAATGTCACAATGTTCCCCTATTTCGAAGGCAAAAATACCTGTGCCCATGGTGTTTCGCTTTATTCCCGGGCTCCTTTCTTCTGTAGCTACATCAGTTGCAGTGTTTTTACGCTTGTTTTTAAGAGAGGCGATAAGACGCTTTCCGAGATAATATATCGCGGGCTTGCGTTTTTTTGATTTTGTCCAAGAATTTGGACCAATCGCTCTAAAGGATCCGTTGGAAGTGTTGAAAAACTGCTCAAGGTCACCTGTAATGATTGTGTCAAGGTCAATAAAAAGCGCCCGGCCTTCAAAATCAAAAGCCTCTCGAGTGAAGACGCTAATTTTTGGCCAAGCACCTGATTGCCAGGCACGCTCTGGAAGTTCCATATCCACAATCGGTCGAACTTCAATTTCAGGGAGTAGCCCAGCATGGTTATCTGTGAAGCAGATAAATCTATATTCTGACTTAAGATTAGCCTTCACTGCATTGTACAGTACGTTGACATATTCTGATGGATAAAGTGATCCCCACTTCATACAAACTACTGCTCGAGTTTTTTTGGGCATTTTCTTGATGACTTTCAAATTTATATCTATGGATAAACTAACCACTCTTAGTGTCAATTGTCTGACGTCAACGCCTATGTGTCCAAATAGCGTTATACGCTAAGAGAGTGTTTGTTGCTCATCATAACCACTGAGGAGTGGAATATGTGAAAAACAACGAAGAGCCCTGGCAAGAAGATCGTCAAAGACATCAAGTAGGCAGGCTGATTTCGTCTACGTCCTGGGTATTGCAACCACGTTTGGTCGTACGACTTTGTGCATCATCGTACTGATGATGGCAGAGCATTCAGAACGCTCAACATCTTGGGTGATCACAGCCGAGAATGCCTTGCAATCCGGGTGAAGCGAAAGCAGAACTCGACCGAAGTTATTGATGCACTGACCGATCTGTTCATCCTGCGAGGCGTGCGAGGCTACATTCGGTCCGATAACGACCCCGAGTTCATCGCTGAGGCTGTCAAAGGCTGGGTCAAAGCTGTTGGAGCGAAGCAAAGGCAGAATGGCAAAATAAACAAGCAAGAAAAGCAATTTGAAATATAAATTTCATTGGGATACCCTCTCATATGGTGATTTGGGGAGAAAAATATCCATGCAAACCCTGTTTGACCAATCAAAAAGCTGTGAGTTCTTGAACAAAACCCCTTGTGCGTGTAAAGCTTAAATAAGATCATTTCATCTTGGTAAAGTTTGGTTGGCGTGTGTAAAATCATGCGCTGATTAAATTTAATGCGTCCGCATTTTCAGGGGGCATCTACGAAATGTGAATAACGCCACCCATACCGGCAGCATGATGTTCCAGCATATGACAATGAAATAACCAAAGTCCCGGGTTGTCCGCTGTGAAAATCAAGTCAACTTTTTCAGAAGGTTGCATCAGGTAAGTATCACGTAACACTTGTCGATTTCGCTCACCAAATTCTTTGGAGTTCACCCAAAAATGTTGCCCATGAAGATGCATTGCGTGTCTCCAACGCGTATCGTTCCAGACTCTTAGGATTACGGTGTCCCCAAGCGCAATATCAGCCAACGTTAATCCATAACCACCGATCTCACCGTTAAAAGCCCATAATTTAGCGTCATTTTGAGCGAGGTCCCGCAAGCTTTTTTCTTCACCTTCAAACACGGCAGCTGCGAGGTTACCCATTGCACCTCCTTGCATATGAATATCAATAATTTTTGCATGAGTCGTTTGTGGGCGCGGATACCAAGGTTTGTGTTCGGAGTTTACATCAAATTTTTCTTGAGTCTTTTTGGTGGTTGAGAAACTTGCAGCTGTTAGTCTTTCGCTTGTACTAACCTCGATCAATTCTTCCAATTGGGAACTATCTTCAACTAAAATATCGTATCTTTGAGCAGGCGCTACAGTCAGTTTTTCAACAGCAAACGGTGCACACGGTGAGCCATCAATTGCAATAATTTTCATTGGTATCTTTTTGTTCAATTCAAATTTCATAATTCGCGCGTTTGCGGCACTCAAAAATCGTAGTTTACATTGGCCAGTTGAAGGGACTGCAATATTTGGCTTAGACTGCCCATTCACTGTCAAAAAATTACCATGACGGCCGCCGTGTGACCAGTCATGCAAACTACCCAAGCTGTCCAGCTGTAGTTGTTCATTTTCATCTAATAACCAGTCGTCAAGGACTAGAAGTACATCTCTATGGTGTGTCTCATCATTTACATCCCTTACTAAAAGAGGACCGTAGAGACCTTTGGTTACTTGCTTCCAAGCTTGCGTGTGAGCGTGATACCAGAATAACCCTGTATCCTTCAGAGGAAATCGATATGTAAAAGTCTCTCCCGGTTCCACAGCTGGTTGGGTCAAGCCAGGAACACCATCCATCTCATTTAAATTACGGATTCCGTGCCAATGAATTGTGGTTGGCTCATCAAGTAAATTGAGGAAGTCGACTTCAAGGATGTCGCCTTTTACGGCATGAATTATAGGGCCAGGACTTTGTTGATTGTACAGAGACAGTTTAGACTTTTGCGCATTTGGATAAAATATATGTTCTGCAGCCTCAGCGACCAGCTTGTAATGCTTGATACCATTTTTCGCATAAACGTCGCTGGGTAGCTGGGTAAGGGCAAAGGCTGAGCTAGAGCTTAACAAAAATTTACGGCGATTAATCAAGGTTGGCTCCTAAAAGTTAATACAGCTTACTAGCGGTTATATAGCTTTTTGGTTTTGATCTCCAAGTTTGCCAATTCTTGGTGAATTTTCTAAGCAAGTACTGTAAAACGCAATTGATATTGGGCTGCGCATTTTTCTGAGGCTTTTTATGTGGACTACCCTAGCTGATCCATAATTTTGTTGCATTTCTCGCATTTGATGTGATCACTGAAGTGAATGTTTCATCATTCGCCAACAGAACAATGCAAATGACGCAAAAAACACTCCCCTCTCACGCCTCGGTTGTTGTCATTGGTGGTGGCATTATGGGCTCATCTACGCTGTACCATCTGGCAAAAATGGGGGTGGGTGATGCGATCCTGCTAGAGCGAAATCAGCTGACTTCAGGGACCACTTGGCACTCGGCGGCACAGGTCCGCGCGCTCAGGCATTCGCAAAACCTCACACGGATGATCCAGTATTCGGTCGATCTTTACTCCCAACTTGAAACAGAGACAGGCCAAAACGTTGGCTGGATTCAGAAAGGGTCGCTGTCCATAGCGACCACCCCCGACCGGCTGATCCATGTGAAGCGACAGGAGGCGCTGGCTCATGCCTATGGGATCGAGGCGCAATCAATAAGCGCGGGCGAGGCCACGGAAATCTGGCCTTTGATGAATGCCGAGGACGTGCTGGGTGCAGTCTGGTCACCTAATGACGGGCGGGTCAGTCCCTCGGATGTCTGTGCCGCGCTGGTCAAGGCCGCAAGGGGGCTGGGGGCCAAGTTGTTCGAGAAAACTGGTGTGACAGGCATCCTGACCGAGAACGGCCGGATCAAGGGCGTTGAGACCACGCAAGGCACAGTGATGTGTGAGGCGATCGCGCTTTGCACTGGGCTTTGGTCGCGCGAAGTTGGTGCAATGGCGGGGGCCGAGGTGCCGGTGCTGGCCTGCGAACATTTCTATCTTCTGACCAAGCCGATCGATGGTATCACTGGTAACATGCCAACGCTTTCCGACCATGATAGCCAGCTCTACATCCGCGACGACAGTGGTGGGCTTTTGGTCGGGTGTTTCGAGCCGATTGGCAAGCCGATTGCCCCCGGCATACTGGACGAGACATTCGAATTTGGTCTGTTGCCCGAGGATTGGGATCACTTCGAACCGATGATGATGAACGCGCTGCACCGGCTGCCCCCGCTGGAAACGGCCGAAGTCAAAATGCTGCTGAACGGTCCAGAGAGTTTCACCCCCGATGGCACTTTCATGCTTGGAGAGACCGCTGAAACCAAGGGGCTTTTTCTTGGGTGTGGCATGAACTCGGTCGGAATTGCATCTGGTGGTGGCGCAGGCATGAACCTGGCCCATTGCATCGTACACGGCCATACGGCATACGACCTGTCTGAGGCTGGCGCCAAGCGCTTTGCGCCGGTGTTCAACAGCGTTGATCACTTGATGGCCCGTGCGCCGGAGATACTTGGGACGCATTACGATATCGCATATCCGGGTAAACAGCTCCTCTCTGCCCGGAATCTGCGAGCTCTGCCACTGGAAAAGGAACACAAGGCGGCGCGCGCGCATATGGGGCAGTTCTTCGGCTGGGAGCGACCCCTCTATTTCGGTAAAATAACCGAGCCTGCCATGACCTTCGGTCGGCCTGACTGGTTTGAGAATGTTCGTGCCGAAGTCATGGCTGCCCACGAAAGTGCTGCGATATTCGACGTCTCGCCTTTCGGTAAGATCGAGGTTGAAGGCCCGGATACTGAGGCCTTCCTGCTCAAAACCTGTGCGGGATACATGGGAAATGCACCAGGCTCGGTGATCTACACAGCCATGCTGAATGAGCGTGGAACCTTTGAAAGTGACCTGACCGCTCAGCGTATCGGCGAAACCCATTACCGTCTGTTTGTCGGAACAAATGCGATCAAACGCGACCTCGCATGGCTGCGGCGCCATGCGGACGGGTTTGACGTGACCCTAACGGACAGTACAGAAAAATTTGCAGTGCTGGGTCTGATGGGTCCAAAGGCGGCGCAGATCGTCTCGGAATGCGGTGCGCCTGAGCTTAACGAGCTGGGCTATTTCAAGGTTGGTCCAGCCCATATCGGGGGTAAACATGTGCGGGCTGCGCGGATGTCCTATGTCGGGGAAGCAGGTTGGGAAATCACTTGCCTTTCGGAAAACGCCCCTGCGATTTACGCTAATTTAACGGCAGCGGGTGCGCGTCCAGCGGGCATGTTTGCTCAGACCTCGATGCGGATCGAAAAGGGCTTCTGCGCCATGGGCCACGAACTCGACAGCGATGTTAGCCCAATCGAAGCTGGGCTGGACTTTGCTACCCGCAAATCCGGCGGTTTCATCGGCTTCGAAGGCATGCAGAAACGCCGTGCTAATGGGGCGGTCAACCACATTGTGTCCCTTTTGCTAAATAATGAAAATGCGGTCCCCTTGGGGCATGAGCCGATCTATATGGACGGTCAGATTGTTGGTCAGACCTCCTCTTGTGCTTTTGGCTTTCGGGTGGGAAGACCTGTTGCGCTGGGACATGTGAATGTACCAATTCAAGATTGTGTGCGGGTGCAGGTGGATATCGGGCGGCAGATGTTTAACACCAAAGCCACCATAGGACCGCTCTTTGATGTGACCGGATCACGGATGAAAACCGGTTGATGGACCGCTCCGTCATTATGTTTGCCCCAAAACGGTGCCTGGTCGGGCAACCACACTTCAACTATGTATTTACATTTAAAATGGATCACTTATCACCAGTATTGCAATCAAAATAGCCAGTAATTTTTCTTAAAGTGCAATATTGATGAAAAGTCATGAATTTGTTCTGGAGCGAATCAAGATTTATGAGATATTCTGTTTTATGTTTTGAACAAGTATGACTACCGGTGCCGATATATGAGTACTTTTGACTGCTTTGGATTGAAAAACGTTAACTGGGTAAAATCATGAGTAACTGGATCCGCGCCTGCGCACGTGAAGAAATTGAAATTGAGGATCTCGTTCGTTTTGACTATGGAGAACGTACTTTTGCCATCTATCGTAGTCCGAATGACGAATTTTATTGTACTGATGGTCTTTGTACCCACGAAGATGTTCACCTCGAGAATGGGCTTGTGATTGAGCACATCATCGAATGCCCAATGCACAATGGCCAATTTGACTATCGTACTGGAAAAGCCATGCGTTCACCTGTCTGTGTCGATCTTGTTACTTACCCTGTCAAGGTTGAGGGAAACCATGTTTTTATACAGATTTTATGAGTTCGTCAAATTCGAATGAGTGAAAATAGCACTTCCTCATAAGTTGGGTCATTAATTATCAATCTGTAATTTCTGATGCATTTTTGGCATTTGTTACTGACTGCTAGACGATTGGAAAAAGGCTTAAGTACAGAGTTATTCTGATAAATATTATTCGCAAATTCTTAACAAAGATGCAAAATTCCCTTTGTGAGGAAAAATAACAGCAATTAAGTCGTGTGCTGGAGGCTTTAAATTATCAATTCAGCCCTTTTCACCCCAAACCAAAGTGATTATTTTCATAAGGTACAGCTGGGCTTAGGATTATTCATAAGTTGATCGTTCGTAAGGTATGCTGGCAATCGTCCAGTACTAAATAGCCTGATCCAAAGTCAGTATGTTAAAGTCCTCGATTTTGGGCTTGATCGGGTATTAAAATTTCGGGGGATAGCAGGATTTGACTTTCTGGTTGGTCCCCATGTCCAAGTATAAACGCGGCCATCTCGGCAATCAGATGTCTTGAAAGTCTATCGATAGGCGTGCCAATGATCATGGTCACGATACCCTCATCAAGTGCGTTTCGGGTCTCTTCCGTTATAGGATGGAGGATCAGTCGAATATGACCCGCTGCGCCAGAATCCCGTAAAGCATTAATCGCACCTTCACCTCCTCCCCCAGCTACGTAAATGCCCGTTAGATCTTCCTGACTAGCCACAATATCCTTCACCATGTCATAAGTGATCTTCCGCGCCTCAAGATTAAGTACCGCGTCTCGAACATTAAAGCTAGGAGCGGATTGGCGGAAAAAACTGCGTAATCCCATTTCGCGTTGCTGATGCGCTTGCCAAAGTTGGCTTCCGACCAGTATCGTGACAGTCCCAGGCTTTCGAGTTGTATTAGAAAACATCCATGCTGCCTGTCGCCCTGCTCGATAATTGTCGAGCCCAATAAATTTGCGTCGTATGCTTGATGAAAAATCATTCAAAAATGCCAATACAGGTATACCCTGCTCCGCTAAATCGCTCACGGAACGATCTACAAGGCTATGGTCAACTGTTGAAGCTGCAATGACGTCTACTTCTCGTCCCAATGCTCTGAGGCATTCTGCATGTTCTGATGGATCTTGTGTTTCCAAATAGTGAAACTTCACACTCACATTTAAGTGAGGAAAGGACTCGCTTTCCATTTGCAGGGCGGCTGTCAGGTTTTGGTAAAAATTTTGGTTTTTTTTCGGCAGAATAAAACCAAAGGTAGCCTGTGATACATGCTGTTGAAGACGATATTTTATCACCGGTGTCGCGTGGTAGCCTAGCTCAGCCGCCGCTTCGAAAACTCGGCGTACATTCTCTTCACGGACCTTGCGACGACCACTGAGAACGCGATCTACAGTTGCGATACCGACACCAGCTCGCTCTGCAATATCTATTATAGTAGGTCGCTTTATTTTAGGTTTCATGGATAGATTTATATCCAAATAATTTTAAAACGGAAATGTTTTGATAGATTCTACGACTGGTTTATGGCGTAAAAACTTTCTTGCGATAAGGTTAATCGCACTAGATATTAGAAAGACTGTTGTCATGCAAGAACGCGACTATAGCCTTTTGGGCAAAGATGGACAGAAAGCTGTCAAAACTGGATTAGCGGGAGCAAATTGGTATGCGACTATTATTCCTCGTAAGGAAATGAAAGAATTCATCAGACGTTCTGATGGGCCCGCCATTCGGGACACATTCATTTGGCTGGCTGCTCTATTCGGATTTGCCAGTTTCGGCGTTGCTCTTTGGCCTTCCTGGTGGTCTGCCCCCTTCTGGCTCGCTTACGGCGTACTTTATGGATCATCTACAGATAGTCGGTGGCACGAATGCGGCCATGGCACGGCCTTCAAGACGCGCTGGATGAATGATGTGGTTTACCAACTTGCTTGTTTCATGATTATGCGTAATCCAGTGACATGGAAATACGGCCATGCGCGTCACCATACGGACACCACTATAGTTGGACGAGACCCACAAATTTTGGCGCGAAGGCCTCCTAATTTACCAAAAATGTTTGCCAATCTATTTGGTTTGGTTGATGTGCCGCTGGCTGTCAAATCTATGATACAACTAGCCTGTGGTCATTTGACTGAAGAAGAAAAGGATTATGTACCCAACACAGAGAGGCCCTCAACAATTCGTGTCGCACGCATTTGGCTGGCGATCTACGCTATGACAATCCTTGTTGCAATTTATATGGGATCAATCCTACCTTTTATGTTGATAGGGTTACCAAGACTTTATGGGGCTTGGCACATGGCCATCACCGGAATTCTTCAGCACGCTGCTCTGGCGGATAATGTGATTGATCACCGCTTGAATAGCCGTACGATCCTGATGAATCCTATTAGCCGTTTTATCTATTGGAACATGAATTACCATATAGAACATCACATGTTTCCCATGGTGCCATACCATAAATTGCCTGCGCTTCACGAACGTCTTAAACTTGATATGCCTGCACCAAATTCCTCGACTTGGCAGGCAATTTGTGAGGCTTTCCCGGTGCTTTGGAAACAATTGAAAAATCCGGAGTTTTTTTTGGTGCGCGACCTGCCGCCTACAGCCAACCCTTACCTGTGGACGGGTCGGGAAGTGGCGGCTGATGCTGCAGAATAGAGACAAAAAAGATTCAGAAGCTCTCTTGATATTCGAACGATGCGACTGGGAATAAAATTTTGCATCGCAAGTATGCAAGCCTCAAATGTGTACCAGGAAAATGCGACAATTTTAAATTGATACCTGTGGTGAAAGTACATTAGCCTTATGATTTTTCTCTATCTCCTCGCTTCAAGAAACCCACCGTGATTGCTGACGCTGCAACCATCCCTGCCGCAGTACCCAGCATCCACACTGCGAAATGCTATTATGCTGCGGCAATATCTTGGTCGCGTGTGTTGCGATTGAGTGGGACACTTAAAAAACGCGACGCAGCGCCACCCGCGAGATAGGTTATGCAGCCACCGCGTATTGTTGCCTCGATATTTCTTGTCCTGATATTGATTACGGTCAAGTCGGCACAATTTCCAACTTCTATACGACCAAGTTTCTGCAGTTGCATTATATTAGCTGGATTTACCGAGATAAGTGCCCATGCTTCCGGCAGTGATAGAATTTTATTATCAACAAGATGAAAGGCCGCTTGCGAAAGTGCAGGATAATAATATTCTGACACCAATGCATCACACAAACCAGCCCTGATTAAATCAATCGCCGAGATATTGCCGTTACATGACCCGCGCCGCACCACGTTTGACGCGCCCATTATGATCGGATTGCCATTGGCTTTGGCCACCTTTGCTGCCTGTTGTGACATCGGAAACTCACATATTTTTGCCCCCAACATTGAGAAATACTCGCGGGTCTCACCATCAGGATCATCGTGCGATCCATAAGTGACCTGCAAGCTTTCAAAAGCCTCAGCCAGGCGGCGAAGATAGGAAGGCACATAATTCTTATTGGTTCCTAGAAGCAAAATATGCGACTTAAACTGCTCTAAGTTCTCGCCGGCGCCCGTTGCCCAGTTTTGAAGGTTCTCATGCCTATCTGTGATCTTTGCCAATGCTTCGTTAAAATGATTGTTAAACACAACATAATCGATCGAATGTCTTCGTATCGCGGCTAATAACCGATCTTCCATCTCAATCATATGGGTCTCACAACGCAACTGAACCCGGAGATCGGTCTGTGCAAAATTACGGTAAATTTCAAATTCTTGGAGAAGTTGTTCTGCATAATCTGGGCTCCGGTGACCACCGACCGAAGACCAGCTTTGTGCGAGCCAGGCCGTTGTTATTCCACTGGAAGCTGCATCACAATCTGTTGCTTGCAATCCGGTCGCAATTGCAAACCTTATGTTTGAGCGAGGTGCAATGTGTCGTTCAAATACTTCTCCATGGAGATCGATAATTCCTGGCAGTAGATAATATCCGCTTAGATCAATCTCAGGATAGCAACCTTGATCAATACAACCGTTTGCCAACGACACTGAGCGGTTTTGCATTTCTCCATCCCAAAGGACGGATGCGCGTGTTAAGCGCATTTTTGGAGCTTGCCTCAACATTTTTTGCTCTTTTTTGATAATCATATAAGCAATAAATGTATCAAAATAATGACATCATTTGAAAAATTATCTGACGTCAGATAATTTGCGATACAAGCGCTGTTAGTAGCTTGTAGGCAAAACTCTTTAAATCTTCATAAAACAGTAATAAATCCTTTACTTCTGATAGCTATGCGTAATCTCAAA
>ERZ802822.1330-NODE-1330-length-15437-cov-38.177995_pt1 | contig 15437 bp, 20 predicted proteins | sample MGYA00345649_ERZ802822 | MGnify/ENA primary metagenome ERZ802822 (study PRJEB30503, sample SAMEA104212359) | marine metagenome | biome: Westerlies Biome; feature: [SRF] surface water layer (ENVO:00010504) within the epipelagic zone...; material: water...
TCCTATAAATAAAAAAATATAGCCTGAAAAGAGACTCATAAGTAAAGTTATAATTATTTGGTAATTTTATCTACAAACTTTTTTGCTGCTGGACCAACTATAAAAGCTGCAGCTATTGCAATTGGAAGACCAACCACCCATGCTTTTAAGAACCTATTGATATATCCGTTGTCCATACCAGTGTTTATATAAGTAATGATAAGGGTCATTATTAAACTCATACTAAAGCCCATAACTAATATAAATAAAAAGTTTGAATATTTTTTTGGAAACACTTTTTTTAAATTTATTTAATTTTTCTTACTAGAAGACTAACCATAGATTTCTTTTTACAAAACTTGTAGTCATTATCTCCCAATTTTTTTCCAGTCGCATCGTCAAAGAGTTTCCAATTAAATTTTACACAACTTGTAGGTTTTTTACCTAAACTTAGTATTTTTAGTTCTACAGTTCTAGCTCCACGATCAGTAACTGAGAAAGTTCTAGTTTCACCTTTTTTCCAAAAACCTAAAGGAAACTTACATCCATTTTTTATGTATTTAGTTCCAGATCTTCTTTGATCGTATACTCTTCCCATACACTGACCATCATTAGTAACTGTAAATAATTGGGTTTTTCTAACTCTGCCTTCTCTATTTTTGAGTGTTCTTTTATAGACTTTAATGATTTCCTTAGAGCCTGGAGCTCTCCAATCTATTGGGCCAACAATTTTCTTTCTTCTTTTTTCACCAAAAGTTGTATCTGCGTTAGTAAATTTTATTTCTGTATCATCTCTAATTTCTCCACCAGTAAATAATTCAAGAGGTATAAACCTTTCATTTGCAGATGATGTGTTTATTAAAGAAAAAAAAATCATAATGAAAAATATTTTATTTATTAATTTTGACATTTATGCTCCTCTTATAATTATTCCGTTAGCAACTGCATTTTCTAAACGTATTTGTTTTATTGGTTGATATTCTTCAGAACTGTACCACTCTAACGCTTTTTCGTAACTAGGAAATTTTATTACAACTGTTCTAGGATAAGTCCAATTACCCTCAATGATCGTAGTTTCACCGCCTCTTACAATATATTCTCCCCCAAATTTTTCAGCTATTGGTTTAACTTTCTCAACGTACTCTTTATATTCTTCAGGTTTTTTTATTTCTATATTGAATATAGCAAAGCCTGACATTAAGTATAAATTTTGTCAGCTAAACCGTAACAAAGAATGGCACTCATGATTGTAAAAATCAGCGGTGCAATAATTCCTTCGTTAGAAGTTTTCTCATTCACACCAGTTTTATCGATTTTAATAGAATAAAAATTACTCAAAAATATACATAAATTATTAATAAAAACTAAATTTAGAAAACCCCAAGTATTTTCAAGACCATCAGGTCTTACAAGTCCAACATAAATAGACATTAAAAAAACAGCTAGCATAAATGCCCCTGCCATTCTAATCATTATTGCTCCACTTGGATCTATACCAAATCTTTCCATAAAGTTTTTAGTGCTAAAAATAGTCTGAAAGGCATAGACACCAACACCTAAAAAATGGACTAAATAAATTATTAAGTAAAATATATTATTAAATTTTTCTATCATTTTAATTACGCGTTATAATCCATAATTTGATCAGTACACTCAGTAAACTTATGAGGTTCAAAAAAATCATTCATTTGACCTAATTGATTATTGATATCGGCTTCACTATTTGCTTTCCACCAACAAAACATTTCCATTGTATCTCCTGGAGTATTCCAAGTCATTTGACATGCTGCCTTGTCACTTGTCATTGATTTTACAATATCTTCCATTTTCATTGAAGCAACTGTTTCACCAAATTTAGCTTTCATTTCTTTTGATTTGAAAGTGTGTGTTACCATATAGTTTTTCATTTGTTCTCCTATTTTACTTTTGTTAAATCATATATCGAATAGCTATCTATAACAGCATCCATGACAGGTTTTGATACTTCAGTACCTTCAATGAACTTATGCAATGCAGGTTCGTCAATGCAAAATATCTTAAACATTACAGTACTTTTATCTGGGGCTACCGTTCCAATAGTTTTTTCTACTACTGCAACTTTAGCTCTTTCTGCCAAACCCTCTGGTGATTGCATAAATCCCATAAACTTTTCTAACGTACCTTCTTTTAATTTAGCCACTACTAACATTTCTTTTTCCATTTTATCTCCTTTAATTAATTAATTTAATATGTGTACTCACCACTCATTTGATTCATTGAATGAGCAAATCCACTTTTTCCTTTAAGGTTCTGTCTACTTGAAAAACCAGTTCCTGAAATTTTTTCATATTTTCCAGTACCGCCAACAATTATAAAACTTCCAGATCCACCTTGACCTCCAGTTCCTTTACCTTTGTAATTTATAAAAACTTTTTCACCATCAGCTAAATAAAAAGTACACATACCTGTTTCATCTTCAAACTTACCACCCACTAATGTAAGTCCTCCAACACAATTCATTGTAGATTTATCAAATATACTATTAGGGTCTTTATCAGCGAGACCTGCATTTCCATCATAAGTTATAGCCATATTACCATTGCCAGCATTCATGATATTCATTTCCCAAGATCCCATGCCACTTGCATTAAATTTCCCTGAATTAGCAAAAGCCACTGTAGAAATAATTGTAAACATTAAAGTTATTATTATTTTTTTCATTTTTGCTCCTTTCTATTAATATAAAGTTTGGATTACTTTTTTTACTCTTTCAGCCCCGTTAGGAACTAACGCTTCAACGTAAGAATGACATTTGTCAGTTTTAGCTTTGTCATATTTCGATCCGTAATGTTTATCCACTGCTTTATTAACTCCTTCATCCCACTCTTTTTCTGGAATACCTATTTCAAGAGCGTAAGATTTTAAAACTTTTACAGTTGATATAGATTTTTCTTTCATCGCGTATTCAAATGTTTCACCAGATGGAAGAAAGTAGTTAGCCATATAAATACCAACGCAGTCCCAAGCTTTGGACTTATCGTTGTCACTCATACCAGCCAATGATGCAGTAGATATTAGAATTGCTACACAGTAAGTAGCAAATATTTTTAAAGTATTTTTTATTAGCATTGTATCTCCATTCAAATAAAGATCTCCGCTAATCTTTATTTAATTTTTACGTTAATTAAATATATGTTTAAAAAGTAACAGTTTTGTTACATAGCAGCTATGCGATATTATAACCAACTAGGAATTGGAAGCTTTTTTTCCTCTAAAAAAGATTTGTTAAACATCTTTGAGTTGTATTTATCTGATCTATCACAAAGGATAGTTACAATAGTTTTTCCTGGCCCCAATTCTTTTCCTAATCTGATTGCTCCAGCAATATTAATTCCACAACTAGTTCCTAAACTTAATCCCTCATTTTGAATTAAATCATAGAGGATAGGTAAAGCTTCATTATCATCTATTGAATACGCATCATCAATTTTTGCATTCTCAAAATTTTTAGTAACTCTACTAGATCCAATTCCTTCAGTTATAGAATTTCCATCAGACTTTAACTCTCCATTTTTAATATAGTTATAAAGAGAAGATCCTTTTGGATCTGACAAATAAATTTTTATATCTTTATTTTTTTCTTTTAGAAAATTACTTACACCTGAAATCGTTCCACCAGTTCCAGAAGAACAAACGAAGCCATCTACTTTACCTTCAGTTTGTTCCCAAATTTCTTTCCCAGTTCCATCATAATGACCTTTGGCATTAGCAGTGTTATCAAATTGGTTAGCCCAGACTACCCCATTATTATTTGTGGGTCTTAATTCATCAGCTAATCTAGCTGCAACTTTAACAAAATTATTATCATCTTTATAAGGTTTGGCTGGTACTAATCTTAATTCAGCACCTAAGTTTCTTAAAGTATCTTTTTTTTCTTGGGTTTGATTATCATTCATTACAATAATAGTTTTATAACCAAGAGAATTACCTAATAGTCCTAAGCCTATACCGGTGTTTCCAGCTGTACCTTCAACAACAATACCACCTTTGGAGATCAATTTTTTTTGTTGAGCATCTTTAATAAGAGCTAAAGCAGCTCTATCTTTAACTGAGCCACCAGGATTTAAAAATTCAGCTTTGCCATAAATATTACATCCAGTAATTTCTGAGGCTGCTCTTAATTTAATTAAAGGGGTATTTCCAATTCCAGAAATAAAATCTTCTTGATTATTTTTCATTACCATTTTCTTTAGAGTCTTCTGTAACAGCATAGGGTTTAAATTCTCCAGAGGTTGTACCAACATTTCTTGCAGGTATGCCAATCATTACTGCGTTATCAGGGACATTTTTTGTAACAACTGCGTTAGCTCCAACTTTAGCATTCTTTCCAATTATAACTGGACCTAATATTTGAGCACCAGAGCCAACAACCACATTATCCATTAATGTTGGATGTCTTTTTATTTCTCTTTGGCTATCAGAGTTTATACTTGGAGCAATACCTCCTAAAGTTACCATATGATAGATTGTAACGTTGTCTCCAATTTCAGATGTTTCTCCAATGACCACACCCATTCCATGATCAATAAATAAATTTTTTCCAATTTTAGCCTTAGGATGAATTTCTATACCTGTTAAGAATCGCGAAAGTTGTGAAATGATTCTTGCAATCAAATCAAACTTAGCGATAGCAAAAAAATTAGCTATCTTGTGAAAAAAAATAGCTTTAACCCCTGGGTAAGTTAAAATTAAACTTAACTTTGATTTTGCCGCAGGATCTCTATCTATTATAGATTGTAAAAAGTCATTCATAAGTATTTGTCAGCTTGATAAAAATAATTAATGCTTATATAGTTATTTTAAACAGTATTTAAAGGAGAAATTATGTACAAAAACACTAATTGTTTTCATTTAGCAATCCCTTGTGGAGATCTAGAAACAGCAAAAAAGTTTTATAGTGAAACTTTGGGTTGCCGACTTGATAACTCAGCTCAAGAATGGGCTGATGTTGATTTTTGGGGAAATGAATTAACACTTCATGCAAGTGATCATAAGTTAGATAGTGAAAGACATGACGTGGACATGGGAAATGTTTCTGTTCCTCATTTTGGAGTTCACTTATCTAGAAAAGATTTTGATGCTTTAAAAAATAGATTAAAAGAAAATGGTGCGAAATATTATGATGAACCTTACTTAAGATTTAAAGGTACAAAATATGAGCAAGAAACTTTTTTTGTAAAAGATCCTAACGAAAATATTTTAGAGATTAAAACATTAACGGCTAATTCAGAATAATCTGATTTTAGATGGAATACCTGGTATTGGGTTTTTTTACCGGGCTTAGTTTAATATTAGCAATAGGTGCACAAAACATTTTTGTAATAGAGCAGGGGCTTAAAAAACAACATGTATTTTTAGTCTGTTTAGTTTGTTCTTTATCAGATTTATTATTAATATTTTCTGGTATCCTTCTATTTCATTTTTTTCATCAATATTTTAATTTATTTGTAGAGTTAGTTTTAAATATCTCATTAATAATTTTTTTAATCTATTTTATATATTCTAAAATCAAATCTTTAAAAATTGATGTTAATTTTAATAGCGAATTTAAAGATATTTCTAGTTCTGAGATTTTATTAAAGACACTTGGTTTTACTTATCTGAATGCACATGTTTATTCTGATACGGTTTTCTTTTTAGGAAATTTTTCAAAAAATTTTCTTTTTGATGAAAAAATTTATTTTGGTGTTGGTGCATCAATTGCATCATTTATATTTTTCTTTCTGTTGGGTTATTTATCTGTTTACTTTTCAAAATATGCCCAGAGTGATAAAACATGGAAATATATTAATATATTTATAATTGGCTTTATGTCCTTGCTTACAATTTATATAGTTAAAGAAACAGTATATTTTCTTTAATTAATAACATTTTTAGGTGACAATTATAGCGCATGTTAAATTCTCTATTAGTAATTATTTTAAAAATATGAGTGATTTAAATAAACATTTTCAACCAAAAAACTTTAGTGACAAGGTTGCTTTATCTTTTACTAAATTTTTAAGGTTGCTAGCAGATACTTTTTTTAAAAAAAGATATGGCCATAGAGCTGTAGTACTAGAAACAGTTGCAGCTGTCCCAGGAATGGTTGCTGGAATGTTGTTACACTTAAAATCTCTTAGAAAAATAGAAGATGATAAAGGTTGGATAAAAACTCTTTTAGACGAAGCTGAAAATGAAAGAATGCATTTAATGACTTTTGTTCATATTGCAAAACCAACTGCTATTGAAAGATTTATAATTATGATTGCTCAATTCATTTTTATTTTAACTTATGCAATAATATATTTAGTCTCTCAAAGAACTGCACATAGAATTGTTGGTTATTTTGAAGAGGAAGCTGTTATTAGTTATACAGAATATTTAAATGAGCTTGAAGCTGGAACTATTCCTGATCAACCTGCTCCTGAAATTGCAATAAATTATTGGAACCTACCACTACATTCAACACTTAAAGATGTTGTAAGAGTAATAAGAGATGATGAAGCTGGACATAGAGATGTAAATCATCAGTTTGCTAATTTAATTAATATAAAAAAATCAAAAAAAAATATTGTTACAAAAGACAAAATTAAAGAAGAAAAAACTGAAGAAATTTTAAATTAATCCTTAATTTAATATGATTGATAAAAGAAAATTTTTAAAATTATTAGGATTTTCTTATTTATTATTTTTAGCTTTACCCTACAGGGTTTTATCATCAGCAACCAAAAAAATTATTAATCCAAATCTTTCAAAAGCTCAAAAAAATATAATGTTTAATGAAGGTACAGAAAGAGCTTTTACAAGTGATTTACTTAAAGAAGATAGAGAGGGATTTTATCATTGTGCAAACTGTAATGCTAAGCTATTTGCATCTAATTCAAAATTTGATAGTGGAACAGGGTGGCCTTCATTTTCAGAAGCGTTACCAGGAGCGTTTAAAACAAAAATAGATTATTCTTTTGGTATGAAGCGAGTTGAATATCATTGTGCAAACTGCGGTGCTCATCATGGTCATGTTTTTTTAGATGGTCCAACTGCTACTGGAAAAAGATTTTGTAATAATGGATTGTGTTTAATTTTTATTCCAGAAAATTAATTAGAAAAACCGTATTTTCTAAGTCTTGCATCACCTGTTCTGGCGTGAGCTTCCATACCTTCATATCTTGAAATCCTTGCACAGGCTGCTCCAACAGATTTTGTAGACTCTTTTGTCATTCTTTGAAAACTTAATGTTTTAATAAATTTTCCTACAAACAATCCACCTGTATAACGACCAGCACCTTTTGTAGGCAAGATATGATTTGTGCCAGAGCATTTATCTCCGTAAGCAACAGTTGTTTCTTCACCAATAAATAGTGAACCATAATTTTTTAATCTTTTATGAAACCATTCTAGATTTTGAGTTTGAACCTCTAAATGTTCAGGTGCATACTCATCACTTATAGTAGCCATTTCCTCATCAGTATCACAAAGTATAACTTCACCATAATCTCTCCATGCTGCTTCAGCACTTGTTCTTGGAACTTCAGGTAATTCAGCAATCAATTCAGGAACTCTTTTTAATACTTCTTCAGCTAGTCTTTTGCTGGTTGTGTATAACCAAGCAGGAGAATTATATCCATGTTCAGCTTGACCAACTAAGTCTACCGCAACCATTTCAGCATCAGCTTTGTCGTCTGCAATTACAGCAATTTCTGTTGGACCGGCAAATAAATCTATTCCAACTTTTCCAAATAAAATTCTTTTTGCCTCTGCAACAAACTGATTTCCTGGACCAACTAATATATCTGCAGGTGGATTTTTAAATAGTCCATTAGTCATTGCAGCAATACCAGGAACTCCACCTAAATTTAGTATTACATCAGCACCACACAAATCAGCTGTATAAACAATTGCTGGATGAGCTCCAACTCCCTCTTTGGGAGGACTACAGGCAATAATATTTTTTACTCCAGCAACTTTAGCTGTTGTTACACTCATAACAGCAGAGGCTATATGTGCGTAACGTCCGCCAGGTATATAACAGCCGGCAGTGTTGACTGGTATTAATTTTTGACCAGCAAATAATCCTGGAGAAAGTTCTACTTCAAAATCTTGACCATAGTTTTTTAATTGGGCTTCAGCAAATTTTCTTACTCTTTCATGAGAAAATTGAATGTCATCTTTTGTTTTTTGATCTAATTCTTTTTTGATCTTTTCAATTCTTTCTTTTGAAACAATAATTTCACCGTCATATTTATCAAATTTTTTAGTTAAATTGATACATGCTTCTTCTTTTGAATTTTCAATTTCTTTTAATAAATTTTTAACTATCTCAGTAGTTTTAGTATCATCTGTAGAAGATGTTTTAGGAGATTTTTTTAAATAAGTAATTGCCATAGTTTTTATTTGAATTAATGGGACTATTTAATGCAAATTAGTTTTTTTTTCAATGAAACTATTAATCTAAAGCTACCACTGCAGCAGCAATCGAGGCTAATCTAGCAGGTGCTTCGTCTGATCGACTTGTAATTACCACTGGTACTTTACCACCAATTACAACTCCAGCAGCACAGGCTCCACAGAAATATATTAACATTTTAACTAAAGCGTTTCCTGTTTCTACACTTGGAACCAATAAAACATCAGCTTCACCAGCTACAATATTTTTTATTCCTTTAATTGATGCTGATTTTTTTGAAATACTATTATCAAAAGCTAATGGACCAAAAACATCTGCATTTAAATTATCTTCTTTAGCTAGTTTGGTTATTTCAGCTGCTTCTTTTGAACTTGGAACACTATCTAGCACTTCTTCAGTAGCAGAAAGAATAGCAACTTTTGGCTTATCAATTCCGATTCTATTTGAAAAATTTATTACATTTTTCAAAATATGCATTTTTGTTTTTATATTTGGCAATACATTTAATGCTCCATCAGTAATTATTAATGGTTTGCTTTCTTTATCAATAGTCATGTGCCAGATATGACTTAGTCTAGTTTTTCCTAATAAATCATATTCTCTTTTTAAAACTTCTTTCATTAAAACATCAGTATGAATATGTCCTTTGACAATAATTCTAACTTTTTTTTCTTTTGCTAATTTTGCAGCTATTGGTGCAGTATTATTTTCAACAGGTTCGTTTATGATTTCATAATTAGAAATATCCCATTTTAAATCTTCAGCACATTTTAAAATTTCTTTTTCATCACCGATAAAAATTGGCTCTATTAAATTCTCATTTACAGCATCTTGTATTGAAAGCATAGGTAGGGGTTTACCTGCGTTAACTATTGCTGCTTTAACACCCTTTTTTTTATGAGCAACATCTAAAAGGTTATTTGGACAGACTATTTCCTTATTTGATAGCATAAATTTAATTCTTAAGTATTTTTAAATCTTTTTTAATTGTTTCTGAAATTTTAATATCCTTTTTTGAATTCATTTTGAACCTTTTAAATTTATTTTCACCAGGGTACATAATATTTTTTACACCTTTAATTTTAGGTAATTTTTTAATTGTTTTAATATTATTTTTAATTCTACTATTATAATCCTTCACAAATAAATTTGTTTTAAATGTGATAAATAAATGGCCGATATTTTGAGGGCCCGAAAAATCATCAAATGGATCTTTAACTCTGCCAGCATGATTACTTCCTGTTAAAACACCACTTAAAATATCAACCATCCAAGCTAATCCTGAACCTCTAAAACCAGCAATAGGTAACTGAACTCCTTTAAGAGCTTTTTTTGCATCTGTTGTGGGTTTGCCAAATTTATCTAAAGCAACACCTTCTGGAATTTTTTGATTATTTCTTGCAGCTACTCTTATCTTTCCTCTATTAATCATTGAAATAGAGGTATCTAAAATAAATGGAATCTTTGAACCTGTAGGAGTTCCAAAACAAATCGGGTTAGTACCAAATAAACTTTTTAATGCTCCATGAGGAGCTACTGCTGGTGGTGCACTTGTGTAAATCATAGTAACCAGATTTTTTTTTACTGCTTGTTCTGCATAATATCCTGAAAGACCATAATGACCGCTATTTTTTACTGCAACCATTCCTATCCCTGTTTTAGTTGCATTTTGAATTGCTTTTTTTATAGCAACATCTGCAGCTACAAAACCTATACTATTATTTGCATCTACAAGTGAAATAGACTGTGAAATCTTTTTAATCTTAATTTTAGGTTTTGGATTAATAACTTTTTTAGAAATTCTTTCACAATACATTTTTAATCGTGAAAGACCGTGCCCATAGGCGCCAACTAACTCGGCATTGATTAAAGCATTTGCCGAAATCAAAGCATGATTATTGTTTAAGCCAAATTTTTTAAAGATTTTAATAACTTCTTTTTTTAAAATATCCGTTTTCAAACTATCCTTTTCCGCGCCATGGGATTGTTTTATCTATAATTTTTCTCAAAGTGATATCAAACAATAATCCAAGCATACCCATTATAAATATTGTTATCCAAATCACTTCATATTGAAAATATTTTTTTGCAACGTTTTCTACAAATCCAATACCCGTTGTACCTGCTAAAAACTCTGCTGCAACTAAAGTTCCCCAACACATACCTACTGCAACTCTTATACCAGTAAGAATTTCGGGTAATGAATTAGGAAATATTACGTGCCTTAATATTTGTCGTTTAGATGCCCCCAATGAATGAGCAGCATGAATTTTAGAAAGCTGAGTCCCCGAGGCACCAGCTCTGGCTGAAATAATCATAATTGATAAAGAAACCATAAATAAAAGAAATACTTTTCCAGTGTTATCTATACCCAATACAGAAATAATTAGTGGTGCCCAAGCTAAAGGGGGAACAGGTCTATAAAGTTCAATCAAAGGATCAAAAAAACCTTTGGCAAATCTATTTAGTCCCATGAATAAACCTAACGGTACACCAATGATTATTCCAAACACTAATCCTAGAAAAACTCTCAAAAATGAATCCCAAATGTGTCCGTAAGGTACTGGTACCTTAAATAATTTGAAATCACCTGTTACAACTTTTAAAACATTACCTTTGAAATTTTCTTTTACAATTCCATCTTTAGTATGAACTGGATATTCACCAGGTAAAATATCTGCTATCCAATCAGGTAAAATAAATCCAATCATTTTACTGACATCAACCATATCTATCCAAAGAAGAGGTATATCTTTGTAACCAACGCTTGGTTTTGACATTAATATAAACTTGTTAAAAGTATCAGATGGTTTTGGAAGCCATCTACCAGAACCTTGTTCAGAACAACTTGGACCACTAGCAACTATTGTTCCGGCTGGGAATAACAAAATATCTATAAATCTTAGACCACCTTGTGTCTTTAATTGTGCATTATCAAATTTAATAATAGCATTTTGCATTTTGTTTAATGCATTAGGTGGATATATACTTGCAAATTCTATTCTTCTTGCGATCTTTACAATATTTTTTGCATAGGTAGATGCTACTTCCTCACTGTCACTTAGATCTTTTCTATAAGATTTAATATCATCTTTAAGCTGTTTAATTTGATTTTTAAATTGAGGATTATGATTTCTTAGTTTAAAAAATTCATCACTAATTAAGTTTAATTCTTGCGCAGCAGCATGAAATTTTAAACCTCTATCAGTTGCTGGAATTAAGGGTACTTCCATAGTATTTTCTATAGAACCAGTTCCTGATTGTACTTTTACAATTCCCCATCCACCTTCTTCACTTACAGCTTTAAGTCTTTCATTAAGCTCCTGTTCAGTTTCAAATGGATAATCTGGTTTTTGAAAATTTTCAGTTAAAAGGTTAATTTTACCTGTTATATCATTAATCTTTTGTTTGGTTTCATTTTCAATCAAATCTTCATTTGTTAATAATGGAATTAATTGATTTGTTTTCTTTATAAATCCCGCAAGAACTGTTTTTTGTTGATTATCTATTTCTTGAGAATTTTGTATTTCGTTTAAAATTAGATTAAGATTTTTATTTTCTTTCTTGATTTGAGATGTACTTTTGAATTCCCTTTCTTCAATAGGAAATTGATATTTTAAACCTAGCAATGAGTCATTTACTTTTGCTACTTGGCAAAGTTCGTTAGCAGATTTTGGATAAAATCCTTTTGCAATATCCCATGAATAATAAAGCCAAACTAAAAGAAGAAAGCTGCTTCCTACGATAACCCAATGCGTACCACCTAATGCTCTTTCAGGATTACCAAATACCGCATCAACTTTTTCAGTTTTAATTAGTTTTCTTCCATAAAGAATACAGCCTATAACCGCTACAAAAATTAAAAAAGTTACTATTTGAGTAAGCATTTATATATCTTTCCCCATAATTTCTTCTTCCATATTCCAAATCATTTCTAGTATTTCCTCACGCTTCGCAGAAAAATCTTTATTTTTTTTAATTTCCCTTAAATCTTCTTTTAATCCCATCGAAGCAAAAGGTAGATTGTATTCTTTATGTATACGGCCTGGTCTAGGAGCCATCACGTAAAGTCTTTCACCAAGTAATAAAGCCTCTTCAACTGAGTGAGTAATTAAGATAATTGTTTTGCCAGTTTCTTTCCAAATTTTTAAAACTAAAGACTGCATTTTTTCTCTGGTTAATGCATCAAGTGCACCTAATGGTTCATCCATTAAAATTAAATCTGGATCGTTAATAAGACATCTTGCTAGAGCAACTCTTTGCTGCATTCCTCCTGATAACTGATAGGTTGGAGTATTACCAAATCCTTGTAAACCTACAATTTCCAACCACTCATCTACTTTTTTTGCAGTTTGTATAGGATCTTCTTTCTTCATTCTTAATCCAAAGTTTACATTCTCTGCAACAGTTAACCATTCAAACAAAGCTCCTTGTTGAAAAACCATTCCTCTTTCAACACCAGGACCATCAATTTCTTTATTATTTAAAGTGATAACACCTGAAGTTGGCCTGATAAATCCTGCAGTGATATTAAGTAAAGTTGTTTTCCCACAACCAGATGGACCAAGAACTGTAAGAAGTTCTCCTTTTTTAAGTGTAAAATTTAAATCTTTTAAAGCGTGAACCGTTTCTCCTTTTGGAGTCTTAAAAATCATATTAAGATTTTGAGAAATTAGATCACTCATAAAATGACTTTATATTAAAATTTTTATTAAAAAAATAGGCACCAATTTAATAAAATTGGCGCCTATTTAAATTTTAAATACCTTTAGATTATAAAGGTAAGAAACTAGTGTCTACATTCCCTCTTGGAGTTCCCATACCTTTTAGGAACGCATCAAGATTTCCACTTTCCATAGAACTTTTTGTTTCTTCTGGAGTTAGGAATTTAAATCCACTTAAAGTATCTTTCATATCAGCAACTTTCATTTCTGAAGCTTTTGCCATAACACTCATATTGCTTTTACCAGCTTTGTATCTAGCATTAGCTTCGTGAGTTACTTCTATAAAAGTTCTAAGCATACCTGGATTTTCTTTCATAAACTTTGTAGTTACTGAAGTAATATCTATTCCAAGAATACCTGCAGCTCTAGCTTCGTCTACTGTTAGAAGTCTTGATCCTACAGCAGTAGCAGCTTTAATTGAGTTACCACCAAATAAACATGCCATTACAACATCACCACTTACTAATGCAGCAGCTCCTTCTTCAGGATCCATTTGAATAATATCCATTTTGCCTCTATCAGCTCCAACTACTTTCATACTTTCATCAAAAACGTATTCAGCCATTGTTCCTAATGGAACAGCAACTTTCTTACCTTCTAATTCAGTAGCATTTGCTTTTGTAATTCCAGAAGCATTAGAAGTAACACAAGTTGTTCCTCCCATTCCGTATTCCATAGCAATATCAACTAGTTTAATTGGTGCTTTAGATTTAACAGCGTTAATGAAAGGTACTAAACCTTGAGAATAAGAAATATCTATATCTCCTGCAAGCATAGCATCAGTCATTGCTCCACCGTTTGTAAAATTTGTCCATTTAACTGGAACACCAAGAGCTTTAGCGAATGCTTTTTTTTGCATATCCTCTAAATTTGGACTTGGCCATTCTAGAAAATAAGCAACTCTAACTTCATTAGCAGCCGCATTAGCAGCAGAAATACTTAAGTTAAGAGCTACAAAACATCCTAGAAGAAAACTTATTATTTTTTTCATTTATTCCCCTATCTTTAATTATTTAATTGTAGATATTTAAATTCAATTTTGAATAGAAGTAAAACAAATTATATCTGGAACCAGAATTGCAAATTTTTCAATTGTACAATTTAAAGTTGTATTGTATGATTAGTCCAATTTGAGTTTTAATAAATTTCTAGCAAACAAACAAATTTAGTCTATTAATTTAAAAAACACTTAAATAATAATTAATTATGAGCTCAGAAAATAGAACAAATATTCCTAATTCTCTAAATGAACATTGGATGCCGTTTACATCCAATAAAGATTTTAAAAAAAATCCTAGATTAATTACTGAAGCAAAAGGTGTCTATCTTAAAACACACCATGGAAAAACCCAAATTGATGCAAGCTCGGGTTTGTTTTGTAATCCTCTTGGTCATGGAAGAAAAGAAATAACAGAAGCAGTTACAAAACAATTAGAAACTTTAGATTATGCCCAACCATTCCAACAAGGTTTTGGTGGATCATTTGAATTAGCTACTAAAATTTCAAAACATACACCAGGTGATTTAAATAAAATATTTTATACTATTTGTGGATCAACAGCAGTTGAAACTGCTCTAAAAATTGCAATTGCGTATCATAGAGCCAAAGGTCATGCAGAAAGATTTAGATTTGTAGGTAGAGAACGAGGATATCACGGAATGAATATAGGGTGTATTTCAGTTGGTGGAATGATTAATAATGTTAAAACATTTGCTAGCGTTTTAATGCCAGGTGTTCAACATATAAGCCATACTCATTTACCAGAACATAAATTTGTTAGTGGTCAACCAGAAACAGGAGATTATTTAGCGAATGATTTAGAAACTATATGTGCAAATTTTGGTGGAGAAAATATTGCAGCATGTATAGTTGAACCTATTGCTGGATCTACAGGAACATTAGTTCCTCCGAAAGGGTATTTACAAAAATTAAGAGAAATTTGTGATAAGCATGGAATTCTATTAATTTTTGATGAAGTTATCACTGGGTGGGGAAGAACTGGATCAAAGTTTGCAGCACATGAGTTTGGAGTTACTCCAGATATAATGACAATGGCAAAAGCAACAACTAATGGAGTGGTTCCAATGGGTGTTGTTGCATGTAACGATTATATTTATGATGCAGTAATGGACTCTTCTCCAATGGGTTCAGTTGAATTATTTCATGGTTATACTTATTCAGGAATTCCTGTTGCAGTGGCTGCTGCATTGGCAGTTCAAGACATTTTTGAGAAAGAAGATATTTTTAATCGAGCAAAAGATTTAGCACCTTATTTTCAAAAAGGTTTATTTTCACTTCAAGATTTAGA
>ERZ802822.1335-NODE-1335-length-15397-cov-6.952676_pt1 | contig 15397 bp, 9 predicted proteins | sample MGYA00345649_ERZ802822 | MGnify/ENA primary metagenome ERZ802822 (study PRJEB30503, sample SAMEA104212359) | marine metagenome | biome: Westerlies Biome; feature: [SRF] surface water layer (ENVO:00010504) within the epipelagic zone...; material: water...
TAGGGATTAATCAGATATATTGATTTATCAAATAATTATTAAACTGACAACAGAAAGGTGTTTAGGGATTGATTTTTTTCTAATTTCAATTTTTTTGCCAGTCTATAGCGTTGACTTTCTATTGTCCTTAAGGATACACCTGAAATAATCGCAATCTCATTATTTGAATGATTCATTTTAATATAAGAGGCAAGTCTAATATCAGTTTGACTTAGCTTTGCACTTATATTAAGTTTTTTATAAAATTTTGGATAAACTTGACTAAACATTTTATCAAAGTCTTTATAGCTTTTTTCAGAATTTGTAATATTTGAAATCTCACTTTTAATTTTACTAGAACTTGTACTTTCTTTTCCTATTTGTTTTTTAATTCTGTTCAGGTATTCATTTCTTTGAGAAATAAAATTAATCTTGCTAAACAACTCCCTTTGCTTTAAATTCAGTTCATCTTTTATTTTTTCTTTTTCAAAATTTAAAGTTTTATTCTTTTCTTTTTGAAGATCAAAATTAAATTTAAGTGTAACTGAAATTAGAAGTAAAATGATAAAAGAAATGATATAAATTGTTGTTAATCTTGAGTTTCTAATTTTTGAAACTCTTAAATCATTTTGTTTTTCACTTATTAAAATTAATTTTTCCAAACCACTAAACTCTTCTTCTTGAAATTGATATGTTGGTTGCTCGTTTAAAAATATAATTGAATCTTTTACATTAAGAAGATTAGCTATTGAGTTTTCATTAATATATATTTTTTCTAGAAGTTTAAAGTTGTTGAGTTTTTGAGGTTGGGTGATTTGTTTAGTGTTTAGGTTTTCTATAAGTAAATCTTTTGCCTTATCAATCATACCTAGAGAATAATACACATTAGAGATCTCAAAATTTACTTTTGGAATTTCATTTGGAATGTCATTTAGTAAAGATCTGGAAACAAGAAGGTAATTTAATGACTCCATTAACTTACCTTTAGATTTTAAAAATTCTGCATAAGAGCGATTTGCACTTGCAAAATATAAATTATAAACCAATTCTTTAGATCCATCTGAAACCATACCTTCATAAAAAGTTTTGCTTTTCTGAAAATATTCATTTAAATGCTCTTCATTCTCTGATATTAAGAATAATTCAATATAGCTTTGATATGTTGCATGGATTTCTTGAGGGGTTCCATTTTTTTTTCTTCTTTCAAAAACTTGATCTAGTAAGTCCCTAGATGCATTTATATCACCTTGATCTCTTTTAATTAGTGATAAATTAACTAAAGACGTATTAATTCCGTAGTATTTTTCTTCTTGATGCTCTGGATCAAAAAGTTTAAAATTATTTAAGGCCTCGTTATAAAATTTTTCTGCATCATTATACTTCATTTTTTGATAGTATACATTCCCAATTATTACTAGAGCCCAAGGTGGTTTAATTACATTTTTATTTCTTCGTTGGCTTGGACTTAACAATTCATAGAGCTCTAACGAACTAGTTAAATATTCAAAAGCTGTTTTTAATTCCCCTAAATAAAAATATGTTTCTGCCAGATAATAATTTGTATTGACAAAATCAAGTGATATTTTATCATCATCTTGAAATGAATTTAAGGCTTGAAATCCAAATTTAATCGCTTTTTGATACTCTACTTCCTTATATTTTCTTATTGAGTCATTTAATGACTTTATATCTTCTTGACTAATTAAAGAGCATATACTAGAAAAGTAAATACCAAATATTAAAATATTTTTTAGAAATTTCATTTGTAAAATTCAACATTTCCTTCCCAATCTGGATCAGCTTTTCCAATCCATTTGTTGTTGATTGTATCTAATGCAATTGCATGAACTCTCCCAAAATAACCTTTTTCTCTAATCCTTTCTATATTAATTGAATCTGGATAAACCTCATAATCATTATATCTATTTAAACCTATATGACTCTCAATATATATTGGACTTTCATATTTATAAACTCTGGGCAGAAATACAGATTCACTTAGAGAAAAGTTTTGTTTTAAATATCTGTATGCCACTTGATTAATTGCGATTGGGATCTTATTACCCCCAGCTGCTCCAAGAGCAAGAACTACTCTATCATTACTAGTAAAAATAGTTGGAGAAATATGAGAGGAAGCTCTATCACCTGGTTTATCCTCACCCAGATATCCGCCAAGATATGGTCCCATAGTTACATTATATAAGAATCCTAAACCTTTTGTTGCTACTTTAGAACCCATATTAGGCCCAAGAGTTTGAGTAAGAGAAACCACGTTTCCATATTTATCTGAAGTTGTTAAATGAGCAGTATGACCTTGGGCAATGTCAGCAATATTAAAGTTATGTAAATTGTTGTATGCCATTTCAGTATTATTTTCGATGGAAGAGGCAATCTGAACAGCTCTTTCTATTGAAAGAATACTATTTAGAGAATCAACATCTTTTTGAAATGGTCTGTATTTATATGCTTCTTCAATTGCACTTGAAATCTTCAGAGTCCAATCTCTTTCATTTGTAATTTTTAATTGATCAAAAATCTGAATCATCTGCACTGTAATAGATCCATAAGATGGAAGGTTCAGTGTATGGATATTATAACCATTAAATTTACCAACTAAAATTTCAGACTTTTTTGCAGTGTAATTTTTTAAATCATCTTTTGTTATAAATCCACCATTTGTTTGAATATCACTAACAATTTTATCTGCAATTTCCCCTTCATAAAAACCTTTTTTTCCATTTTCTGAGATAATTTTTAATGTATTTGCTAAATCTTTTTGAATTAATCTATCACCTATTTGAAATGATTCGCCACTCGAGTTTAAAAAGTATGTTCTTGTTCCTTCATATAAATTAATTTTTTCTTTCTCACTTTGTTGTCTTATAACTTCTCCCGGGAGCAAAATATACCCTTTATTTGCAACACTTATTGAAGGTTCCATCACAGTCTTAAGATCTAAATCCCCATTTTCTTCATGAAGTTTAATTAACCCTGCAACAACACCTGGGATTCCAATAGTCTCATATCCATAACTTGGTAGGTTATTATCCTCGTTACTAAAATTTTTAGGTATCTGAGTAGTTGCATCAATTCCCAGTATATCACCTTTTGCTTGTTTATATATAACCTGCAATCTTCCCCCTATTCCGCTCATACTAGGCTCAACAACTGATAGAGTAAATGCTGCTGCAACAGCAGCATCAAATGCATTTCCACCTTTAGAATAGATTATTTTTCCTGCATTAGATGCAATAGGATGGGGTGAAGAAATTAAACTATTTGAATAAATAGAATCATCATTACAAGCAATTATTCCAAGTGAGAGAAATACTACAAATATTTTTTTAATCATAACCAATAAAAAAAGGTTTGTAAAAATTACAAACCTTTTTTAAAAGTATTACTTTTTTTGAAATGTATTATTGATTCACTTGTGTTTTAGTGAAAATTCCAGGATCATCAGCTGGAGCATTTGAATTAGAATTTAACTCATTTGCAGACCATGGCATTCTCTCCGGGTAAGGAGCTCCAGGACCATCAACTAAAACAAAAGGAACAGAATATGCGGCATCTGAAGCTCTTAATCTTCTAGCATCATTAAAAGGAATATGCATTCCAAATCCTGAGACATATCTTTCCTCTATAACTTCTCTTAGAAAGGCTGTTTTTGCATCAACGCCGTCTTGATTCTCAACTCCTCCTGAATTAAAGTCTGAAGCTACATAAGCTTCATACTTATATGGCTTTGAAGAGTGATTACCATTAATATTACCTCCTGAATTTAACCAAGCTCTCACATTATTAAGATGCGGTAACCCGTCAGCTACTCCACCTTGTCTTGCTTTTGCTTCAGCAAGGATTAACTCATTTTCAAAATATGTAACCATATTTTGAGGCTCATCCTCTGAAATAATACCAGTATTTGCAGAACCACTATTGTTATTTATTATATAATAGTTATATCTAGCTGTTTCATCAGTTTTAGAATTATTTCTGTTAATTGAATTTGAACTATTTAATAATTGTAATAAATAGCTCTCAGTATCACCTACTTTATTTCCAAGATCACCTGACCTTGAACCATTTAGAATTGTAGCAAAAAGATTAACATCCCCACTATTTTGAGATGCTGGTGGGTTAAATTTCATATCACCAGATGCAGAACTAATTCCATTGTTAGCAGCTGAAGCCGCAGCACTATAGTTCTTTTGATGAAGATTAAAACGAGCTATTAAAGTATATGCAGCTTCAATCCATTTATTTTTGTCACCTCCAAAATAAATATCTTGTGATAAACTACCTCCAGAAGAAGATTGTAATGTAGAAATTCCAGAATTCAACTTTTGAATTGCTGAAGTGTAAACTGAAACTTGAGAATCAAAAACTGGATCTTCAATCTCTGGATTACCTGCCTCACCATACGGAATATCTCCCCAAAGTGATGCAGCCGTTCCAAATGCATGACCTTCGATTATCTGAGAAATTCCAACAAGTAATGTATTTGATGAGTTTTCCTGAATTTGTCTCATATTGCTTAAAACTCCAACATAAAGTGCATTCCATTCACTATTTGACTCAACTGTTGATAAGCTATATCCATAGATATTAGCATATAAGGATGTAAAGCCAATTAATTGACCTGAATACATACCACTAATTCTATTTAAGTGTCCAAGTTGCATCTGAATATTAGCCAACTGAGAACCTGTTAAAAATAATCTATCCTCAACATCTGAAATTAAGATATCATTTGGATTTGAATTAATGTCATCATTTAAATCCTCACATGAAAATGAGAAAATTAAAATGATTGCTAAAATTGATTTTGTAAATAATTTTTTCATTTTTAATAATTTATAGTTAGACTAAACAGAAAACCTTTTGTCTGTGGATTTGTAAAATATTCAACCCCTTGAGCAGTACTTACTCCGATTGTATTAATTTCAGGATCAAGACCCTCAACTTTATTAATGTTAATTAGATCTCTACCGCTAAAAGATAGCATAACATCACTAAGTCCAATCTTTTTTATGGATGGAGAATCCAAGACATAACTTAAAGTAATATCTCTAAGCTTCGTCCAAGTTGCGTCTACTACGGCAAAGTTATAAGCTTGGTTATCACCAAAACCTCCTCCAATACCTGTTCTATACCAACTCTCATCAAGAAGTACAGGTCCACCTCCAAAATCTCTAACCCTACCTCTTACTGTTGTACCAGCTGCAATTGTATTACCTGCATAATTAACAAGGTTTTGGTCAAGAGTCATTCTGTTAGCTGTTTCTTGATTAGTTCCAAACCTGTTAAGTACCCATAGTGTTCTTGGAGAAAATAATCCTCCCTCTGAGTGTTCAAGAACAGCATTAAGTCTCCAATTTTTATATCTCATATTAAGAGAAACTCCTCCTCTCCAGTCAGGATTAGGATCACCTAAAACTTCAGGACTTGAGGTTATTTGAGGGAATCCATCAGAATTTAAGATAAAACTTCCATCAGGATTCTTTTGAGAGGATGTCCCATATAATGCACCAAGTGGATATCCAACAACAGCTCTTGAACTAACAGAAGCTCCTGGGGATAAATTAATCGACTCAGTTCCATACAAGTCTGTAACCTCATTCTCATTTGTTGACCAATTTATAGAAGTAGATAAACCAAAATCAGATGTATTTACAAAATCATATCCCATATCAATTTCTATACCATTATTAGTCATTTCTCCATAATTACCATATTGTGTTGAAAAACCAGTTGATGGAGAAAGTGTTACATCTAAAAGTATTCCTTCAATTATGTTATCATAATATGTTACTCCTAATGATAGTTTGTCATCAAAAAATCTGAAGTCACCACCAATTTCCCATTCAGTTTTAATTTCAGGCTCCAGGTTTGGATTACCTAAATTGTTGTCTAATCTAAAACCTCCTCCAAATAAGTTACTATCTAAAGGATCACTGTAAGTAGAATATCCAAATCCACCCTCAGCTAAAGTTTCAAATTTATGAGCAGATGGCTGAACACCTACCTGACCCCATGAAGCTCTTAGTTTTGCAAAAGACATATTATCAGATTCAATTACATTTTCTGTTAAAACCCATGCTGCATCTGCTGCAGGATAAAAGAATGTCCCGCTAATTGTCGAAGATGCCTCTAGTGCTCCTGAAACGTTAAGGAACAATTCATCATTTACATCAAAATTAAGAACACCATATCCTCTATTAGATCTTCTGAAAGTTCGGAAGTTATCAAATGAAGATGCTTCAGCAGAAGTGTTTAAAGCTACAGTTTGCTTACTAGAATTAACTAAAAATCCTGTAATGTTACCCGATATACGATTATATTTTCTATCAAAATAACTCCAACCTGCAGTTGCTGTTAAATTTACCATATCTCCTAGTTCAAATGTTGCTTTACCAATTAAATCCATAGAAGAAACTCGAACATCAATAACATCCTCTTGAAACTGACCGTTAGCTCTTGAGCTGGCATCTCCAACTGGAAAGAAATATGTTCTTTTATCATCAGTTACATCAACATTACCTCTTGCTATAATTGTAAAATTATTAGCCGGCTTAATAGTTAACTGAGGAGTAACTGTAACTCTATTAACTTTAGTGTTTGAAGTTTGCTCATTTACAGTCCATAAAGGATTTGTATATCCTTGGTTTTGACTTTGACCAATTTGTCTTCTATAAGATCTACCTCTATTAATAAATTCATTACCACTAGAATCAAAGTATGAACCTTTATAATCCCTTCCATCAAAATCTGGTGGTGTTCTCAAATAACCCAACATCAACCCTGAAGTATTTGAACTTTGTTGAATTCTGTTAGAGTCTGTAAATGTATATGCCATTTTACTAGAAAGAGTAATTTTATCGTTCAATTTAGCTTCATAATTTAATCTTGCATTAGTTCTATCATAAGAAGCATTTCTTATCACACCATCTTGAGATAGATTTCCTAAGCTGAAGAAATAGTTACTGTTTTCACCACCACCACTTATTGTTAAGTCATTTTGAAGAGCATTTCCAGTTCCAAAAATTGAGTTAAAGTTTTCTTCAACAAATGTTTGTGTAGAGTTTTTATCATCAACTCGTTGATACTCTTTACCATTTTCAGCTACAAAATATGCACCAGCTCTGTATGTATCAGAACCACCTGATCTTCCAGGAATGTAGTCCCCCCATGATTCTACTTTAGTATCACTAAAGACTCCATTTTGTCCTTGACCGTATGTATCTTGCAGAGGAATTCTCTCAGAAATTTCGTCAAAAGAATAACTTGACTTGAAAGATATTTTTGCTTCTCCTCTTTGCCCTTTCTTTGTTGTAATAACAACAACACCATTTGCAGCCCTACTACCATATAAAGAAGCAGCAGACGCACCTTTGAGAACGTTAACGGATTCTATATCATTTGGATTTAAATCATTCAAACGTGATCCTTGAGACACACCTCCATTAGAACCTGTAATACTGTTACCTCCTGCGTAAGAAGTAGTGTTATCTAGTGGAACACCATCCACTATAATAAGTGGCTGAATAGATCCATCAATAGTATTGGCACCACGAATTCTAATTGCACTTCCAGCTCCTGGATCACCATTAGATCTAGTAATTCTTACACCTGAAGCTTTTCCGCTTAAGGCATTTACAACTGTAGGCTCAGCTGATCTAATAACCGCATCGCTGTCAATAACAGAAGATGTAGAACCTTGCTGATCTCTAATAGCAGCAAACCCAAGAGCAGTTACTACTACCTCTTCAAGTTCATTGTCAAGTTGTAAAGAAATATTTATGCTACTTTGGCCAGAAACTGTAATATATTCAGTCGTGTAACCAATATAACTTATTGCAAGGACTTCGCCTTGATTAACGGTAATTTCAAAATTTCCATCAAAATCCGTCGAGACCCCTGTGTTAGTATCCTCAATGATAACGTTTGCACCTGGAAGAGGTACACCATTTTCATCAGTTATAACACCATTTACAGAGCCTTGACTAAAAGACAGTAATGTAAATAGTAAAAATACTGTTGTTAGTATCTTTTTCATATTTATGTTAATTTTATGTTAACTAATTTATGAATTATTCTCAAAAAACAATGCTTATAACTGAGAAAATTTATCATATAATACTCCTCTTTATGAGAAGTTAACAATTTGAAAACTTTACAAAGTTTATTTAAAATTGAAAAGTAGATTTACTAAATAGTAGATTCAATTATGAATAAATGAACAACTATAGAAAAAATTTAATCATCTTTAATAACAGGATATTTAACTCCAAGTTGATCTAAATATGTATCATACTTAGTTTCATCAAAGTAGAATTCCTTTAATTTATTCTTATATCTCTCCATTATATCTACATTTAAATATGTAGCAGGAGGATCATTTTCAGAAATCATAGGTTTATACTCAGTTTCTTTTTTCTGAATATTTTCAAAGTAATTCTTTGCCTCATCTAGTTTCTCGGGCTTTAAGAGAAAATCTAATACCGTCATAGCAACAACTTTAGCTCCAGCATTTGCACCTTTGTGAGCTATTGGAGTTGCCATAGAAATTGCATTTGACCAATGATGTCCTTGCAGTCCTGGGATATTTGATGGAAATCTAAGTGTAACTGTTGGTACTTTCCATGATATATCACCAATATCATCTGAACCTCCACTTATATTATATGGAAGAGGAGCCCCTATTTTATTAAGTTTAGTTGCAAGACCATTAGTATTCCTTGAATTAACTTCTTTTTGAACTGCAACAGCAAGCTTTTGATCATCCTCTGACCATTCTGGAAGACCAATTGTTTGAATATTTTCATACATCTCCTCAGCTATAACTTTGTTAAAATGTCTTGGCCATGCAGTTCCAATTATTTTTGAGGTAAAGTTAGTATCAGTCATTAAAGCAGCTCCTTCAGCAATTTTATTAGCTTTTTCATAATTTTCCATTATACCTTCATATGTTATGTTTCTTATGTAAAACCATATTGAAGCTTTAGAAGGAACAACGTTTGGTTGGTCTCCTGCATCTGTAAAAATTGAGTGAGATCTTTGATCTGGATGCAAATGTTCTCTTCTGTAATTCCATCCTATATTCATCAATTCAGCAGCATCAAGAGCACTTCTTCCTCTCCAAGGTGCAGCTGCAGAATGAGCCGTTTCTCCCTCAAATGTATATTCAACAGAAATCAATCCAGTTCCTGTTGCCTTACCCCATGAAACAGATAAGTTACTACTTACATGGGTAAAAATACACAAGTCAACATCATCAAAATAACCATCTCTTACATACCAAGCTTTAGTTCCAATTTGTTCTTCTGCAACTCCTGGCCACAAAACTAACTTACCAGCTATGTTATTTTCTTCCATAATTTTTTTAACAGATAGTGCAGCTGTAATGACAACAGGAAGGCCTGAATTATGACCCTCTCCATGTCCTGGCGCACCTTCTACCATTGGTTTATGATATGCAACACCTGGGTATTGAGATGCTACTGGAATTCCATCAATATCACTACCTAAGGCTATAGTAGGACCACCTTCACCATTTGACCAAGAAGCAAGCCATGCAGTTGGAATATCTGAGATAGCATATTCAATTTCAAATCCATTTTCTTCAAGTATTGAAGTTAAATATTTTGAAGTCTCAAACTCTTGAAATCCGAGTTCAGCAAAGCTAAACACTTTGTCTACCATTACCTGTGTAGCCTTTTTATCATCCTCAACCATCTGAGATACTTGAGTCTTAAGATTATTTATTTTTCTTTTTGAATATTGTGATTGAAGATTTAAAAATGAACCTAAAACAATCAAAACGGTAATTATTCTTTTTGAATTTCTCATAATTATAAAGTTAGAAATAATATCTTTTAAATGATTCTATGGCTGCATAGTCTGCTAGACCCATTTTCTTATATTTTTTAGCAGTTTCATTATTTCTCTCCTCAGCTCTTACCCAGAACTCTCTTAAATCCTGCCCTTGGAACATTACTCCATCTTTTTGAGTTTGGTGAAAAAATATAGCATTTCTTTTTCTTAATACTTGAGCTGGGCTCATAGGTACTGCCATATCAATATCATGAATATCCCACTCAAGCCATGCACCTCTATATAACCAGAGCCAACAGTTTTTAATAAATTTTTCACCTTCAAGAGAATCTAAAGCATTAAATAGAATATCAAGGCATACTTTGTGGGTTCCATGTGGATCTTCAAGGTCTCCTGCAGCATAAATTTGGTGAGGTTTGATCTTCTTTATTAAAGAAGCAGTTATTAAAATATCTTTTTTTGAAGCTGGTTTCTTCTTAATTCTTCCAGTTTCATAAAATGGTAAATTCATAAAATGTGTATTAGAATCAGGTATTCCAATATATCTAGTTGCAGCAGTTGCCTCACTTTTTCTAATAAACCCTTTAAGTTTTCTTACTTCAAGTGAATCTACTTTACCCGATTTCTTATCTTTTAGTTCCTTTACTAATTTTTTAATATTTACACCTAATTCATCAGGAAACATGTCTTTTGAAACCTCTATAAATTTCAATGCATCATGGTCAGAAACAGCAACATTTCCAGAAGATTGATATGCTATATGAACTTCATGTCCTTGTGAAACCAGTCTATCAAAAGTCCCTCCCATTGAAATTACATCATCATCAGGATGAGGGCTGAAGATAAGAACTCTTTTAGAACTTGGACTTTTTCTTTCAGGTCTTGTTGAGTCATCTGCGCCAGGCTTTCCACCGGGCCATCCTGTTATGGTATTTTGAAAATGATTGAACATTTTAATATTTAGACCATAAGATGAGCCTTCAAGGGCTAATAAATCTGATAGTCCGTTTTTGTTATAATCTTCGTCAGTTAATTTTAAAATTGATTTTTTTGTAATACTACATAACCATACTATAGCTTTTCTTTTCATTAAAGCTGACCAGTTGCATGGCCCAACTAGCCATGGTGTCCTAAATCTTGTTAGTTCGCTCGAAGACTCATTATCTAAAACTAAAGTTGCATTTTTATGGTTTTGGAGATAAGTAGAAGGAATAAGAGATGAAATGTTATTCTCAACCGACTTTTTTACAATTAGACTTTTTTGAACCCCCCACGCCATAATAATTATTCTTTTAGAATTAAAAATTGTTCTCACTCCCATTGTTATTGCCTTGGACGGGACATTTTCAATTCCATTAAAATTTTTACTTGCATCAAATCTTGTAGTGTGATCAAGAGTAATTAATCTAGTAGTTGAATTAAAATGAGATCCTGGTTCATTAAAACCTATATGACCAGTTCTTCCAATTCCCAAAAGTTGAATGTCAATTCCTCCATTTTCTATAATCTTATTCTCATAAAAATCACAAAACTTTTTAACTTCTTTTTCCTTAATTTCTCCTGAAGGGATATTAATATTTTCTTTAGGTATGTCAATATGATCAAATAAATTTTCATTCATAAAGTGATGATAACTGTTGCTATCATATTTCTTAATTGGAAAATATTCATCTAAATTAAAAGCTATTACGTTTGAGAAACTTAATGATTCGTCATTGTGTATTCTTATTAATTCTTGATAAACTTTTGCTGGTGAGGATCCAGTTGCAAATCCTATTACACAATTTTTATTCTTCTTTTGTTTTGATTTTACTAAATCACAAATTTCTCTTGCAATTAAATTTGAACCTCTCTCAGAATTTTCAAAAGTTATAGAATGCAGTTTCTCAAATCTAGTTTCTTCATCAATACCAGGAGATTGATACTTAAGATTTTTTATTGCCATTTTCAAATATATTATGAAATAACAAAGTTAATAATGTTTTACTCAATTTATTATTATGTTTTTTTAATTTTACATAATTGAAATAAAATCTCAAAAATTTTAAAATGAATACAATAATTATAGGAAGCGGACCAGCTGGCTACACAGCAGCAATATATGCAGCTAGAGCAGATTTAAAACCAATCATATATACTGGACTTGAACCAGGAGGGCAATTGACTACAACAACTGAAGTTGATAATTTTCCAGGCTACCCTGCAGGTGTTGATGGTCCAACTATGATGAATGAGTTAAAAGAACAGGCAGAAAGATTTGGGACAGAAGTTAAAATTGATTTTATTTCAAAAGTTAATTTCTCTAAAGATAAAGGAGGCATTCATAAGCTTTACAATCAAAATGGGGATGAAATAATATCTAAAACAGTCATAATTAGTACAGGTGCATCTGCTAAATATCTTGGTTTACCAAGTGAACAAAGATTAATTGGCGGTGGAGTATCAGCATGTGCAGTATGCGATGGATTTTTTTATAAGAATCAAGATGTAGCAATAGTTGGAGGTGGAGATACAGCTATAGAAGAGGCAACATATCTAGCAAAAATTTGCAGCAATGTGACAATGCTTGTTAGGAAGGATCATTTTAGAGCATCAAAGGCAATGCAAAATAGATTATCCAATTTTGATAATATCAAAGTTCTTTTTAATCATGAAGTTGAAGAGGTAATGGGTGAAAATGTCGTTGATGGTCTTAGGATAAAGAATAATATTAATAATGATAATTCAGAGTTAAAAATAACAGGCCTATTTCTTGCTATTGGCCATTCACCTAATACTGACATTTTCAAAGGATTAGTTGAAATGGATGATAGTGGTTATATCATAACAGATAAAATCTCAACAAAAACAAATATTCCAGGTGTATTTGCAGCTGGAGATGTTCAAGATAAAGATTATCGACAAGCAATAACAGCAGCTGGAACTGGATGTATGGCCGCACTTGACGCTGAAAGATACTTACAAGAAATTTAAACTCTTTTAATTGCTTTAATCCAACTTAAGGGTATGTTATTATTAAGTGCATTTTGATAGTCACTTTCTAAACATGGGAGATAAGAAATATTTGAATTATTTGATGGATTAATTAACATCCACCATTTTTCAGAAATCTTACTTTTATAAAATGTAATGTCTCTACCCGAAGTTTGAACAATATATTTGTTAAAGGTTTGAGAATCATTAAAATCAGACTCAGTAATTCTTTTATCAACACCATCCAAAAAATACCAAATTATTTCTGAATACAATTTATTTGATATTGCATTATTATTTAACTCAAAAAGCCCAAAAAAATTAGCTTTATTACTTTGACCAGCATATTTTGCAAGAATACATGATAACCTTGGATCAATTCCATTTGGACTGCCTTGAGAGTTTAAAGATTTTGTATCAAACCCCACTATGTTTGCATTTCTCATTATAGGTTCAGCTTTCATATTATTTTCAGAAATTTCACCCAATGAAATATATTCAAAAAATAATTTTTCCATTAACTGTATCTCATCATTAGAACATAAATGTCTCTGATATCCAATATTTGTAAAATCATTCAATTTATTTGAATCATCAACAATTATTTTATTCATGTAAGTTCTACCTGATATCAAATCTGATTCTTGATATAAGTCAAATTGATTATCAATAGATACTATGTTTATTTTATTAATTTGAGAATCAAAAGATTTGAAAATTGGGTAAATCAAATCATTACTTCCTCCAAAAATTACTAAAATTATATTTTTTGAAAGAAGTTCTTTACAAATATCATATAAAGCGTGGTATGTATCATCTACAGTATCCCCGTTTTGAATATTGCCAAGATCTAATATTTTAGTTTTCCAATTTCCAAATTTTAACTTGTAAAGCTCTTTTCTTACTAAACTTAAATCTTGGTCCTCAGTTTCAAAAAAAGAATTTCTATTTTCTTCTATACCAAGTATACATATATCAAATGATTCAATATCTGCTAGTCCTTTTGATGAAGTATGAATATTAATTTTACTGAATATAGAGCCTTGCAAATAACTTTCATTTAGATCATTAAGAAAACTACTTGAAATTGGTTTGAGTAATTCAAGACTCATTTTTTCTTTTTAGGGTTAAGATACTCTTTGGCTACGTCTAAAGTAATTGATTTAGGATCAATTTCTTTTGGAATTTCTACTTTCCGTTTTCCTTTTGATATAATTGATCTTCCCCATCTACCTTTTTCAACTTTAATACCCTCGTCAGGCCATTCTGAAACAACCTTTTCTTTTTCTTTTTTAATTTTTAGATCTACTAACTCTTCAATATCACTTATTGATAAATTATCAAAATCATATGTTTTATTTACGTTTATAAACATATTATTCCATTTAATGAAAGGGCCAAACCTTCCTTTACCCTTAGTAACTGGGTTTTCATTATATATGTGAATAGGTTCCTCTGATTTTAATTTTTCATCAATTAATTCAACTGCTAGATTTAAATCCACAGAATTTGGATCAGTACCATTTGGAATAGATATAGATTTATTTGAAAATTTAATGTAAGGACCGTACCTTCCATTATTAACTGTTACAATCTCTTCCTTATAATTACCTATTTCTTTGGGGAATTTAAATAACTCTAATGCCTCCTCAAGAGATATAGTATCTAACTGCTGATCTTTAGTTAAACTAGCAAATATTGGTTTTTCTTCCTCGTCAATTGTACCAATCTGTGCAATCGGCCCAAACTTTCCAAGCCTTACTTTAACAACTCGACCAGAACTAGGATCTGAGCCTAAAATTTTTTCTCCAGATTGTCTTTCTGCATTGTCCTTTACCTCATTTACATTTACGTGGAAATCATTATAAAATTGTTTTATAATATCTGTCCAATCTTGATCACCTGTAGCAATTTTATCAAAATTCTTTTCTACTTCTGCAGTAAATCCATAATCTAGAATATTATTAAAATTATCAACCAAAAAATCATTTACAATCATACCAATATCAGTTGGAATAAGTTTACCCTTGTTTGAACCAGTTTTTTCTTTTAGTTTAATTTCTTTTATGCCTTCTTTATTAAACTCAATAAAATTATAACTTCTCTCTATCCCTTCATTTGCTCCTTTAGAAATATACCCTCTATTTTGAATTGTTGAAATTGTTGTAGCATAAGTTGCAGGTCTTCCAATACCTAACTCTTCTAATTTTTTTACTAAACTTGCTTCTGAGTATCTAGGAGGAGGTTGAGTAAAATGTTGTTCATCTATAATTGCATCTATATTAACAGGTCCTTTTGACATTTTTGGCAGAATTTCTTCTTCATTATCTTTTGCAGACTCATCAAAGCAATGGTTAACAGGGGTAAATGACAATGATGCTTATTTCCCAACGAATTGGATTCTTAATGGCGAGTACGTGCCTGCTGAAGATGGTTCTGAATGTCTAGATGATGGACCAACGTATCTAAATCCTTGTAATTATGAAGATGAATTTAAGCGAGATCAAAACCCTATTTGGGAAGGTCTACTTGAGGGTATAATTGCGCCGCATCAGATGATAGGTTATTCTCAAGACTATGCCGCTTTAGCCTATATGCAAGGTGCGAATAC
>ERZ802822.1336-NODE-1336-length-15394-cov-10.186459_pt1 | contig 15394 bp, 18 predicted proteins | sample MGYA00345649_ERZ802822 | MGnify/ENA primary metagenome ERZ802822 (study PRJEB30503, sample SAMEA104212359) | marine metagenome | biome: Westerlies Biome; feature: [SRF] surface water layer (ENVO:00010504) within the epipelagic zone...; material: water...
AGAATTAAACTTAAATTAAAAAAAGATGGAACAATCATGAAATCAGAAATTTTAGATCATCAAAGAATGAATAGACCTGGTCAAAAATTTTATAAAGTTTTAGCAGAAAGCGCATTAAGAGCTGTAAGATTATGTCAGCCATTAAAAGTACCACCAACTGGTTATGATAAATGGAAAGAATTACAATTAAACTTCAATCCAACAGAAATGTTAAAAGGTTAAAATGAAAAAAATCTATTTATTATTTGCTTGTATTTTTGTAGTCTCTAATTTCTTGAGTGCTCAAGATTCAATTACCGAAGTTGAAAAGGCTGAACTACTTGCAAAAAGTCCTTTTAATTCGGTATATCCTACCTCAATTTTGAAAAGCGCTGACAAATATTTTGAAGAGGCGCAAATGCCATTATATTCCAAAGGTGCTATTGATGAAAAAAATGCTCACCTTGTTGGGCTTGCAGTATCAGCTTCAACAAAATGTAATTATTGTATTCCTTATCACATTGCAGAGCTTAAACGTTTAGGCGCAAACGAAGAAGAAATTAAAACAGCAGTTATGATAGCTGCTGACATTATGAAAATGAGTACTTTGTTTTATGGAAACGAATTTGATTTAGAAGAGTTTAAAGCTCTTCTGAAGTAAACAATAACTTTAGATTATTTAAAATGAAAAATCCACTATTTTTTTTGCTATTGCTAATACTTTTTTCTTGTGATAACAAACCAGTTAAATCTCAAAAAGAAATACTAACCGAAATAACAAAAGCTACTGTCCTCAAAGCATTTAATGCGCAAATGGCTGGTGAAATTGAAGTAATGAAATCGCAATTGGCTGATGAATTTGCTTTTATATTAACAGGTCAACTGGATATTTCAAAAACATATAGTTGGAATGAATTTTTAGAATTTGCAGGATACTTTGGTTCACTTCTTAAGGGTGATGTTGGAGTAGAATATAAAGGCATTCTTGTAGATGGAAAAACAGCTATGGTTTTTGCTGAAGGGAGAATGGAAGGCGTTGGTGGTAAATATGAAAATGATTATGCTATTAAGTACACACTTGATGAAAATGGAAAAATTATCGAGCAAAAAGAATATCTAAGTGACTTACTTCTGGCACAGAGACTATATGGTCAAGACCTTTGTGGTGATAAGAGAACTATGGAGTAGTTTTAATGAAAATAACCTTCTCTAAGTATTTTTTTCTTCAACACAGGCATATCCTCTTCTTTAAGTTCAGCTACTTTTAAACCTCTTAAGTAGGTTAGAGATACATTTAACACTCTGTTTAAATAAACTTTTTATTTTTGGTGTTTTGAAAAAACTAATTCTATTATTACTATTGAAATGAAAATTGGTGTCTTCATTTTGTGTGTTGTTTTTACTGTTGGTCTTATAGTTGGTGCAATTATTATGGCTATTAAGTATGGTCTATTTAGAAATCCATTTAAAGACAAGTGGGGAAGATGGAAAGATGATATCTCAAGGAAAGAACAAATTATTTGGAATTTTTTTCTTATAACGGGGGCGTTGGCTATTTTTTATTATATCAAGGGATATTTTTAGTACCACTAAAAACAATACGATGAAGAAACTATTATTCTTATTATTGATTGCGCCTATATTGGGGTTTGGGCAAGACACCATACCAGGAACTAAAATTCTAACTCAAAAAGAAGCATATAAAAAAAATATGATGAAATTGAAAAAAGAGTATAAGGTAAATCATAAAGACAAAATAAAACCTGGAAATACTAGCTTTAATTCAAACGATAGACTTGCTATTAAAGATGTTATTGATGCCTATGGTTTTTATTGGGATTCAAACAATCTTGACGGGTATTTATCTCTTTTCACAGATGAAGCAATTGGAGTTACGTTTAATGCAAAAGGCAAAAAGGATAAGTATTACATAAAATCTGATGAGCAAATTGAAAGTAGTAAAAAACGAATGGATTTTTTTAAAATAAATCAAATGCAAAGGAGACATATGATGGCTAACACACTTATTTTAGAGTTATCTGAAAGTTATGCTCACATTAGACAATATATGACCCTAATGACAACAAATAAAAAAGAGAAAACAGAAATTTTAACACCAATCGACTATATATTTAAACTTAAAAAAGTAGAGGGAGTTTGGAAAATAGTTTACAGAGAAATCAACCTTGATAAACCATTAGATTTACCACTATCTAAATGAAAAAACTAATTCTACTATTACTATTTATTCTACTTGTTTCTTGTGATTCAAAAAGTGATTTAAAAGTAGATAGCACAATTGAGCAAACATTCACAAATTATGTTGAGTATTGGAGTGATGGTGACTTTGATAAAATTGTAAATAATATTTATGGAGTTCCTTTTGTGTTATATAATCAAGACAGCACTATTGTTATGAATACAAAAAATGAAGTTAAAGATTTCTTAATCTCAGCATTTGAAACCTTAGATTCTAATAATTACGGATATTCAATCAGAAACAAATGGGAGCATTTTAAATCTGATAAAAATCTTTCTATAATTGAAATGAATTTCACTAGATATTTAAAAGACAGTACAATTATGGGCGCTAATGAAAGAAGCGCATCATATATTTTAAGAAAATATAATGGAAATCATAAAATAGTTGGAATGATTCCACATACCCCAATAGGTAAATAGAATATTATGAAAAAATGGTTTAATTATAAAGGCACAATTTCAGGCAAAACATATTTTTACAGAGGCTTAATCGTAGGAATACCGTTAGGCATTGTTTACTTTCTTTTAGAAGAAGTAAATTATTATGCTGTTTCTCTTTTTGGTATTTCTATGTATATAATCTTTTTTTCATTTAGATATAAAAGAATGAGCGCTGTCTTCAAAGACAATATAGATTTAGGTAAAAAACTATTTTACATTTCAGTTTCATTGGATTTATTTTTGGAATTATACTATCTTTTCAACAAGGAGCTTGCGCAGTCAGAAGATTTTGCATTTATAGATTTGATAATATTACCAAGTGTTGTTTTTATTTTGTTCATACTTTTTAAAGATTCTGGAATTAAAAAGCATAATGGTTAGTAAATGAAAAAACTAATTCTTCTATTACTATTTATTCCACTTGTTTCTTTTGGTCAGAGTTCATACAAAGTAGAAAAAATAACTGATATTGATTATAATGATAATGTAGTATTTCCTGAAAAAAAAGATTTCTTGGATATCTATCTTCCAAAAGGAGAGGGAAATTATCCTGTCATAGTTTATTTTCACGGAGGAGCTCTTATTGCAGGGTCTAAAGAAATGGGTAAAGATATAGGTGAAAAGTTAGCAAAAAATGGAATTGGATTTGTGAGTGCAAATTATAGACTTTCACCAACTGCAAAATATCCAGACCATTTGAATGACGCTCAAACTGCTACTGATTGGACATTTAATAATATAGAACCTTTAGGTGGAGATTTAAAGAACATATACGTTTGCGGTCATTCTGCAGGAGCTTACCTTGCTGCTGTATTAGCCTTAAATAAAGACTTGAAAATTCATAAAATGAGAAAAATTAAAGGCGCAATATTAATTAGCCCTTTTTTATATGTTGAAGAAACTGCCCCAGCAAGAATCAAGAGAGATACTATTTACAAATCAATTTGGGGAACTAACCCAGAGGATTGGGAAAAAGCTTCTGTTTCACCACATATAGATGGAAATAATGAAAGATTCATTTCAATTATGGCTGAAAATGATGCAGTCTGGAGAAAAGAACAGAACAAAAGATTCATTAATAAGCTTAAAGAGAAACAAACAGCTGATTACATAGAAATACCTAATAGAAACCATTCAAGTTTGATTGGTAAAATTTTAGAAAAAGACGACCAATTGTCAAAAACAATCATTGAATTTGTTCGAAGAAATCAAAAAACTAAACCATAGGCATATCCTCTTCTTTAAGTTCTGCTACTTTTAAACCTCTTAAGTAGGTTGGAGATACATTTAAACTTGACCTAACACGTTTTTATTTACAATAACTATATTTGTTTACTAAAATTCATAAAATGAAAAAATTCCTAATACGAAGAGCTATGGAAGGAGCGTCTTCAATTCCAAAACACGAAATGAATAAAGGCGGTAAAGCGTCAGAGCAAGTTCTCGAAGAAATGCGAAATGAAGGAAAGATGATTCAGCAGGAAACAAGTTATGTTGCAGGAGATAATGTTTTTTGTGTCTATAATGCTGAAAATATGGCTTTAATTAAAGAGCACGCAGAAAGAACAGGAGCTGTAGCATCAGAAATTACTGAAATTTCCACAGTAATTAAGCATAACACATCAGTTGTAAGCTGAAATTAAACCATAGGCATATCTTCTTCTTTAAGTTCTGCTACTTCAAGTCCTCTTAAGTAGGTTAAGGATACGTTTAAACTTGAATGCCCCATAGCTCTTTGTAGCTTGTGTAAAGAGCCTGTACGCTTAAAGATTTCTATAGCGCCTGAATGCCTAAAAGAGTAAAGTGTTTGGTCTGGCTCAAGTGTCTTAGAACGTTTCTTAAACTTAGTCCATAGCCCTTTAAAGTAGTCCTCTGAGTATGGCTGAGGTGTCCCAGTAAATATGTTGAGGTCCTTATTTTTTTTTAAAAGTTCCTCTTGAACATAGTAGGGCACAGGTACTATTCTATTCTTACCAGATTTGTTTCTATCCCCAGATAAATTTATTTGGCTGAGGTCATCAGAAAAGTCTCCCCAGGTAAGCTCCCTAATCTCTCTGTGAGGCCGCAGAAGACATCCATAGGTCATTAAACAGCATAGGTATAGGTTATGATTGTATGCTTTAACCTCCTCCAGGACTTCTCTTAGATTGGTAAAGGGTTTATGCAGCTTCGCCTTGGTTCGTTTAGAGCGAACCAGGCGTAGCGGATTAGACTCAAGACCTAATTCAACAGCTTTATTGAGAATCACGTTTATATGCCTTCTAACAGTGTTAAAAGTGGTGTTATGGGTAAACTTATTTAGTTCTTTAATAAGAAGCTCTGACGATAGGGAATCACCAATAAATGCTCTACTAATAATACAATAGCTGTAGTCAAGAATCCTATTATATTTCTTAGAGTGTGCCTCCTCTTTCTTTTTTGTTAAGGCTAGATAAATAGTCTCTTTTTCGTTAAGTGAACCGGAAACTAAATCACTCTTTCTGTAAGCTTGTAGTTTACCACCCTCTGCTAAATACTTATAGGTTTCAGCAGCAAGGACATTAGCAATCTTAACTCTATCCTTAATTGGAAATGAGTTTGGGTTAGTTTGTGTCCCTATTCGATTGCCATTATAAAGGCGGTAACGTTTGTTGTTGATGTAAAAGGATATAAACACAAGGTCATTATTATCCGTGTGTACTTTAGGATATTTGATTGTCATTTGACAGTTTTTAGACAGTTAAACATTTAGTTAATGTCTATTTGGCTGTAAATAAGATACTTATGTGGTAGACACGCTAGATTTAGGATCTAGTGCTTCACGGCGTGGGGGTTCGAGTCCCTTCACCCGCACAAAACCTCAACAATTGTTGGGTTTTTTATGTTCTTATGTTTAGACTATTGCACTCTTTTTTTAAATTAGATAAATTTTAATTTAAACATTATGAAACAAATATTTTATTTAGTTATGTTGGTTTTTGCAACCACTGCTTGTACAAGCTCAACTACTACAGCACCTGCCACTAATGGATTTGGTCCTTATGAAGGGCAATCTGTGTATTTAGGCGATCAAGAATATGTGGATACATTTAAAAAACTAGACGCTGCATGGGCCGATCGTGATTACGAAACAATGAAATCCATGATTATGGATGGAGGTACGTTTAACTTTGAAGATGGCACTTCTGTAACAACCGGCGAGGCATTTGTTGCTAAAATTGAAGAAGATTATCAAAACGCAATTGCAAATAACGAAGATTGGGGATGGAAAACAGATTATGCCTTTGCCGCTTATCCTGATGGCGCAAAAGACACCGAGGTTGCCAATCAGAAAGGACAATGGGTAAATGCTCAGTTTACTTCTCCAGACGCTACCTATATTGAGTGGTATCAATTTGTTGATGGCAAATTAATCACATGGTACCAGGCCAAGGGCGCTTATGTATTTGAGTAAACTTAAATGATTGTGTAGATAAAAGCCCTGTTAAGGGCTTTTTTTATTTCTCTCATCTTCCGTTACAATACCTGTGATTGTTTTGAACCTATTTTATATTTGTGAAGTCACGTTGGTGATATTTAAGTATCAATCCAATAAGCCTACATTTCAGGAAATGGGACGGTGGTTTGTATTTTGAAAATTATGGTAAGATTTAATCTTCCCCAAAATACTCCGCATAATACGCCACACGGGTATCTTTGTCCATTCCAGCAGTAGCGTCCATAAAACGGTTGCGGTCTTCTCGGGTCTTAAACACCCAAACACACACGCTGTCTTTGCTGTGGTAAATGGCTTTTAACTCATCGTCTATCGCACAAAGCTCATCGGGAATTTCAGCAGGGATACAAATCATAAGTGTTGTTTTAAAAGAGTAAGGGTGTGTTGGGTAGCTCCTTGGTTTTGGGTTACAAAGGTGCGGTTAATGTTGCCTTTTTCTTGTCGTAACGCCTCGTTTTGCATAAATCCTGAAAGCTGTTGGGTACACTCTTTAGCAGTAGAAATAGAAGTTACGCCACCCAAGGCGATCAAGTCTTTAGCCTCGGGAAACCTGTCGTAATTTTTTCCAATGGCAATCGGCACCCCCGCAGCAGCGGGTTCCAAAATATTGTGCAGTCCGGCAGTGCCCATACCACCACCCACATAGGCAAGTGACGCATAGGGATAGGAGCGCCCCAGCATACCTACCGTATCCAACACCAATACCGGGCAGGCTTCAAACGCAGCTTCTTCGTTTTGTGTATAGCGCAGACTTCCTTTTGGGAGTTGCTTCATTAGATTATCAAGTTTTACTTCGTGTATTTCGTGTGGGGCAATCAACCAACACCACGCTTTTGGAGTTTGCCTAATCGCTTCTGCCAATACCGCTTCATCTTCGGGCCAAGTGCTTCCGGCTACGATGCATTTGCGATCACCAACAAAAGTGTCCATAAACGCAAGCGGTTCTTTGGATGCGCCTACACGGTCAAAACGCGTATCGCCCGACACACTCACTTGTTGCACACCAATGCTTTGCAATAGCTTTTCGGAAGCTTTGTTTTGCACAAATAAATGAGTGAACCCATGCAGTAGTTTTCGATGGCTGTTGCCCCATGGCTTAAAAAAGCGTTGATGCTGACGAAACAACCCGGTAATCAAAAAAAGAGGCGTGTTTTGGCGTTGTACTTCTCGAATAAGATTTGGCCAAAATTCATACTTCACCAACAAAGCCATGACTGGATTGACCAACGCAACAAAACGTTTGACATCCGCTCTGGTGTCCCAAGGCAAGTAGGTAGCAAGGTCGGCAATGCCATGATTTTTACGCACCTCATAACCCGAGGGTGAGAAAAAAGTAACCAAATAGAAGTGCTCTGGGTGGTTGTTTTTTAATGCGCTTAACACGGGAAGTCCTTGTTCGTATTCGCCTAGCGAGGCGCAGTGCATCCACACCACTTTTTTATTTTGCGGAATGCCTTTGAGTTGTGTCCATAATGCCTTGCGCCCAGCTACAAAAGCCTTGGTTTTAGCAGACTTGGCAACCACTGGTGTCATGGCTTTGGCTACAGCCACCGCAAGGGAATATAAAAAAGGCATGGCTCAAAGATACTTATTTCGAAAATAGGCGTTCATTTTTTGTAATTTTGTAGCACTAAAAAATTGCAATGCGAAAAATCCAAATGGTCGATTTGCAGACCCAGTACCAATTCATCAAACCCCAAGTTGATGCAGGCATGCAGGAAGTACTCTCTTCTGCTCAATTTATAAACGGACCTGCCGTTAGGAATTTCCAAGCTAATCTTGAAGCCTATCTCGAAGTGAAGCACGTAATTCCATGTGCCAATGGAACCGATGCACTCCAGGTTGCCATGATGGGATTAGGGCTTAAACCCGGCGATGAGGTCATCACGGCCGACTTTACCTTTGCTGCCACTGTGGAGGTTATTGCCCTGTTGGGACTCACGCCCGTATTGGTAGATGTGTTACCCGACACCTTCAATATTGATCCGGATGCTATTGAAAAAGCCATAACACCCAATACCAAAGCCATCGTGCCGGTACATCTTTTCGGGCAAGTAGCCGATATGGATCGCATCATGGATATTGCGCAAAAGCACAACTTATTTGTAATCGAAGACAACGCACAAGGCATAGGCGCTACCCATACCGATGCCGCAGGAACCAAAGTAAAAACGGGCGGTATTGGCCATGTCGGCTCTACTTCTTTTTTCCCTTCAAAAAATTTAGGCTGCTATGGCGATGGCGGTGCCATTTTCACCAACGACGACGATTTGGCACACACCATTCGTGGAATTGTCAATCACGGCATGTATAAACGTTACCACCATGATGTGGTTGGTGTAAACTCGCGATTGGACAGTCTTCAAGCAGTGGTGTTAAATGAAAAGCTAAAACTCCTTGATTTTTACAACGAACGGCGCAAATGGGCTGCTATCCGTTATTCACAATTGCTGAAAGATCACCCAAAAATTCAAACACCCGTCACTTTAGGCGATTGCGATTCGCATGTGTATCACCAATACACACTCAAAATAGTCGGAGCAGACCGAGATGCATTGGTGCAGTATTTACAGCAAAATGATATCCCTTGTGGGGTGTATTATCCGATTCCTTTACACTTGCAAAAAGCCTATGTGGACACACGTTATAAAGAAGAAGATTTTACAGTCACCAACCAGCTGATAGATGAGGTCATTTCCCTACCCATGCATACCGAGTTGGACGAGGATCAAATACAGTTTATCTGTAAAACCATAGAAGCATTTTTGGATTAATCCAATACAGCGGACTGTACTTCGGTTTCGCGATCTATTTTTTTGACCAATCCCTGCAGCACCTTACCCGGACCGTATTCGGTAAACAGCACAGCACCGTCTTGACGCATTTGCTGAATGGTTTGTGTCCACTTTACGGGACCCGTAAGTTGTGCGATTAAATTTTCTTTAATTAGACCGGCGTCTTGTGTAGGCGCAGCCGTTACATTTTGGTAAATGGGACAGCTTGGCGTGTTAAAGTGGGTTTCCAAAATGGCTTTTGCCAATTCTTCTTGTGCGGGTTCCATAAGCGGTGAGTGGAAAGCACCACCCACAGGAAGTAGCAGGGCGCGTTTGGCACCTTTTTCTTTTAGTACTTCACAAGCAGCCTCTACGGCAGGAAAAGCACCCGAAATAACCAATTGCCCGGGGCAGTTATAATTGGCTGCCACTACAATGCCGTCCATGTCTTGACACACGTGCTCCACCACATCGTCTGCCAATGCCAATACGGCTGCCATGGTGCCTTTGGTAACATCACAAGCTGCTTGCATGGCTTGCGCCCGTTTAGACACGAGCGAAAGTCCGTCTTCAAAAGACAAAGCTCCGCAAGCGGTAAGGGCAGAAAATTCGCCCAAAGAATGGCCTGCTGCCATATCGGGACTTGCTTTTTTTGCCAGTTCATAGCTGATGACGGAATGCAGAAAAATGGCAGGTTGGGTTACCTTGGTTTCTTTTAATGCCTCCGCATCACCATCAAACATAATGTCTGTAATCGAAAAGCCCAAAAGTGCATTTGCGCTGTTGAATCTATCTTGTGCTAGTGAGTGTTGGTCAAATAGGTCTTTGCCCATCCCAACAAATTGGGCGCCTTGCCCAGGGAACATTGCTACATTCATGCTTTAATTTTTTCGTAACGGATAAAAGAAAAAGCGTATTGATGCTTTTCATCTGCATCGCGGTTTTCGCGCCACACCTCACGCCATTTGGTAGGGTCTATTTCGGGGAAAAAGGTATCGGCTTCAAAGTCGGCATGAACCCGAGTGAGTTCAATGCTGTCTGCATAAGCCAGCCCTTGTCTGTAAATCTCACCACCACCAATAATAAAGGGTTGCTCGTCTTCTTGCGCAAGTGCCAAAGCAGCTTCCAAGGAGTGCACAACAGCTGCGTCGTCGGCTGTGTAATCTTTTTGTCGGGTGATTACCACATTGGTGCGGTTAGGCAGTGCTTTGGGCATGGACTCGAAGGTCTTTCTGCCCATGATCACATGGTGTCCTTTGGTTAAATTTTTAAAATGTTTTAGGTCGTCAGACAGATGCCAGATGAGTTTGTTCTCTTTCCCAAGCGCATTGTTTTCTGCGGCAGCAGCAATCATGGTGATGTTCGTTTTCAGGTTTTCACGCTCCCACTCAGCACTTGCTTTAAGTGCAGCTTCTTTATCCATATTGCGCTTTAATTTTTCGACTTTAAGTGCCTGCTTTTCTAGCAGAAATTCCATTTGTTTTGTTTCCCATGCTTTGCCCATAAAAGAATGAAACACATAAACACGCAAAAAGTGAATGACCAGCAGCACACCCAAAAGGGTGGCTAAGGCAAAGGACCATTTGGTATTGAACGGCATAAATTCGACCTTATACTCAAAAGCCAAGTTGGCTATTAATGCGAAAAAAATGAGAAACAACGAAGCCAGTAAATGCCTGTGAAACCACGCTTTTTGGGCAATGCGTTCTTGCGCATACTCAACCAGCGAAAGCTGTTGTGGGTCTATGGCTGATGAAGGTTTTCTTTTTCGAAACATAAGATAAAATTTAAACAGCGACAGCGCCCTTAATCCCTGGGTGCGGATCGTAATTCATGACCTCTATGTCTTCATATTTAAAATCAAAAAGATCGTTGATGTTTGGGTTAAGTTTTAGGGTGGGTAGTGTTTTGGGATCTCTGCTTAGTTGGAGTTCAACTTGGTCAAAGTGATTGGTGTATATGTGTGCATCTCCGAGCGTATGGATAAATTCTCCTGCCTCAAGCCCACAAACTTGCGCCATCATCTCTGTGAGTAGGGCATAGCATGCGATGTTGAATGGAACGCCTAAGAAAATATCAGCGCTTCGTTGGTATAGTTGGCAAGACAGCTTGTCGTCTGCTACATAAAACTGAAAAAAAGCGTGGCAGGGCGGTAGCGCAGCCTTTCCATTGGCAACATTTTCGGAAAAACTTTTTGAGGTATCTGGCAGTACACTGGGGTTCCAGGCAGAAACCAACATACGTCGGCTGTTGGGGTTTGTTTTTAGCGTTTCGATAACTAGTTTGAGTTGATCGATATTTTCGCTGTTCCAGTTGCGCCACTGGTGACCGTATACGGGACCTAAGTCGCCATGTTCGTCAGCCCATTCGTTCCATATACGCACGCCGTTTTCAGTGAGATAGGCTGTGTTGGTGTCTCCTTTGATAAACCAAAGCAGCTCGTGGATAACGGATTTTAGGTGTATTTTTTTGGTTGTAATAAGGGGAAAGCCTTCTGACAAGTCAAAGCGCATTTGATGACCAAAAACACTTCTTGTTCCTGTTCCTGTTCTGTCTCCTTTAACAGCTCCGTCGTTGCGGGCACGTCGAACCAAATCTAAATACTGCTGCATTATTTCTTTTTTGTAAAATTAAAAGCTAGATCAAAATATCTAGCATTATAATAAATAGTTTTTCAAAAGGTTTTCAACCATTATCCCAACAGTGCACCCACAAGCGTAGCAGATAGTAATGAAGCAATAGTTCCACCCAAAACAGCACGAAAACCAAATTCAGAAAGGACTTTTCGCTGGTTAGGCGCTAGTCCGCCAATTCCTCCAATTTGAATACCAATGGATGCAAAATTGGCAAACCCACATAACATATAGGTTGCCATGACAATAGATTTTTGGCTGCTAAAATGAATTTCATTGGCCGTATTTTTTAATTCAGCTAATTGGATATACCCAACAAATTCACTTGCCGCAAGCTTGATGCCCAGCAGCTGTCCCATAGGCAATAAATCGTCCCAAGGCACGCCAATAAGCCACATGATTGGCGCAAATAAAGTACCCAAGATGGCTTCTATGGAAAGCGCATCATAAGAAGACCAATTTGCAACCCACTCGTTGAGTTTCGTGAGTTCTCCAATTTCGAACAGTATTCCATTTGCCATAGCAATAAGGGCGACAAAAACCAGTAGCATACCACCAATATTGGCAGCGAGCTTAACACCCTCTATAGTACCGTTTGCAATGGCATCGAGCATATTGCTGCCTACCTCTTGCGTGGATACTTTTGTGTCTTTGTCAATAGATGCTGTTTGGGGGAAGAGCATTTTTGCAACAACAATGGCACCGGGTGCAGCCATAACCGAAGCTGCGAGCAGGTGTTTGGCAAATACCAGACGTAATTCAGGATCGTCGCCACCCAAAAAACCGATGTAGGCCGCTAAAACACCACCAGCCACTGTGGTCATTCCGCCCACCATCACCAACAGCATTTCGGATCGATTCATCTTAGGTAGATAAGCCTTTATAAGCAGCGGCGCTTCTGTTTGCCCTAAAAATATGTTCCCAACTACGGAGAGGCTTTCTGCCCCTGAAATATTGAGAAGCTTTGCCGTTCCCTTGGCTAATATTTTAACTAAAAATTGCAATACACCAAGGTAAAACAACAACGAGGTGAGTGCAGCAAAAAAGATGATGGTAGGCAATATTTGGAACACAAATATGAATCCGTAAGTGTCTGCATTCATCAGGTCACCAAACAAAAACACGCTACCTGCAGCGGTAAAGTCTAAAATACTTACGAATATTTTCCCAACCGCATTAAAGATGCTTTGCACCCAACTTAATTTGAGGATGCTCAACGCCAACACAAATTGCAGCAATAAACCAAAACCCACGGTTTTCCAATTGATGGCCTTTCGGTTGGAACTGCATAGGTATGCAATCAGCAGCAGTGCTACGATCCCGCCCAAAGCTTGGGTGACCCCCACTAATGTCATGCCTTCATGCGCTGCAATGGGCTGCTGGGCTAAATGCGACAATGTCATTTTTTAGCTTTGTTTGAACGTTTTGAAATTTCATCCCTCAATCGGGCTGCTAATTCATAATCTTCTTTTTTGACTGCTTTTTTAATGGCGTTCTCAAGTTCTTGATTGGAGAGATCGGTGTAATTTATTTCATCAGACAATTCATCGTCAAGCGTTCCTTGAGTGGGTAGTTCTCCTTTTTCAAAGACAACGCCAGCTTTTTCCAAAACATTTTCGTGGGTGTAAATGGGTGCCTTAAATCGCAATGCCAAAGACACGGCATCAGAAGTTCTAGAATCGATAATCTCTTCAATTTTATCACGCTCACATATAAGACTGGAGTAAAAAACGCCATCTACCAATTTGGTGATGATTACCCTTTTGATGGCAATATCAAATCGATACGCAAAATTTTTAAAAAGATCGTGAGTAAAGGGCCGTTGCGGCTTTATGTCTTTATCCAAATTGACAGCAATGGATTGGGCCTCAAACTCTCCAATGACTACGGGGAGTTTGCGATTACCGTCAACTTCATCCAATATCATGGCATAAGCACCACTTTGATTTTGGCTGTAGGCAATGCGGTTTACGCGAAGTTGAATAAGGCTCATGACTAAGCAAGTTCTTTATGTGCCCTAAAATACAAAATTGGGTATTACGATTGTGCTTTAAATGCTTTAAGTTTTTCTGTCAGTACAGGAACCACTTCAAACGCATCGCCCACAATGCCGTAGTCAGCAGCTTTAAAGAAAGGCGCTTCTGGATCATTATTGATAACGACTTTTACTTTTGAAGCGTTTACACCTGCCAAATGCTGAATGGCACCCGATATGCCAATGGCAATATAGAGGTTAGTCGAAACGGGCTTACCCGTTTGTCCTACGTGCTCGTCGTGTGTACGCCAGCCCATATCTGATACTGGCTTGGAACACGCTGTGGCAGCATCCAATACCTCTGCTAGATCTTCGACTAAGTGCCAGTGTTCAGGCCCTTTCAGCCCCCTACCTCCAGAAACAACTACGTCGGCGTCGGCTATGGTGGCCTTGCCTGTTTCCTTGCTTATGGATAACTGCTCTACATGCGAAGCCGCATGCTCGACAGTTGCATGCTCAACAACACAATCAACCGCTTGCTCAACCGTCCCAAAAGCGTTGTTTCCAACACCAATAATGTTAACTTCGGCCGTTAATGTGGTGCTTGCAAAGGCTTTGTTGGTAAATACTGTTCTTCTAACCGTTAAGGGCTGTTGTTCGTGTGGCAGCGCCACTACATTGGGCACATAAGCAGCGTTTGTGTTTGCTGCAACCAGTGGCGCTAAGAACTTGGCATCAGCACTGCTGCCTAGAATAATATGCGTGGCCCCGAGGCTTTTAATATAATGTGTCAAGACATTAGCGTAGACATGTGCATCAAACTGCTGCGGTACATTGGTAATATTAAACGCTTTTGAAACTCCAAACTGCCCCAATTCTTGGGCATTATCGGCATTAAAGCTAACCGCTACACAGTCTTTATTGAGCTTGCCAGCCAAGGCAGCTCCGTAGGATGCAATTTCGGCTGCATTGCGTTTGAGTTTGTTGTTTTCAGATTCGGCAAATAGAAGAATAGACATAATATTGGGTTAAATAACGTTAGCTTCTTTGTGTAACAATTCAATCAATTGGTCGATGTCATCAGCAGGAACTAATTTGACATCAGCTTTTGGTGCTGGTTTTTCAAACAGCACATCTTCGGTGGTGTTTTCTGAGCCTTTTGGACTAAGCACTTCAAAGGGTTTTTGTCGTGCTTGCATGATGCCACGCATGTTGGGAATTTTGAGGTCTGACTCTTCAACAAGGCCTTTTTGTCCGCCAATAACCATCGGCAGGCTCCCCTTTAGTTTTTCACGTCCGCCATCAATTTCGCGTTCAGCAACAGCGTTGCTGCCATCAACTTCCAAACCCACGCAGTTGGGTACAAAGGCAATGTCGAGCAGTGCAGCTAGCATGCCGGGTACCATGGCGCCATTATAATCAATAGATTCACGCCCAGCTATGATAAGGTCATAGGGATTGTCAGTTACAAATGCGGCCAATTCTTTGGCTACGACCATGCCGTCTGATGCGGGAGTATCTATTCGAAAAGCTTTGTCGGCTCCTATGGCCAAACACTTGCGAAGCGTAGGGTCTGCTGTTGCCGTGCCCACATGAATGACATGAACTTGTGCACCTTGTTTTTCTTTAAACCAAATGGCACGGGTGAGACCAAATTCATCGTTGGGATTGATGACAAACTGCACACCGTTGGTATCAAATTGTGTATCGTTTTCAACGAAGTTAATTTTCGACGTAGTGTCAGGAACATGACTAATGCAAACGAGTATGTTCATAGATTTATAATTTAGTTCAAATGTATAAAAAAATACTATGCACGCATAATAAATAGAAGTCTTTTGCTTTAAGGTATTTT
>ERZ802822.1341-NODE-1341-length-15330-cov-10.503966_pt1 | contig 15330 bp, 13 predicted proteins | sample MGYA00345649_ERZ802822 | MGnify/ENA primary metagenome ERZ802822 (study PRJEB30503, sample SAMEA104212359) | marine metagenome | biome: Westerlies Biome; feature: [SRF] surface water layer (ENVO:00010504) within the epipelagic zone...; material: water...
TGTTAAAATTGATCTAGGAATTTTAAAATATTCAACTGTTGAAGCTAATGCAAAAGAATTAGGAGGTATAATACATGTGTCACCTTCAAAATCTACAAAACTATTCTTATCAAATTTTTTAGGGTCAACTACCGCTGAATTTATATTTGTAAATACTTTAAACATACTGGAACATCTTACATCATATCCATAGCTAGAAACTCCATATGATATAACTTTTTCGCCTGATAAAGCTTTTACTTGCTCTGGCTCAAAAGGGGATATCATATCCTCCTCTTTAGCCATTTGTTTAATCCATGTATCAGGCTTAATTGACATAATGTTAGTTATTATCTATTACAATTTTTGGAAATTTAGCACTATAATCTTTAGCTTGAGCTGCTAATTTTCCGGCTGCTTTTCTCGCTATTTCTCCATATATCTCTGCTATTCTTCCACTTGGATCAAAAACTACACTCGGTTTACCCGTATCAGTTTGCTCTCTTATAGATTTATCTAAAGGTAACTGCCCTAATAAATCAACTTTACTTTCATCGGCAAGAGAAGTACCACCTCCTTCCCCGAATATTGACTCTTCATTTCCACATTCACTACAAATATGTAAACTCATATTTTCAACAATTCCAAGAACTGGGACTTCGACTTTTTCAAACATTTTCAAACCTTTTCTGGCATCTAGAAGAGCAATATTTTGTGGTGTTGTAACTATGATTGATCCACTTACTGGAATTTTTTGTGCTAATGTTAATTGAACATCGCCTGTGCCTGGAGGCAAATCTATAATAAGATAATCAAGTTCACGCCACTGTGTATCTGTTAATAGCTGCTCCAAAGCCTGAGTTACCATGGGCCCTCTCCATATCATAGGCGTTTCTTCGTCAATCAAAAATCCAATAGACATAGCTTGTAGTCCATGATTTTCCATTGGTTCCAATGACTTGCCATCTTGAGAATCTGGCTGGCCAGATAATCCCATCATTCTAGGTATACTTGGACCATATATATCAGCATCCAAAATTCCTACATTTGAACCCTCTGCCGCCAAAGCTAAAGCAATATTTACAGCTGTAGTAGACTTACCTACACCACCTTTACCTGAAGCAACCGCAATAACATTTTTTATATTTTGCATTGGTTGTAAGCTTTTTTGTACAGAATGGCTCTCAATTTTCCATGTGATCTCAACTGTGCCGCATGTTATTTTGTCAGACGATAATCTATCAATTATCATATGATTTAGTGTTTCAGCATAATTTTTAGCTGGGTAACCTAAGCATATTTTTAAATTTGCCTTGTTATCTACCAAATCGATTGATTCTACTGACTTAGTATCAACTAGACTTTTCCCTGTATTTGGATCAGTCAATTTTTTGAGTGATTCAACGACCATGCTTTCAGTCAACGACATTATTTTCTCCTTTTGATTTAAATACTTTAATACTTAACTTTAACAATATTATATACTAGTTCATATATTTTGGAGAGAAAATGAAAACAAATAATAAAATATTGGTAACAAGTGCCTTACCTTATGCAAATGGCCCAATTCACCTGGGACACCTTGTAGAATATATACAAACTGATATTTGGGTTAGATTCAACAAGACTATTGGCAATGATGTTGTATATATTTGTGCAGATGATGCACATGGTACTCCAATAATGCTTAAAGCAAAAGAACAAGGAATATCTCCAGAAGAATTAATTGAAAAAACAAAAAATAACCACGAGGCCGATTTCAAAAAGTTTTTTATTAATTTTGATCATTACTCTTCTACAAATTCAAAAAAAAATGAAGAGCTTTGTAAAAAAATATTTATCAAATTGAAAGAATCTGGGCATATATCTCAAAAAATAATTTCACAATTTTATGATGATAAAGAAAATATTTTTTTACCAGATAGATACATAAAAGGAATATGCCCAAAATGTAAGGCGGAAGATCAATATGGCGATTCATGTGAAAGTTGTGGAGCAACATATTCACCAACAGAATTAATAAACCCAGTATCAATCTTATCTAATACAAAGCCCATGACTAAGGATACAAATCACTACTTTTTTAATTTAAAAAGTTTTAAAGATTATCTAATTAAATGGACAAAAGAACATGATCTTCAGGCAACTATAAGAAATAAATTAAATGAGTGGCTAAATGATAATTTAAATGATTGGGATATCACTAGAGATGCTCCTTATTTTGGCTTCAAAATTCCTAACGAAGAAGATAAATACTTTTATGTTTGGATGGATGCTCCCATAGGATATATTGCTGCTTTTGAAGAATATTCTGAAAAGAATAATAGATTTGAAGGTATTTGGAATAATGAAGATAAAGGTCAAATTTACCATTTTATAGGAAAAGATATTGCTTACTTCCACTCACTTTTTTGGCCTTCAATTTTAAATGGTGCTGGCTACAGAACGCCAAATGGGATTTTTTGCCATGGCTTTTTAACAGTGGATGGAAAGAAAATGTCGAAGTCACGGGGGACTTTTATTAAGGCTTCTGATTATCTTAATTATCTTGATCCTGAATTCTTAAGATATTATTTTGCAAGTAGGTTAAATGATAGTATTGAAGATATAGATCTCAACTTTGATGATTTAACTAAAAAGATTAATAGTGACTTAGTTGGAAAGTTAATAAATCTTGCCAGCAGATGTTCTGCGTTTTTAGAAAAAAATTCTAAATTGATGCTGTCGAAAGAATTAGAGGATAAAGAAAAATTTTTAAGTTTTTTAAATAACATTGAAGAAATAAAGAATCTCTATTATCAAAGAAAATACAGTAGTGCTATTAATAAGATAATGTTGATGACTGATACAGCTAATCAATATATAAACGAAAAGAAACCATGGTCGTTAGACGACTTAGACAAAGTTCAGGAAATTTCAACACAGGGATTAAACTATTTTAGAACTTTAGTTATTTTATTATCGCCAGTTATGCCCGACCTCTTAGAAAAAGTAGAAAATATGTTAAACGAGGAAAATTTAGTATGGAACGATAGTTTATCACCTATACTAAACAAAAAAATTAAAAAATTTACAACATTAAAAAATCGAATTCAAAAAGAAGATGTCGAAAAATTAAAAGAAGGACTAATGAAAAATAATAATAATAATAAACAAGATATGAAGGTGCCTAATATGAGTAATGAAATTGAATACGATGACTTTGCTAAAGTTAATCTTAGAGTTGGAGAGATAGTAAGCGCAGAAAATATTGAAGGTGCTGACAAACTTTTAAAGCTAACCGTAAATCTAGGAGCTCTTGGAGATAAAGAAATTTTTGCTGGTATAAAAAAATTTTACAATTCAGAGGACTTGATTGGTTTGAAAACATTAGTGGTTGAAAATTTAAAACCAAAGAAAATGAAATTTGGGACATCATCTGGGATGGTTCTAGCAGCAGATTCTGATGGCGATATTATTGTTATAGAAGCAAATAATAAAATTAAAAATGGGTCGAAAGTAAAATGAATCAAAGACCAGTAGCATTTATAGATGAAAAAAATTGTATAGGTTGCGCAATTTGTATACAAGTATGTCCTTTTGATTCAATAATAGGTGCACAAAACTTTTCTCATAGAATTAATTTTAATGAATGTCCTGGATGTAAAATATGTATTTCCAAATGTCCAACTGACTGTATAAAAATTATTAAAATTAACCAAGACAAGAATGATATTAAAAAAAGAGTAAAATTTAATTATAATAGAAGAGAACGTAGAAAAAATAATATAGAAAAAAGATATTCTGAGAGTATAGAAAAACAATTGGAAGAAATTCTTAATTATCAAAAGTGAATATTATTTTTATCTTTAAAAGAAAATGGATCAAACCACTTTAATTTATTATGAAGCTTAACCACATCCCCAATAATTAATAATGTGGGTGGTATAATTTTATTTTCCTTAATTATTTTCGGCATGCTAAGTAAATCTCCAATTATTACTTCTTGATCTGCTGTAGTTCCTTTAACTATTAAAGCTGCTGGTGTTTTTTCTTTTAACCCATGTTTGATTAATTCTTCACATATGACTTTAGAACCATGCATACCCATATAAAAAACTAAAGTTTGCTTTTCATGAGCTAACATTTTCCAATTTAAATTAACAGTGCCATCTCTTAGGTGTCCAGTAACAAAAATGCATGCCTGCGAATGATCTCTATGAGTTAATGGTATGCCAGCGTAACTCGCACATCCTGATGCTGCAGTTATTCCCGGTACAATTTGAAAAGGTATGTCGTCATTTATTAAACTTTCTATCTCCTCACCGCCTCTTCCAAATATAAAAGGATCTCCTCCCTTGAGTCTCAAAACTTTCTTACCTTCAAGTGCTAAGCGAGCTAGTAATTCATTTATATTTTCTTGTGGCATGGCGTGATCTGCTCTTTGTTTTCCAACATATATTTTCTCAGCATCCTGCCTTATTAAATTCATAATTGGTTCAGAAACTAATCTATCATAAATTACCACATCTGCTTTCTGCATCAATCTTAATGCTTTAAAACTAAGTAGCTCTGGATCTCCTGGGCCTGCTCCTACAAGATAAACTTCACCATTTTTATCTGGGATTTTTTCTTCCTTAATAGATTTATCTAAGGCCTTTTTTGCTTTATCAATATGCCCTGATAAAACCATTTCAGATAACGGACCATCTAAAAATGCCTCCCAAAAATTTCTTCGCTCTTTAATACTTGAAAAATGATCTTTTACTTTACTCCTAAATTCCATCATTACTTCAGCTAATTTGCTAAATGAAAAAGGTATAACTGTTTCCAATTTCGTTTTAACTAAACGAGTTAATATTGGAGACGCTGCGCCAGATGAAATTGCTATTTTTATAGGATCTCTATCTACTACTGAAGGTATTAAAACGTTTCCATTGATAGAATCTTCAGCCATATTAATTAAAATATTCTTACCTTTTGCTATCTTTGCTATAAGCGCATTAGTATTTTTATCGTTTGTTGCAGCAACGATTAAGAATTGGTCTTTTATGTCATTCTCTTCAAATTTTCGCTTTTCATGAATAAAATTTTTATTATCTTTTATAATATGCTCAATATCATCAATGATTTCAGGCGAAATCATTTTTACATTCATTTTAGATTTAAGAATTGGGATAAGCTTTCTACTGGCAACTTTTCCTCCACCTATAATCAAACATTTTTTGCCAGATGTATCTATAAATAAAGGCAAATAGTTCATTTTTTCTCCCCACTCATTATACTATTTTTGATAATAATTCTTACACTTAGCAACTATAAAAGATATATTGCAAAGTAGGTGTTTAAATCCTTTATATATGCATCATTATCATTATTATATAGGTTTTTTTAAAATCAAATAAAAAATAGATAGCTGTTTACTTAAAACTATAGAATAATAAATACCTTAAGAATTGAAATTTTAATGCTAGGAGAATTGAATATGTCTATATCTAAAGAAGAATTAGAAAAAATAATGGAAAAAAAATCTGGTATGCGAAGAGAAGCATATGACAGAAGAGCAGCTCAAGAGAATAAAGACGAAGTAAGCGCAAGTGCTTGTGAAAGGTTTATGAGCCTTCCTGAGTATAAAAATGCTCAAGTCATAATGTGGTATATAGACTGTAGATCGGAAACAAGAACTAAACCTCATCTCATTAAAGAAGTTGAAAAGGGTGAAAAAAAAATTATTGTCCCTTATTGCACCGAAGATGAAAACGGAGAAAATAAGCTTGGTCTTTGGCATATGTCTAGTTTAGAAGAAATGGTAGTTGGTAAATGGGATATTTTAGAACCACCAAAAGAACTATGGGGAAATCCTGAAAAAGAAGTTACTCCACAAGAGCTTGATATGATAATGGTTCCTGGCACAGGTTTTGATAGAACTGGTGGAAGAATGGGGAATGGTCAAGGCTACTACGACAGAACTATGGAGCAAGTTAGGCCAGAATGTTCATTAGTAGCTCTTTGCTATGAATCTCAGTTATTTGATGAAATTCTTGTCGCTCCTCATGACGTTTATATGGATAAAGTAGTTACAGAGTCTGATGTATACGAAGGCAAAGGAAGAGGTTAAATTATGACTGCAATTATAGACGACACATATGCTGAAGCTTTTAAAAGTATGTACTCTGAAGTACTTATTACTGCAATTAATAGAAAATGGCTAGATCATGCTGTTAATGCTGCTACGGGAAATGCGTCAAGTAGTATTCTATGTGATTGTGAAGCTGGTCTGGATAGATATGTAGGGCCAGGTGGCGACGAAAGTGTTTCAACTCCTGATGGTAGACCTGGAGCAATAATACAGCTGCACATACCAAAATTTTGGAAAGATCCAAAAAAACTTGAGAAAGCTGCTTTAGTAAGAATCAGCCAAAATATTCTCACATGTCCTACTGCATCTTGCTTCAATCTTATGGAAGATAGCGAGTCTTATTTTAAACTTGGAAAAAAAGTTGCTTTTTTTGGCAATAAATACCAAAAAAGAATAGAAAGGTTCGGAAGAAAAATGTGGTGGATACCTATATTAGGTGGTGAGTTTATCATGGATAGAAGGCTAGGATACTCTGATGGTCTTATGGGTGGAAACCTATGGTACTTTGGTAAAAATACAAAATCAGCTTTAGAAGCTGCTGAAAAAGGTGTTGAGGCTATTTTGCCAATACCAGATGTTATTACTACTTTTCCTGGTGGTATTGCAGGTAGTGGGTCTAAAGCTGGAAGTGACTATGATTTTACAATAGCTAGCACATATGAGAAGTTCTGCCCTTTACTTCAAGATAACCCTGATGTTGAAGCTGCTTTGCCTGAAGGAGTTAATTCAGTAATGGAAATTATAATGAATGGCAAAGATATGAGATCTATCATAATTGCTACTCAAGCGGCAATTGAAGCTTCTAAAGAAACTAAGGATTTACTTATGATTTCTGCAGGAAACTACAATGGTAAACTCGGTAAAAGTTTCATTTACCTTCACCCTGATAAGCAACCTGCAGCTTAAACTAAAAATAATTTAAAAGATTAATATGAAATATACAGAAAAAGGAACTTTGATATTAGATGGGAGATTTGTAGCTCAAGAAATGCAAACTTCTATTAAGAAAAAAATTGACGAATCAGGTGTGGATATTACACTCGCGACCGTTTTAGTAGGTGATGATAAACCAAGTCAGCTTTATGTAAACAACAAACATAAGCAAGCTACTGCCTCATCTATTAAGTCGTTACATGTAAATCTTCCAGGAGATATTTCTCAATTAGAACTGGAAAATAAAATATCAGAGCTTGGAAATGACTCTTCCGTAAATGGCATCCTTATACAAATGCCTTTACCAAAAGGATTGAATGAAGATAGTGTCATTGAGATGATTCCTACCAATAAAGATGTTGACGGTCTTAAAGAACAAAATCTTGGTAAATTAATTGTTGGAAATGATGTGCTACGACCATGCACACCTCTAGGAGTTATGAAATTAATAGAGTACTATAAGCTTGAGACAGTAGGTAAAAAAGCTTTAGTTATAGGTAGATCAAGACTAGTTGGAATGCCTCAAGTTATTATGTTTGGGTCAAAAGGAGTTGATTGCACTGTCACATTAGCTCATTCTAGAACAAAAAATTTAGATGAATTAATTTCAGAATCCGAAATTGTAGTGCCAGCAATTGGTGTGCCAGGTATTATAAATGCTAAAAACGTAAAAAAAGATGCTATTTTACTTGATGTTGGTATAAGTAGTGACGAAAAAGGTATTCACGGAGATGTTGATTTTGATTCTGTAGATGGAATAGCAAAGGCTGTTACCCCTATGCCCGGAGGTACTGGCCCAATGACAGTTGCAAGCTTGCTTGAAAATACCATGAAAGCTGCTCAACTTCAGGGTATAATCTCTTCTTAAGTAGAATCTATAATGTTTATAATTAAAGGTTGAGCCTCACATAATGCTATGGCATTATTTACGCCTTATTTCATTTTAATAAAATATAGATTTCATTAAAATTTAACGAATTTAACAACTTAAAGGAAAATATTATGCCTGGCCAAAAACTATCATTCCCTGGAAGAAATTATTTATTTGCTCCTGGACCAACACATATTCCAACAGTAGTACAGAATGCTATGAACGTACCTATGGAGGATCACAGAGCTCCTGATTTCCCAGAGCTTGTAAAACCAATTTTAAGAGACTTAAAGAAAGTATTTTTAACAAAAACTGGGACTCCATTTATTTTCCCAGCTACTGGAACAGCAGGATGGGAAGTTGCTTTAGCGAATACACTTTCACCAGGCGATAAAATCCTAACTTCAAGATTTGGTCAATTTAGCCACCTTTGGTATGACTTAGCAAAAAGAATTGGGCTAGAAGTGGAGTTAATTGATACAAAATGGGGAAATGGTATTGAAATAGAGAAATTTAAAAAAGCTTTAGCAAATGACAAAGATAAGAAAATAAAAGCTGTTGTTGTTTGTCATAATGAAACTGCGACTGGAGTCACAAGTGATATTGCAGGATTAAGAAAAGCTATGGACCAAGTTAAACACCCTGCTCTTTTGATGGTTGACGGTGTAAGTTCTATTGCAAGTGTTGAATTTAGATTTGATAAATGGAAAATAGATATAGCGGTTAGTGGATCTCAAAAAGGGTTTATGCTTCCAGCTGGTTTAGCTATTCTATGCTTTAGTAAAAAAGCATTAGCTATGCGAAAAACAGCAAAATGCAAAAGATGTTTCCTTGATATACAAGATCATATAAATACAAATAAAGATGGATTCTTTCCTTATACTCCTCCTGTCAATCTTCTCAGAGGCTTGAGAGTTGCTATTGACCTTTTATTAGAAGAAGGAATGGAAAATGTGTTTGCTCGTCATAAAAGATTGGCTAGTGGTGTAAGAGCAGCAATCAAAGCTTGGGGTTTAAAATTAGCAGCCTCATCTCCAAAATGGCAATCGGATACAGTTAGTGCGATATGGTTAGAACCAGGTTCAAAGAATAACCCAGATGGTAAAAAAGCTATGGAAGTAATTAGCATAGCTTACCATACATACAATATTTCACTCGGCGCTGGACTTACACAGGTTGCTGGAAAAGTTTTTAGAATTGGTCACCTTGGTGATAACAACGAAGCAAGAATGATGGCTGCACTTGGTGCTGTTGAAATGGCTATGATTGATGCTGGAATTAAATTTACACCAGGAAGTGGAACTGGTGCAGCTGCTAAATATTGGACAAGTAATCCGAATAAAGCTTTAAAGAAAAAGAAGAAAAAATAACAATATAAAAAGGATAATTATATGAGTCATAAAATATACGAACAAACTTCTAGAAGAGTGCAAAGAAGTGAGCTGGCTGTGCCTGGATCTAATCCAAAGATGTTTGAAAAAGCATTAAACAGCGAAGTTGATTTTGTCTTTTTAGATTTAGAAGATGCTGTAGCTCCTGATGATAAAGTAACAGCAAGAAAAAATGTCATAGAAGCTCTTCAAGATTTAGATTGGCAAGGTAATGGCAAGACAATTTCTGTTCGAATTAATAGTATTGATACACACTATATGTATCGTGACGTAGTTGAAGTGGTAGAGCAAGCCGGTGAACACTTAGATACTATCTTACTTCCTAAAGCTGGTACAGCCTCTGATATCTACATGTTGTCAGCATTACTCAATCAAATTGAAACTTCTAAAGGTCTTAAAAAGCGTATTGGTATTGAAATTTTAATTGAAACTACTTTAGGTATGGCGAATGTAATGGATATAGCTAAATCTGGTCGCGATGAAAGACTGGAAGCAATGCATTTTGGTGTTGCTGACTACGCTGCAAGTTGTAGGGCACGTACAACAGTTATTGGTGGTTTAAATCCAGATTATCCTGGCGATCAATGGCATGCTGATTTGTCACAAATGTTAGTAGCATGCAGAGCATACGGTTTAAGAGCAATAGATGGTCCATTTGGGGATTTTAAAGACCCATCAAGTTATACTTTAGCTGCAAAAAGAGCTGCTGCTCTTGGGTATGAAGGAAAATGGGCTATTCACCCTTCGCAAATCGAGCTAGCAAACGAAGTATTTACACCTCCACCAGCAGAAGTTGATAAAGCAAAAAGAATTTTAATAGCTTTAGATGAAGCTGCAAAAGCAGGTCAAGGGGCCGCATCATTAGATGGTAGATTAATTGATGCTGCATCAGCAAAAATGGCAGAAAACATTGTTGAAACTGACAAAGCTATAAATTCAAAAAAGTAAATTAATAATAAAAAGGGGAATGTATTTTGGACATACATGAATATCAGGCAAAAAAAATATTATCATCCTACGGTGTACAAATTTTAGATGGAGAACTTGCACTTAACGCTTCAGAAGCTGTAGCGGCATTTAACAAATTAGATTCAGATATATGTGTTGTAAAAGCACAAGTTCATTCTGGTGCTAGAGGTAAAGCTGGCGGGATAGTACTGTGTAAAACTGAAGAAGAAGTTAAAATTGCATCAAACAAACTTTTTGGTACCCACCTAAAAACTATACAAACTGGTGATGAAGGTAAGATAATTGAGAGACTATATATAGAATCCGGTTGTGATATTGATAGAGAGATATACTTAGCTTTTGTAATGGATAGAGCTTCACAAAGAATTGTTATAGTAGCTTCTGCAGAAGGTGGGATGTCTATAGAAGAACTTGCTATTGAAAAACCTGACTCAATCAAAAAAATAGAAATAGACCCAGTAGTTGGACTTACAGGATTCCAAGCTAGAGAATTAAGCTTTGCCTTAAATCTGCCTAAAGAAGCTCTTGGGAAAGCCGTAAAATTATTTATGGGTTGCTATAAAGCAATGACTAATTTAGATATGAATATGTTAGAAATAAATCCATTAGTGTTAACAAAGGACAATGATTTAATAGCATTAGATGCAAAAATTAGTTTTGATGATAATGCTATGTTTAAGCACCCAGATATTGATGCACTAAATGATAATGCTCAAAAAGATCCAAGAGAGGTTGCAGCAAAAGAACATGATTTAAGTTATGTCGGTTTAGACGGCGATATTGGTTGTATTATAAATGGTGCTGGTTTAGCTATGGCCTCCATGGATATGATTAAATATTGCGGGGGAGAGCCTGCAAACTTTTTAGACATTGGTGGCGGAGCTTCACCAGAAAGAGTTGGGAAAGCTTTTGAACTTGTTTTAGCTGACAAAAAAGTAAAAGCAATGCTTGTTAATGTTTATGCTGGTATTAATAGATGTGATTGGATAGCTGAAGGATTGGTTCAAGTAATTCCAAAAGTAAATTTACAAATTCCTTTAATAGTTAGGCTATCTGGAACAAATGTGGAAGAAGGTATTAAGATAGTAAAAGATAGCGGACTTCCAATTATTTTAGCTGACACTTTAAAAGATGCAGCTCAAAAAGCAGTTGATGCTGCCAAACAATAATAAAGGGGTAAATAATGTCAGTTTTATTAAATAAAAATACAAAAGTTTTAGTTCAAGGAATTACAGGGAGAATCGGTAATTTCCATGCTGAAGAAATGATTGCATATGGCACAAATGTAGTAGCTGGTGTAACACCAGGAAAAGGTGGTTTAACTCATCTCGGAAAACCTGTTTTTAATACGGTAAAAGAGGCTGTTGAAGAAACTGGAGCAGAAGCAACGATAGTTTTTGTTCCCGCTGCCGCTGCCGCTGATGGTATTATGGAAGCTGCAGATGCTGGAATTAAATATGCTGTCTCAATTACAGATGGAATACCTGCTCACGACATGATAAGAGTCAAAAGGTATATGCTTAGATATAAAAAAGATGAAAGAATGATTTTAACAGGACCAAATTGCGCAGGGACTATTACGCCTGGTGAAGCCATGATTGGAATAATGCCTGGTCATATATATATGCCTGGTGAAGTTGGTGTTATTGGAAGATCTGGAACTCTCGGTTACGAAGCAGCCTCTCAGATGAAGGCGGAAGGAATTGGTATTTCAACTAGTGTTGGTATCGGGGGCGATCCAATAAACGGTAGCTCGCATAAAGATATTCTAGAGTTATTTAATGAGGATGATAAAACAAAAGCAGTTATGATAATCGGTGAAATTGGCGGACCACAAGAAGCAGAAGCCGCAGAATATATTCAAAGAAATATGAAAAAACCAGTTGCAGCATATATTGCCGGGCTAACTGCTCCAAAAGGAAGAAGAATGGGTCATGCTGGAGCTATTGTTTCAGGTAAAGGTGAAAGTGCAGCAGAGAAAGTTGAACTTCTTAAAGAAGCTGGAATTCATATAATTCCTAACCCTTCTGAAATGGGAAGTACAATGAAAGAAGTTATGGATAAACATTTATAAATTTAATCGGGGAAAGAGATGAGTAAACCTACAGTATTAGTTACAAGAAAATGGCCTTCTGAAGTAGAAGAAGAATTAAAATCAAAATATGATGTAACACTTAATGAGAAGGACGTGCCTATGAGCATTCCTGAACTTCAAGCAGCGTTTCAAAATTATGATTGCGTTTGCCCAACTGTTACAGACCCTATTAATGCAGAAGTACTTTCTGTAGAAAATAAAAAAGCTAAAATAATAGCGAGTTTTGGCGTTGGATTTAACCATATAGATCTTGATGCAGCAAAAAAAGAAAATTTAGTTGTTACAAATACACCTGAAGTTCTTACAGACTGTACAGCAGATATAGCAATGACTTTGCTGCTAAGTGCCGCAAGAAGGACTAGTGAAGGAGAAAGAGAATTAAGAGCTGGCAAATGGGCTGGATGGAGACCAACGCATCTAAGAGGTACACAAGTAACAGGCAAAACTTTGGGTTGCATTGGTTTTGGAAGAATAGCTCAAGCTACAGCTGATAGAGCTCATTTTGGATTTGGAATGAAAATTATATTTTCGGATCCATATATGCCATCAGACGAAGTTATTAAAAAATATGATGCTACACCATGCTCAAGTGTTGAAGAGGTTTTAGAAAAAGCAGATTTTGTTTCTATTCACTGCCCAGGCGGAGAAAGTACTTATCATCTAATGAATAAAGAAAGAATTGGTATGATGAAAAAAGGCGCTTATCTAATAAACTCAGCTAGAGGTGATGTTATTGATAACGACGCTTTAATAGAGGCATTAAAAAATAAAACAATCGCTGGGGCAGGATTAGATGTGTTTGAAGGTGAGCCGAAGTTAAATCCAGGATTCTTAGATTGCGAAAATGCTGTACTGCTTCCTCATTTAGGTAGTGCCTCAACTGAAACAAGAATAGCAATGGGCATGAGAGTACTTGAAAATATGGAGGCTTACTATAGTGATAAAGAGCCCGGAGATAGGGTAGCTTAAATAAATCATGACGTTATAAAATTAAAAGCTAGTTATTACTAGCTTTTTTTGTATACAATAATTTACTCTCTTATAGAAATCTCTTTTTCAATTTTAGAAAGCACTGCTTTAATATCAGAAATCTCTGTAAGAGTTTCCATATCTTTTTTTACAAGATTTATATTAACTTGAGCTAATTTCAGCTCTTTATTATATTTTCCTATGCTAGTAGTATCATTTTTCTTATCTTTAACTAATCTAGAATAAAACTTTTTACTCTCTTCTGTTTCATGAAAAGCACTCATCATAGCTAAATATGCTGAGCCTAGGCGAAAATCATAAGCTTTATAATCTCTTAAATTTTTTACTAGCGGCCTATTATCTTTTATTATATTCATAAAAGTATCTTTAAAACTTAGTAATGTATTTTCTATTTCTATATTTACTTTGTAATCTTGAATAATTTCATCTATAACATTCGTTATCTGAATTCTCACGTCATCATATTCAAGTAGAGCTACTAATAACTTTTTTTCTAAATTTTTTTTAGAATCTATTTCTTTTATACCATCTTCATCAAGATAATTTTTAAGAGAAATTCTTGTTTTTTGCAAATCTTTTATATTCATACTCTCTAAATTATATGAATATTTTGAAATATAATTAGAATCAATTATAGGATGAGGCTCATCTGTTGCAGAATAAGAATTTATAGATAGCAATAGCATTGTAGTTAATATTAAATATTTCATAGATTCCTAAAAATTATAAAGTTATATTGTTTGAATTTATTATGATAAGTTTATCATATAATAAATCAGAAAATGAGTATTCTATTCCACCTACAGCTTCCCCTGAATGCTTTATACCACCAAATGGCATCCAGTCTACTCTAAATGCAGTTTGTTCATTTATAAATACACTTTTAGCATCAAGATTTTCATAGCATAATATTGCTGTATCAATGTTTTTTGTGTACACGGATGATTGGAATGCAAACTTGTCATGGTTTGCTTTCTGTATAGCTTCATCTATTGTGTTGTAGCTATATAGACATAGAACTGGACCAAAAATTTCGTGGCTGCTTACTTTAGAGTTTTCTTTCGGATTTTTTAAAACTGTACATTCATAAGTTGTTTCATTTTTAGCAAACCCACCACATATTAATTCAGCACCTTCGCTTATTGATTTTTTTATAACTTTATCTATTCTTTTAACTTCAGAAGGTCTAATTAATGGCCCAACATCTGTTGTTATTTTTCTTGGATCTCCAACTTTTATTTTTAAGATTGCCTTTTTTATAAGTTCTGTGAATTGATCAATCAAATCTTCGTGAATAATAACTTTTTGAATTGATACGCACACTTGCCCTGCATGATAGAAAGCGCCTCTTAGTATAGACGGTAATATTTTTTGTATGTCAGCATCTTTATCTATTATTACAGAACCAACACCTCCATGTTCCATTGCGCATTTTGCACCTGGTGGCATCATAGTCTTTAATTTCCATCCAACATCAGAGCTACCGATAAAAGATAAAAAAGATATTCTTGGGTCTTTAACAAATTTTTGCGTAATGATGTGATTTTTAATATTGATCATCTGACAAAATTCTTTTGGTAACCCTGATTCTAATAATAACTTTATAAACTCATAACATGAAACTGGAGTTTCTAATGAAGGCTTAATAATAATTGGACATCCAGCTGCTATAGCTGGTCCTATCTGATGAATAACTAAATTCAATGGATGGTTAAACGCACTGATAGCTAGTACTGGCCCGACTGGAAATTTTCTTGTAAATGCTATTTTATTAACTGAAGCTTTATTAATATTCATAGGTATTTCAGTTCCATGAGATTTCTTTAAAGCTTCTGCACACAGTTCTAAACCGTTTACTGCTCTTTCAACTTCAATTTTTGAATCTTTTAAGGGCTTACCACCCTCAAGTGCAATTATATTAGTAAATTTTCTTGAATTTTTTAAAAGCTTATTTCTACAGTTTTTTAAAATCTCTAATCTTTTG
>ERZ802822.1344-NODE-1344-length-15305-cov-7.676320_pt1 | contig 15305 bp, 11 predicted proteins | sample MGYA00345649_ERZ802822 | MGnify/ENA primary metagenome ERZ802822 (study PRJEB30503, sample SAMEA104212359) | marine metagenome | biome: Westerlies Biome; feature: [SRF] surface water layer (ENVO:00010504) within the epipelagic zone...; material: water...
TATGTTCAGCATTTTTACGCATTCCCCCCTCCTTTTTTCCACCAAATTTACACTCATAGCTGAGATTGGCTCACAGGCTGTGTGCGCCTCGCCGAACCTCGATCAGCAGGCTGGCTTCTGGCCGGTATTCTCGAATAGCGGCTGGGCGCGGAACAGCTCTTCGAGGAAGGCAAGCCGGTTTGGCATGATCTCTCTGACCCGCGCCTCTACCCTCGCAGAAAGGCGACCCGGATGCATGGTCATGGCCCAGGCAAACAGCGCCAATTCCGCCAGATCCTTTCTCGTCGGCTTCCGTTTCGCGTATTTCGTGATGAAGTCGCCATCCGCTTTTTGCAGCTCACGCCACGCCGCAGACCGTGCATATTTGTAGTCCAGCGTTGCATGCACAGCTTCATGGAACACCGTCTCTTCAAGATCGTGATTGCAGATGCGTACTTTGATATTGGCTGAATAGAGAACGAAGAAATGCCCCAGATGCTCGGAAAAGGCGGTTGCGTTGCCGCGATGGATCACCACATGATCCAGCACCCGGCGCATAAAAGTCGGCAGCTTGCCAACGGCTTCGGCCGCAGGCGTGACCGATTTCAGCGCCCTCTCCTCGGTCTTGAAATTTGGGTGCGCCCAGATCCCGACGGACGTGCCGTCGGTATAATGCGCGGTATAGATGAAATTGTCTTCCGCCCACAATTGGTCAGAGCGCTTGTCCGGCATTTCGGCCTTGTACCGCCCCTCAAAGACAAGACAGGCAACGGCGCTGTCGTCTGAGGTGGCGATGAATTCATGATTGTTCGATACCACCGAATTGGGATAGAGCGGCTTGCCAAAAGCCGCCGGGGTGGCGGCTGAAACGGCCATAACCGCCAGCCCCACAATCAGCATCATCATCCTGTTCATTGTCTGTCTGCGCCCCCGCTGCCGGTTTCGTCCAAGGCGGCTCAGCCACGACGGCCACGACGGCTGCACCCCGGTAATAATAGCCCGGCGCCGCTTAACAGAATGTTAATCAGAGGGAATGATTTTTTGTCAGGCAGATTTCACAAAAGACGGGATTAGTTGGGCGGGATTAGTTGGCTGGGGTTAGTTGGAAGAGCCAGCCTTGCCCTTACTCCCACTCAATCGTGCCTGGTGGTTTTGAGGTTACGTCATAGACGACCCGGTTGACGCCTTTAACCTCATTCACAATACGGGTCGCGACGCGCGACAAAAACGCATGATCGAAAGCATAGCTGTCAGCCGTCATACCATCGCTGGAGGTCACCGCCCGCAACGCACAGACATATTCATACGAGCGCGCATCGCCCATCACCCCCACCGTTTTGACCGGCAATAATACGGCAAAGGCCTGCCAGATTTCATCATATAATCCGGCTTGGCGGATGGCGTCCAGATAGACAGCATCGGCAGCCCGCAAAATATCGAGCTTTTCCGGCGTAATATCGCCGGGAATGCGGATCGCCAGCCCCGGGCCGGGAAACGGATGCCGCCCGACCAGCGTTTCCGGCAGCCCCAATTCACGGCCAAGCACGCGCACCTCATCCTTAAACAGCTCACGCAATGGCTCAACCAGATCAAGCGCCATATCATCGGGCAGGCCACCAACATTATGGTGTGATTTGATGGTCACCGCGTCACCGCCAGCCGCAGAAATGCTCTCGATCACATCCGGATAGAGGGTGCCCTGTGCGAGAAATTTCGCATCGGCGATTTTACCGGCTTCGGCATCAAACACTTCGATGAAACTGGCGCCGATAATTTTGCGCTTTTGTTCCGGGTCGCTGATGCCGGCAAGCCGCTGCAGAAACATCTCTGATGCGTCAACATGCACCAGCGGAATATTGTAATGATTGCCAAATAACGCCACCACCTCTTCGGCCTCGCCTGCGCGCAACAGCCCGTGATCGACAAACACACAGGTCAGCTGATCGCCAATCGCTTCATGGATCAACACCGCGGCAACCGATGAATCCACGCCGCCCGACAGGCCACAAATCACCCGCGATTTTCCGACCTGCTGGCGAATAGCGGCAATCGCCCGCTGGCGATAGGCGGCCATCGACCAGCTGCCGCTACAGCCGCAAATACCAAGCGCAAATTGTCGCAGCAGATCTGCGCCGCCCTCGGTATGCACCACCTCGGGATGAAACTGCACCCCGTAATAGTGGCGCGCCGCATCTTCGACAGCCGCATAAGGCGCACCCGCAGATGTCGCAATCACCCGAAAACCGGCTGGCAAAGCTGCCACATGGTCGCCATGACTCATCCAGACATTATGCTGGCTATGGCGCGCCCAGACCCCATCAAACAACGCCGAATCTTCGCTAATCTGCAGTTCGGCCCGGCCAAACTCGCGGCTTGTGCCGGGCTCGACCCGGCCACCAAGCTGCGCGCACATTGTCTGCTGGCCGTAGCAAATCCCCAAAATGGGCACGCCAAGATCAAACACAATTTGCGGCGCGCGCGGGGTATCGGCAAGCGCCACCGAATTTGGCCCACCCGACAGAATAATGCCATTCGGAACCGCCGCCGCGATCTTTTCAGGATCGGTGGTACAGGGCAGAATTTCGGTATAAACGCCGGTTTCGCGCAGACGGCGGGCGATCAACTGGGTCACTTGCGACCCAAAATCAATAATCAAAATTGTATCAGCCATACCGCCCCTCATTCATTTTTTAATATCACCAGAGATAGTGATTACCGCAACCTTGCCTGCAATACAGCAATAAAAAACCCATCGGTACCATCGCGCCCCGGCAACAGCTGCAAATGACCCGGCGCATGCGGCGGGCACGCACCGCCGCCAGCCGCACCCACTGTATCGGCCCAAATATCGCCAATATTGGCGGCTTCGAGGTCGGGCGCATCGCGCAAAAACCGATCAATCTGATCCGCCCCTTCGCTGGCCAGCACCGAACATGTGATATAGATGATGCGCCCACCCGGTGCCACCATCGCCCGCGCTTTATCCAGCAAAATAGCCTGTGTTTCCTGATAAAAAGCCAGTCGCTCTGCGGTCAGCCGCCAACGGCTATCAACCTGTCGGCGCCATGTGCCAGAGCCGGAACAGGGGGCATCGACAACAACCCGGTCAAATTTACCCCGCCACGGGCGGCTTGACCATTTTTCGGCAACTAGTTTTCGTTCAACATTATGGATTCCGGCCCGGCGCAACCGTTCGCCACCGCGTTCCAGCCGCTCGGCAACCGTGTCCAGCGCCAAAATCCGGCCTTTGTTCTGCATCATCGCTGCCATCACCAGCGCCTTGCCACCGGCACCGGAACAAATATCGGCGACCTGCATACCGGGCCGGGCATCGCATAACAGGCTGGCCAGCTGCGAACCTTCATCCTGAATTTCGAAAAGCCCTTTTTTCCAATCCTGCAAATCATCAAGGCGGCTGCGCTTTTGCAGACGCACCCCGAATGGCGACAGGCGTGTCGGATGCCCCTTGATTTCCCGCCCGGCAAGCCGGTCACGCAGCTTGCGTTGATCGGTAATTTTGATCGGATTGACCCGAATATCGGTAGGTGCCGCCACACAGAGTGCCGATAAATTTTCAGCAAAATCATCGCCCAGTCCGGCCGCCGCATCACGCATCAGCCATTCCGGCCATTCCAGCGCGATATGCTGTGGCATCGACGGCGCGTTGAATTGCCGTTCAGCCAATTGCGCGACCAGCTGCAACTCGGCATCACTCAGCGGTGCCGGCGCATGCGCAATGTCAGCCGAAAACAGCGCGTCCAGCGCGGCATCTTGCCGATCCATCAGCACCAATGCGGCCAGCACCAAATGGCGTCCGGTGATATCCGCATTCACCGCCTCAAGATGCCAGCATAACCGCGCCAGTCCGCGCTGAATTTGCCAGAATAAATCACTGATCGCATGGCGGTCGCCAGAGCCGGCATAGCGCCGACGCTGCATACCTGACCGCAATGCCTGTGCCGCCGATGCGGTCACCGCATCACCAGCATAGAGCGAGTCTAAAATATCAATTACAGCGGCAATCCGCGCGGCTGGGGTCATCGTACATTTTCCATATATGGCCAGTTACTGATATGGCCGTTACTGGCAGCAAAAAAGACCACCAGGCCAATCACAAAACTGGCTGTGGCGGCTGTCCAGCTTACATGCCGGGGCGATAGTTTGGTGCCTCGCGTGTGATGGTCACGTCATGCACATGTGACTCGGCCAAACCAGCCCCGGTGATGCGCAGAAATTTGGCATGTTTTTGCATCGTCTCTATCGACGCATTGCCGGTATAGCCCATCGCCGCGCGCAACCCACCAAGCAATTGATGCAGCACATTTTCGACAGCGCCTTTGTACGGCACCTGGCCTTCAATACCTTCGGGCACCAGTTTCAGCGGCTGTGATACTTCAGCTTGGAAATAGCGATCTGCCGAACCCCGCGCCATCGCACCTGTCGAGCCCATCCCCCGATAGGCCTTGTATGACCGGCCCTGATACAAATAGACTTCGCCGGGTGTTTCATCCGTGCCGGCCAGCAGCGAACCAATCATCGCGACATTGCCGCCGGCGGCAATGGCTTTGGCGAGATCGCCGGAATATTTAATACCGCCATCGGCAATCACCGGAATATTTTGCGCCCGGCACGCTTCGGCAGCATCCATAATCGCGGTCAATTGCGGCACCCCAACACCGGCCACCATGCGGGTTGTGCAGATCGATCCCGGCCCGATCCCCACTTTCACAGCATCAGCCCCGGAATCGATCAGCGCTTTGGCACCATCAGCCGTGGCCACGTTGCCACCAATAATCTGTGTGTTGTTCGCTATTTTACGCACCGCTGATACCGCCTGCAAAACACCCTCGGAATGACCATGCGCGGTATCAACCACAATCACATCAGCACCCGCCTCAATCAATGCCTCGGCACGCTTGAGACCATCTGCCCCCGCACCAGTGGCCGCCGCCACCAGCAACCGGCCCCGCTCATCCTTCGAGGCCAATGGATGATTTTGTGCTTTTTCCATATCCTTAACAGTGATCAGGCCAATGCAATTATCCTCAGCATCAACGACAACCAGCTTTTCAATTCGGTGTTCATGCAGCAACCGGCGCGCCTCATCTGTTGCTGTGCCATCCTTGACCGTGACCACAGTGCGGGTCATCAGGTCGGCCACTTTCTGGTTCGGGTCAGTGGCAAAGCGCACATCCCGATTGGTCAGAATGCCCACCAGTTTGTTACTCGCCTGTTTGCCATCAACAACCGGGATACCGCTAATGCGATGCGTTTCCATCATCGCCAGCGCGTCACGCAACGGTTTATCCGGGGTGATCGTCAGCGGGTTGACCACCATGCCGGCTTCAAATTTTTTCACCTTGGCAATTTCTGTTGCCTGTTCGTCAATGGTAAAGTTTTTATGCACCACACCAATGCCGCCAGCCTGTGCCATCGCAATTGCCAAACGATGTTCGGTGACCGTATCCATGGCCGCCGACATCAGCGGAATCTGCAAGCTGATGGATTGCGTCAAGCGCGTGGTAATATCGGTATCAGCTGGCAAAACAGCCGATCGCGCTGGTTCCAGCAGGACGTCGTCAAAGGTAAATGCGTCGCGAATTTTCATGGGGGTGCCTTCCGCTTATCCGGTGGCACCGGACTATACCCAAAGCCGGCTGATTTTGATAGAGGAATTCGGCAAAATAATTGGGCATAAGAGCGGGCTGTTAAAATTCCCGCAACGTGATGTGAAAATTACCCGTCAGACGCGGCGGTGTCGTCGTTTGTTGCCTGCATCATCGTCCGGTTGCGGCCGTGAAATCCGCTCGCCAGCACATAGCTTTCGACTGATTCTGCGCGGCTGGCGGCTGGCTTGACATGGCGCACCGTGGAAAAATTCTGTTGCATAACATCAAGCACTGATTTTTCAGCACCGCCACGAAAACATTTCGCCAGAAAAAACCCGTTTTCATTCAATATCCTAAGCGCGAAATCCAATGCCGCTTCGAGCAAAGCCGTGGTGCGCAAATGATCGGTTGGCCGATGCCCGGTGGTATCCGCCGCCATATCGCTCAGCACCCCGTCAGCCGCGCCGCCGATGGCCGCCTCAACCGCTGTCAGCATCGCCGGATCAGTCATGTCTCCGGTAAAAATATCCGCTCCGACAACCCCCTCGGTTTCCAGCAGATCAATGCCAACAAGGCGCGCCGCGCCATTGCCTAATTTGGTGCGTATCGACACGACCTGCAACCAGCCACCCGGCGCACAACCAAGATCGACAATCGCCATGCCCGGCTTTAACAGCTTGTAGCGATCATCCATCTGTTCGAGTTTTAGCGCTGCCCGCGAACGGAATCCGCGTGACTTTGCCTCGGCAACAAACGGATCATTTAATTGCCGGGTCAGCCAACGCTGTGACGATACTTTGCGGCCGCGCATTTTTTTAGGCTGGCGGGTCAGGCCGGTCGCGTTGCGGTAACTGCGGCCTGAAGGCCCTTTTTTTCCCGGATTGCCGCCGGTTTGCTTCGCCATTTTAAATAACCGCCAATTTCATCAATGCCAATTTCATAGATGCCAATTTCATGAATAAAGTTAAAGTTTTTACCGATACAGTTCTGTGATACAGACAGCCAGAAATCACCACCATAGCATTACCCGCGCTTTTACAGTAAAAATTTTCAGCGATATTTTCCAGCGCCGCTGTCCGGCGGCCTCAAAACCCTTTTTATGTGCAGTAGCCAATGATATGAACCGCCGCCCCACCGCAAAACACCAGATCATGCCATGGTCAGCGCATTTTCGTAAAACCCTGACATTGGCGATACCGTTGATGGTGGGGCAATTAATGTCAATTGGCATTAATACGGCTGATATTATTGCGATGGGACAGCTTGGCACCACCGAGCTTGCCGCCGGCTCGCTTGCGGCGCGTTATTTTCAGCCGTTTTTCTTTTTGGGCATGGGATTGATGCTGGCAGTTGGCCCCTTGGTGGCGCAGGGGCTGGGCGGCAATGACGACCGTCTGGTGCGCCGCTCTTTCCGGCAAGGGCTGTTTCTTGCGCTTGCTGTCGGGCTGCTATTTATGCTGCCCATTGCCGAAGGCAGCCGGGTGCTGGTCTGGCTTGGTCAAGATCCGGCGACAGTCGCACAGGCCGATGATTTCCTGTTCTGGCTGGCGCTTGGGATACCCTTTGTATTTATCTATTTTGTCACCCGGCAATATGTGATCTCGCATCAACGCCCGATCCCACAGGTTGTCGCCGCGGCGCTTGGGTTGATTGCCAATATCATCGCCAACCACATGCTGATCCACGGCATTGGGCCGTTTCCGGCAATGGGGTTAAACGGCATTGCGCTGTCAACAAGCGTCATCTATTTGCTGATGGGGGTTGGTCTGCTGATCTATATCGGCCGCAGCGAACCCTATCGATCATCAGCCCCGTTTCACCGCATCTGGGTGATGGATTGGCAGGTGACCTGGCGTATGCTGAAGATCGGCACGCCAATCGGGCTGACGATTGTGGCTGAAACCGGAATGTTTATTGCGGTTGGTCTGATGATCGGGCTGTTTGGCACAGCGCCTCTGGCGGCCTCGGCGATTGCCAGTCAGATCGCTGCCGTGGCGTTTATGATTCCGCTGGCACTTGGGCAGGCCAGTTCGGTGCGGGTTGGGCATTTTGCCGGTGCGAATGACCGGGGCAATATCGGCCGGGCGGCGTGGGCGGCGATGTCGGCGGCGGTCGCCACAACCTGTGCGCTTAGCCTTGCCATTGCCCTGTTACCGGCGCAACTGGTTGCGTTATTTCTGGGAACAGCTGACGCGTTAACCGCCGATGTGATTGCACTGGCCATACCGCTGGTGATGATTACCGCGCTGTTTCAGACTGTTGACGGCGCCCAGGTTGTGGGGATTTCAGTCTTGCGCGGGCTGAATGACACAAAATGGCCGGCGATTTTATCGGTTGGCAGTTTTTGGGGCATTGGTGTCGCCAGCGGTGCCCTATTTGCCTTTCATTTTGACTTTGGCCCGCTGGGTCTGTGGTCTGGCTTGTTGATCGGATTAAGCGCCGCGGCACTGAGCCTCGGCTGGCGTATGCATCGGTCAATCCAGCGGATAAATTCTGGCGGTTCAATTTTAATGGGTTAAACTGGCAGCATGGATACGCGGCAAAACAGATTTTTTGATCCGGTTTGTCCGGCGCTGCCGGTACTGCATGCGGATGATCAGCAGATCTGCGCTGAACTGGCGGATAGTCTGGCCAGCCACGGTGTGGGCACCACTGATTTCGACAGCACAATGATTGCCAGCATGCTGATCGGCAGCCAGCATCTGCGTCGGTTAGCGCTGAAATATCACGCTGATATTAATGATATTTTGGCCGGTCAGGGTGCCGACGTGATGGCACGGGCGGAACAGGATTTTCGTGATGAAATGGACAAGGCGTCGACTGAATCTGATGCGATGATGGCTATCCGCCGTTGGCGCGGGCGCAGTTGCCTTACCGTTGCGTTGAGCGATATTGCCGGCTTATGCGATATGCAAACGCAGATGCTCTGGCTGAGCCGCGCCGCCGATATCGCCCTGACGACAAATCTCGCCTATCTGATGAACCGCGCTGTCGCCCGTGGCAAGATCAACCCGGTCGCCGAGACGATGCAGGGCTGTGGCTGGACAATCATTGCGCTTGGCAAGCTTGGGGCGGAAGAGCTGAATTACTCATCAGATATTGACCTGATCATTTTGCATGATCTGGCAACAGCGCCCATTGAGCCGGCCCTTGCGCAACCATTTTATGTTGGCCTTACCCGTGATCTGATCAAATTGATGACCACACCAACAGCCGATGGCATTGGCTGGCGCGTTGATCTGCGGCTGCGACCCGATCCCGGCGCCACCGCGGTCAGCATCGATGTTGATGCGGCGATTAGCTATTATGAATCGCTGGCGCGCACCTGGGAACGTGCCGCCTTTATCCGGGCGCGGCCGGTTGCTGGCGATCTACAAATTGCCAATCGGTTTTTGACTCAAATTCAACCATTTATATGGCGTCGCACGCTTGATTATACGGTTATGGACGATATGAAAACGATGCTGCGTCGCCCACCACAGAGCCATGACTGGCTCGGGTATAATCTGAAAATTGGTAAAAACGGCATTCGGCAAATTGAATTTTTCACCCATGTTTTACAGCTTGTTGCCGGTGGCCGCGAACCCGGATTGCGCCAGCATCAAACCGCGCCGGCGCTGCATGCGCTGGCCAGTTTTGACTGGATCACAACCGATCAGGCGGACGCATTGATCAGCGCCTATCGGCAGCTACGCCGCGCTGAGCATCGTCTTCAGATGCTGGCCGATAGCCAGACACACAGCTTGCCGCGCAACCCGTCTGATCTGGCACATTTTGCCAATTTTATGGGGCATGCTGAGCCAACGGCTTTCTGTCAGGTGCTGGCCATGCTCCAGCAGCGCATCGCTGAAAATGCCGAACATAAAATTCTACACAGCCCGGCTGAAGAGATGCCTGAAACAACGGCCATCCTGCTCGATGATTATGACGCGCTGGTGGCGTGGCTGTCACAAAATGGATTTCAGCGCCCGCAAAATATTGCCGACACCTTGTCGGGCTGGATGGCGGGACGTATTGCAGCGACCCGAAGCGAGCGCGCACGGGTTCTGCTGAATCGGCTGATGCCCGAGATTCTGACGCATTTTGCCAAGGCAAACGCGCCGGATGATATTTTTGCAGCCCTCGCGCAATTTATCGAGGGCCTGCCCGCCAGTGTGCAGATTTTCTCACTTCTTGATTACAACCGCCATCTGGCCAAGCTGCTCTGTGATATGCTGGTATTGTCTCCACAAATTTGTGATCGGCTTCGCCGCTACCCGGCTTTATTTGATTTGCTGTTATACCGCGCGTTTTTTGCGCCGATTGAAGATAGCGCCGCGCTGAAAAAAATATTTCATGAAAAGATCAAAGACCTGCCGGTTGAGCTGGCGCTTGATCAGATCAAAATTCTGGTGCGCGAGCTCAAATTCCGTGCGCAAGTCCAGACGCTTAGCTTTACCACCAATATTGAAACACTGGAAACCAGCCTCACCGCCATTGCCGACGCCGCTATTGATAGCGTTTTGACATTGGCACGTGCCGACATGATCCGGCGCTATGGCGAGATTGAGGTTGAGATAGGCATTGTCGCATTGGGGCGTCTGGGGGTACGGCAGTTAACCGCCGGCTCTGATCTCGATTTATTGATTATTTATCATGCCGCGCCAGACACTGTTTCAACCGGTCAACGCAAGCTGGGCGCAGCAAGCTATGTATTGCGTTTGGCGCAAACAATGATCAGCTGGATCAGCACACCAACAGCCGAAGGCACCCTCTACGATGTCGATTTGCGATTGCGGCCTGAAGGCAAGGCCGGTGCCATCGCCACCTCGCTTGACCGGCTTGCCACATATTTTGAGCGTGATGCCTGGGTCTGGGAACGTCTGGCATTAACAAAAGCCCGGCCAATCGCCGGTGATGCCGGGCTGAACGACAACATCCAAAAATTCATCAATGGCATTGTCCAACATAACCACCCGCAAGACAGTCTGATCACTGCCGTTGCAGATATGCGACAGCGTCTTAAGAAACAGCAAAAACCGGCGGCCAAAGCATCAAAATGGCAATTGCGACAGATCGATGGTGGCCTGAGCGATATTGATTTGTTGATTCAGGCCTGGCGCTTGCAGCATGGCGCATTATTTTCCGGCAGCGGCCAGTCACCTGCCGATATTCTGCAAAGGCTGCATGACCGGCAAGTGATTGATGACAGGCAGTTTGAACAGATGATGCGCGCCTCGCAATGTCTGAACGAAATTCATCACAGCCTTCGGCTGACGCTGGGGCCAATAGCGCCTGCGACCGATATCCTGCCACCCGGTTTGCAGACATTCATGTTGCATGTCATGGATATTGCCGATGAGACGCAATTTCAGCATCATTTTGACCAGTCGGTTAGCGCCGTCATCGACTGTATTGAGCGCTATCTGACGCCCGCCCAAAAATCTTCGTAAATTCCCGCTAATCTCTGGCGATTGTTGTTAAAACGACCGTCTATCAACGCATTTGAGACAGACCGTGCAAGCTGTGCAGCCTTAAGAGTGGCACAAGGCGTATAGGCTGTGAGGCAAACGCCGCAAAGGGTAAATCGGCATTGCGCCCGCTTCTTCTGACAGAGTGCAAGTAACTGGCGTCAGACACTATTTCTTTGGAGCTTTATCAGATGCTTCGGTCCGTTATTGCATCTTGGACATTGTTTTTTGGTCTGCTGATGATTTCAGCTGGCAGTGGCCTGCAAAATGTGCTGCTCGGCACCCGTGCGCCCGAACTTGGGTTTAGCAATATTGCAACTGGTTTTGTCATGTCTGGCTATTATGCCGGCATTTTTGCTGGCTCAATTATCGTGCCACATATTCTGGCGCAAGTTGGTCATGTCCGGGTGTTTGGCGCGATGGCAGCGATTGCCTCGGCAGCGGTGTTGATGCATGTTGCTTTTGCCGATCCGATTCTATGGGCCGTCATGCGGCTTTTCAGCGGTTTCAGTTTTGCCGGCATGTATATCGTCTGTGAAAGCTGGCTGAACGAAAAAGCCACAAATGAAACGCGTGGTCAGCTTTTGTCGCTTTATATGATTATCAATATGGCTGGCATGGGTGGCGGACAGCTGATGATCGGGCTTGGCGCGACTGGCGGTATCGGGCTGTTCCTGCTGGCCTCGGTAATGGTCTCGATTGCGGTTGTGCCGATCCTGATCACAGTCAGTGTCGCGCCAAATTTTGAAGCCCCGGAAAGGCTCAGTTTCCGCCGCATTTTGCAGGTATCGCCGCTGTCGGTTTTTGGCATGGCTTTCATTGGCCTGGTGGTATCAATGCTGTTTGGCATGGGGCCGGTTTATGGACGCAATCTCGGACTAGACAATACCGAGATTGGTTATTTCATGACATCGATCATGGTCGGCACATTGTTGTTACAATATCCGGTGGGGCGGTTATCCGACAAATTTGACCGACGTGCGGTGATTTTGGGGGCATCAACAAGCGCCGCGGTTTGTATCGCAATAGCCAGTTTTTTCGACGCCAACCAGTTTATCCTGTTGCTCATCTTTACCATGGTGTTTGGTGGCTTAACATTTTCGCTGTATTCGCTGTTTATCGCGCATGCCAATGACTTTTTGCCGCCCAGCCAGATGGTCGCGGTGTCATCCGGCCTGCTGATGGTGAATGGCGCTGGCGCGGTTGTAGGCTCGCCTTTTGCTGCCACTATCATCGAGATTTTCGGGTCGCGCAGCTTTATGCCGGCGATCGCCCTCATCCTCGTGGCCATCTCGGGGCTTGTGCTGCTGCGGATGCGCATGCGTGACGCCGTGCCGACCGAGGCACAGGGGCCATTTGTTGCCTTCCCCGAAACACTTACCAGTGTCGCAGCCGGGCTGAACCCGGAAGCTGAATGGACGGAAACAGCCGAAGAGGAAGCCGCCGCCGATCCATTCAAGGACAACCCCTATATCAACTGAAAATACGGTAATATGGTCATTTACTCATAAACTGTGTATGATGCGGGATGCGGTGTGTTTTGCGAGTTTTTTTTGGGTTTTCTGCATATTTTATCGCCGGGATAATGGCCGGGATGATGCCGCTCTCTGACGCCGCTTTTGCCACCACCAGCTATGATTTATCCGGCCCGGTTACAGTGACCAAAGTCAGCGATGGTGACAGCTTGCGCAGTGGCAAGCTACGGATTCGGATTTTTGGCATTGATGCCCCGGAATTAAAACAGCAATGTCAGGATCAAAATGGATCCGCCTGGGCTTGCGGTCTGGCAGCGCGCCAACAGCTGGAAAATCTGCTTGACGCCGACAAGCTGTTGCATTGTGAATTACGCGACGTTGATCGCTATGGGCGGCTGGTGATGCAATGTTTTCGGGGCACAGTCGACATTGGCGCTGCCATGGTGCGATCCGGTCATGCATTGGCATACCGTTCGTTCTCACAGCTTTATGTGGCGGACGAAAAGCACGCCAGCTCAGCCCGCAACGGTGTCTGGCAGGGCAGCTTTCAACCACCATGGGAATGGCGCCAACAAAACTAGCAAGCAGAACTAGCCGGCAAAATTGGCCAGCAAATTTAGCCGGCAAAAAAATCTTATAATATACCCAGCGCGCGCAGCTCTGCTGCCAATGCCGGCGGCATGCTCTCGTCAGCCGCCCCGGTCAGATCAGCAGGCGCATCTTCGGCCTCGAGATAACGCCAGCCCTGAAAAATGCGCATTTTTGTCGGGGTTGTGGCGACCAATTCCGAACTCAACACCAGACCACAGGCCGGCCGTCCATCGGCACGCTGAACCTCGGCCAAATCAATAATCTTCTGGCGGGCGATCATCACCCCTTTGATGATCCAGTAAATTGACCCACCATCCAAAATTTCGGCGGCACGACGTGGCCGGTTACGGGTGACATGCATAAGCCTGCCGGTCTCGGCAAGCCGCAATGCCTGCCATGATTTCAGCGTATCCAGAGAGTCTGATCCCACAGACAATTTTTTCAAATGTACCGTCATACCAGACTATCAAAAACCCCATACCCAACAAACATGCCCGCCAGCATTGTGCAGCATACAGCTACATCAAATACAGCGCTGCCAATCCCAAAAATACAAAAAACCCGACCACATCAGTGATGGTCGTGACAAATACGCTGGACGCAACCGCCGGATCAACACCAGCGCGCATCAGACCAACCGGAACAAAGGTGCCGCTTAGGCCTGCCACAAGCAGATTGGCCATCATTGCCACCGCCATCACAATGGCGATTTCCGGATCACCAAACCACAAATAAGATAACCCGGCGGCCAATGCAGCAAATAACAGCCCATTGGTTGTCGCCACTATCAATTCGCGCAGAACAAACTGGCGTGTTGCTGTCGCATCAAGCTGGCGCAGCGCAATTGCCCGCACCGCCACGGTCATTGTCTGGGTGCCCGCATTGCCGCCCATCGACGCCACAATCGGCATCAGCACAGCTAACGCCACCAGCCGTTCGATGGTCGCTTCAAACAGACCAATCACCGCCGAGGCCAGCACCGCCGTCAACAGATTTATAAATAGCCAGGACGAGCGGCCTTGCAATGTCTCCCATAGGCCAGATCGCAGATTGGCATCGCCAACACCCGCCAATGCCAACAAATCCTCTTCTGCTTCTTCATCAATCACATCGATCACATCATCATTGGTGATCATCCCGACAAGACGCTCTTGGGGATCAACAACACCGGCGCTCACCATGCCATAACGCCGGAACAACACCGCCACTTCCTCCTGATCCATATCAACCGGAATCGAGCGAAAATCTGTGTTCATCAATTCCGAGACACGGCGCGGTCGCTGTGCGCATAACAGTCGGCTCAGGGCAATTTCGCCAAGCGGCCGACGCGAAGGATCAATGACAAAAATAAGATAGAAATCCTCGATTGATGATTTGCCACTGCGCAGAAAATCAATGGTCTGGCCAACTGTCCAGAAAGATGGCACGGTGACTATCTCGCGCTGCATCAATCGACCAGCCGAATCCTCGGGAAAAGACAGCCCCTCTTCAACCAGCACACGATCTTCGGCCGATAATGCCGCCAGAACTTCCTGCAAGTCATCCTGCTCAAGCTCTTCGACGATATTTATCGCATCATCCGTCGACAAATCCTGCAGTTGGCGCGCCAACGCATCCGGGCCGATTGCCTCAATGATGGCTTCACGTGTGCCCTCATCTACATAGGTCAGCGTTTCCGCATCCAGATTGTCGCCAAGCAAGCGTACCATGGCGCTCGCACTGCGCGTTGGCATACGTTCAAGCAAATCGGCCTGATCGGCCGGATGCAACGGCGCGATCAATGTTCGGACACGGCGCACGGCGCCGGACTGCACCGCTTCGAGAATGGCTGTTTCCACCTTTGGCGTCAGCCCATAGAGCGAGGTCAGCCGGTCGGGCTGGTCATCCTTGCGCTCAAAAACATCTGTGCTGTCTGCCATTTATACTTGCCCTGCGTGCGCTGCAATCCCTGCCGACTTCGCCAACCAACCTTAGCAGACTGCACCAATTGACGGAACCGCCGTTTACCGCCCGGTGGCCCGCGCTATTAATACGCCCAGACGACCAGCGCGAGATCGGCCAGATTAGTGCCGGTTGCACCGGTTTTGACAAGACCGTCATGCGCCGCCAGAAATGGATAGCAATCGTGGCTTTTCAACGCTGTCGCCGCCGCCGCAAGATCAAAGCTATGCCGTGACGTCAGCGACCCGCCAGCCGCATCC
>ERZ802822.1347-NODE-1347-length-15280-cov-7.130829_pt1 | contig 15280 bp, 17 predicted proteins | sample MGYA00345649_ERZ802822 | MGnify/ENA primary metagenome ERZ802822 (study PRJEB30503, sample SAMEA104212359) | marine metagenome | biome: Westerlies Biome; feature: [SRF] surface water layer (ENVO:00010504) within the epipelagic zone...; material: water...
TTAAAATGTAAATAATCATATAATGTTACGCATCAAATAACACTCCTGATTGATTAATTTAACTTGGTTATTAGCTTTTCACATATAGACGTAGGGCAAAACATACTGACATCACCCTTTAACTGAGCAATTTGCCGAACCTGAGTTGATGAAATATGTGAAATTTCGGGAGAGGCAGCAAGAAAAACTGTTTCAACAGGCGATGAGGTTTGTCGATTAATATTAGCCATCTGAGCCTCGTAATTAAAATCACCAGTATTACGAAGACCTCGCAAGATAACATTGGCTCCATGCTTCTCTGCTGCGGTAACCATACGCCCTTCAAAAGCAGTAACCTGAACTTTATCCGTTTGGTCCGGCAGGCAATTAACAATTTCTTGGGATATCATCTCAAGTCGCTCTTCAGTTGTGAATATTGGCTTTTTCGTGGCGCTAACCCCGACGCCGATAACGAGACTGTTCACGAGGCTTAACCCACGGGTAATGATATCGAGATGACCGAAGGTTAACGGATCAAAACTTCCTGGATAAAAACCTTTAAGCATTAAGCATCTCCTGCGTCTGACGAGTTATTAGGCGTATCATCTGGAGAGTTTTCAGAACTTTCATCCCCTTCTGAATCATCTTCTTCAGGGATAGCTTCATCAGAAGTCTCGCTCAGACAAATCACGGAAACCACATTAGCGTCCTCATCTGTCTTAAAGATGGTAACCCCTTGGGTATTCCGTCCTGCAACACGCACATCATTCACCGGACATCTTATCAAAGTACCGCTATCCGTCACCAGCATAATTTGGTCTGTTTCCTTGACCGGGAAAGAAGCAATTAAAGGCCCATTCCTGTCGGTCACAGTCATGGCAATAATGCCTTTACCGCCACGACCAGAAACACGATATTCGTAGGCCGATGAACGTTTTCCGTAACCGTTCTCGCTAACAGTCAAAAGGAATTGCTCTTGCGCGCCCATAGCGGCGTAACGCTCAGGGCTAAGAACAGCTTCTTCAGTGGTTTCTTCAAGCTCGGCGTCTTGAACATCCTCGTCAGTTCCGTCAGTTGCGCGCCGAAGCATTGCAGCTTGTTTCAGATAGCTGTTACGTTCTGCCGGAGAAGCGTCGCTATGCATCAAGATTGAGAGAGAAATCACCTTCTCATCTTTACCCAATTTGATACCGCGGACACCCGTTGAATTGCGGCTACGGAAAACTCGGACATCGGTCACCGGGAAGCGAATACAACGCCCTGCATCATTGGTCAGCAGCACATCATCATTCTCAGTGCACAGTTCAACGCCGACAATAAACTCACCCTCTTCAGGCTTCATGGCTATTTTGCCGCTTTTGTTAATATTCACAAAATCCGATAAGTCATTGCGACGCACATTACCAAAACCTGTGGCGAACATAACGTGATAATCACTCCAACTCTCTTCATCTTGGGGCAGCGCCATAATAGCAGCAATGGTCTCATCTTCTTGAAGGGGCAGAAGATTAACAAGCGCCTTACCACGAGATTGTGGATTACCGACAGGCAAACGCCAGACTTTCATTTTGTAGACCATGCCGGTTGTTGAGAAGAACAACACGGGCTGATGTGTATTAGCCGCGAAGATACGGGTAACGAAATCCTCGTCCTTGGTAGACATGCCAGAGCGGCCTTTACCGCCCCTTTTTTGCGCTCGGTATGTTGATAACGGAACACGCTTAATGTAACCGGAATGACTGACTGTCACGACCATTTCTTCTGAAGGAATAAGGTCTTCGTCATCAACTTCAAACTCATCTTCAATGATTTCAGTACGCCGCGGTGTCGCAAATTCATCTCTCACTGATGTTAATTCATCACTGATAATTGATAAAACACGCTCACGGCTACCAAGAACATCAAGGTAATCCGTTATCTTCCCGCCAAGTTCACTGAGTTCGTCACCAATCTCATCTCGGCCCATTGCTGTCTCAGCTCAGCCGTGGCGTGGAATCGCGCACCAACAAGCGGCCGATGCTCAGCGACCTGCGGGAATCGGGCTCGATCGAGCAGGACGCTGATCTGGTGCTGATGATCTACCGAGACGAGTACTACAACCCGGAAACCCCCGACCGCGGCATCACCGAAGTGATCGTGACCAAGCACCGCAACGGACCGGTGGGAACTGTGAAGCTTCTGTTCGAGCCGCAATTCACACGCTTCCGCAACCTGGCGGCGTGAAGCGATCTCATCATGTGGATCGGTCGAATTCTGCTCCTTGGTGTTGGCTCGTCCTACATCGCCCGTTGGCTTCTAAGCCCGCAAGCCCATCGGAATTACGTTGCAGGTTGGCTCAAGGCTTTGCGCAGAACCACCAAATGGTTGCCACCTTGGCGACATAACGTTCGCCGCTTTGGCAAACGCACCTTTGTCGCAACACTCAGCCGATCCAATCGAAAAGGCCATCGGACAACAACAGAGGGCATACCCCCAAGACCGAAATCTGACCACTGCGCCCGCTGTCTTGCGCAGCGACCCACTCAAACCGTGCGTCAGGGACAGCGATTGATAATGAGGACATGAGCTTTTCCGCCGCCCCCACCGAATCCTTCGACGTGATCGTGGTTGGCGGTGGCCATGCCGGCTGTGAAGCCGCCATCACGGCTGCTCGCCTCGGACTGAACACAGCACTCTTCACCCTCAACCTCGATCGCATCGCCTGGCAGCCCTGCAACCCCGCCGTCGGCGGCCCAGCCAAAAGCCAACTGGTGCACGAGGTGGATGCCCTTGGCGGAGTGATCGGCCGACTCGCCGACGCCACGGCGATTCAGAAACGCATCCTCAACGCCAGCCGCGGCCCCGCCGTCTGGGCCCTGCGAGCACAAACCGACAAGCGCCAGTACTCGCGCCAGATGCTGCAGCTGCTACAGCACACCCCCAACCTCGCCCTGCGCGAGGCGATGGTCACCGGACTGGAGATTGAGGGCGATGCCAGCGGTGGTGGTGAATCCTGGGATCCAAGCCAGGGTCCTGCCGCCCGCATCACAGGTGTACGCACCTATTTCGGCAGCACCTACGAAGCCAAAGCCGTGGTGCTCACCGCCGGCACCTTCCTCGGCGGACGCATCTGGGTGGGGCATCAATCCATGGCCGCAGGCCGGGCCGGCGAGCAGGCCGCCGAAGGCCTCACCGACGCCCTGCAGCAGCTTGGGTTCCACACCGATCGGCTCAAAACAGGCACACCAGCCCGGGTGGATCGGCGCAGCATTGCCCTCGATCAACTCGACGAACAACCAAGCGACGCCGCCGACCGGTTTTTCTCATTTGATCCCGCCGCCTGGGTGAGCGGTGAGCAGATGAGCTGCCACATCACCCGCACCACAGCCGCCACCCACCAGCTGATCAAAGACAACCTCCACCTCACCGCCATCTATGGCGGCGTGATCGACAGCAAAGGCCCGCGTTACTGCCCCTCCATCGAAGACAAGATCGTTCGCTTCGCGGACAAAGACAGCCACCAGATCTTTCTGGAACCAGAAGGACGCGACACCCCAGAGATTTACGTGCAGGGGTTCTCCACGGGGCTGCCCGAACCGATTCAGCTGCAACTGCTGCGCAGCCTGCCGGGCTTGGAACAAGCCGTGATGCTGCGCCCGGCCTATTCCGTGGATTACGACTACCTGCCCGCGACCCAGCTCTTTCCATCATTGGAAACCAAACGGGTGGAGGGGCTGTTCAGCGCCGGACAGCTCAACGGCACCACGGGCTATGAGGAAGCCGCGGCCCAGGGGCTGGTGGCCGGCCTCAATGCCGCGCGCCGCATCCGCGGACAGAGCGCCGTGCACTTTCCCAGGGAAGGCAGCTATATCGGCACGATGATCGACGATCTCGTGAGCAAGGATCTGCGCGAGCCCTACAGGGTGCTCACCAGCCGCAGCGAATACCGCCTGGTGTTGCGGGGTGACAACGCCGACCGCCGGCTGACGCCCCTGGGCCGTGAGCTCGGCCTGATCGATGACCGGCGCTGGCAGATGTTTGAACAGAAGCTCACCGCCCTGGAAAGCGAAAAGCAGCGGCTGGAGACTCAACGACTGAAAGTGAGCGATCCAGTGGCCCCAGCAGTGGAAGCGCAAACGGGCGCTTCGATCAAGGGCTCCATCACTCTGGCCGACCTACTGCGTCGACCCGGAATGCATGCGGACGATCTGGTGCACCACGGCCTTGCTGATGCCGACCTCCCCCTGCCGGTTCGAGAAGGCGCGGAAATCGACATCAAATACAGCGGTTATTTGCAGCGCCAACAGCAGCAGATCGATCAGGTGAAACGCCAGAGCCGGCGGAAGCTTCCCGCAAGCATCGACTACGCCAAGATCAGCACCTTGTCGCGGGAAGCGCGTGAAAAACTCACGGCCGTTCGCCCGATCACCCTGGGGCAAGCCAGCCAGATCCCTGGCGTGAGCCAGGCCGACCTCACCGCTCTGTTGATGTGGCTGGAGCTTCAACAGCGGCGTCATCCGTCGAACGCTCCAGACCTCGCCCCCACCGGCCAGGCTCGATAGCGTTACGGGAGCTAAAGACCTGCGGTGTCGCCACGCCTTTCCACATCCCGGGCCTACTGGAACCTGCGTGCTGAGCAGGTGATGGATCGGGTGTTCAGCGGCGGGGAACGCACGCTCGACGCTGTTCAGGTGCAAGTGAGTGAAGTGAATGCGCCACCGTCAGCTGGCGCCACGCCGATAACGCCCAAGTCCAAGGACACACAGCCAAGTTCGCGCGTCCCAATCAGCCTGCTGGTGCTGACCCTGATGGGAGTGCTGGGCACCCTCACCCTGGGTCTCCAGTGGTGGAACGCCCAACAGGCACTGCAAAAGGAACGCAACCTGGCGCTGATTGAAAAGCTGCGCCAGCGCGCGCTGGAAACCAAGCCCGCAGATGCAACCACCGCGGTTCAGGAAGCCCAGGAGCCGATTCAAGCCCCGTCAACCATTCAGCAACTGGAGCCGGTGACCATTCCTATTCGATCCCAATCCCCACCTGAGGCAGCAGCACTGGCGCCAGCCACACCGGAGCCCCTCCTCGTGGGTGTGGTCCACAGCGGCGGGGGCCAGGGATCCGCCATTTTTCAACTCGGTGACCAGTCTCTATCGGCAGCACCAGGAGAGAGCATCGGTAACAGTGGCTGGTCCCTGCGCAGCGTGACGGCCAACGGTGCGGTGATCGAACGTGGCGGTTCCCTCCGATCACTCTCGGTGGGAGGCGCATTCTGAGCCCCTCCGAAACCCTGACCCCCTCGCCAGCTGTGCTCTGGGAAGCACCCACGTCGGCTGTTTTGGCGGGAGAAGAACCCGGCTGGCTTCCTGGCCCCTGGCGATTGATGCTGCTCGGTGATGGCAGTCCAACGAGGCACCTGCGCTTGCTAACAAGCCATCCAGTCGCCGTGCGCGTCATTGCCATGGAGGCTGATCAAGCACTGAACGGCGCGCCACAAGAAGTGCGTGAACTCAGCCATCCCCTGCTGCGACGCCAGGTTTGGCTGGAGTGCGGGGGCACCACCCTTGCCTGGGCGGAAAGCTGGTGGAACCAGACGGAAGCGGAGCAGCATCTTCAGGACCGCAACCTGCCGATCTGGCTCAGCCTCACCCAGGGACGCTCGGAACTATTCCGAGAAGTGGATGGCCTGGCTCTAGTGACAGCTCCCTGGCTGGAACAGGGCTTTGGTGAACAAGGACCGTTCTGGAGCCGCCATTACCGCTTCTTCCGACAGGGGCGGGAACTGACCGTGATCCGCGAAGTGTTCAACCCAGCCCTGGAACGCTGGCTTGGGGAAGCTCCACGTCGACCGCTTCAAACAACGTCATGAAGAAACCAAGCGTTTAGTGCGGATTTGAACTTGACAACTTGCCGCATGTCGTGCACGGGCAATCATACGTCTATCGGTATCGATTCCATGGCGACTTCCACCTGGTTGAACCTCAACGATCTCGGCCGCAGGTTCGGAATCTCAGCAAGTCACTGCGGACGCATGCTCGAGCAGGAAGGATGGCGAGACCGCCATGGATGTCCAACCCCTGCAGCACTCGAGATTGGTGCCGCCGAGCAACGTGCTCCTCACAGCAAAGGCCGCTCAGCCCTCTGGAATGCCGATCTCTGTGCGGCAGTTCTGGAGCGTCACGGACATCACCCGGTCAGCCGTGCGCAGCACGTGAGCCAATGGACGGATCTTCTTGAAGCCATGGCTGATGGATCACCGTCAATCACCACCAGCGCCGATCAGATGGCAGAGGAGCTGCCGCCTGACCTCGTTGACGCGGTGAACCAGCAGCTGAACCGGCGCGGTTGCCCATATCGGGTGCATCGGCAAGTCACGCAAGCCTGAGAGCCTCAGCCTGCTTGCGAGCCGTTTCCAGCTGCTCCTTGAGGGCCTCTTCATCGGTGTGACTGAGGTTGGTGTGAATCAACCGGGCATGGGGTGCATGGCGGCGCAGGCGCTCGATCACCCGATCCGGCGTGGAATCGCGCACCAATAGAGCCAGAGCTGCACTGCCCTGGGGCAACGTCTCCGCCAGTTCCTCCAGAAACTTGTCGTTGATTCCGATGTCGTTGAGAGCACCGGAAGCGGCACCGGCGCCAGCCCCAACGGCCGCACCCAACAGGGGATTGGCGAAGATCAGACCAATGAGCAGACCCCAGAAGGTGCCGCCCATGGCACCGGCAGCGGTCATGTTGATGGCTTGGCGCAGATGCACATGACCATCGTCACCGTGTTCAAGCACGACCGCATCCTCCAGGGTGATCAGATGCTCCTGCTGGATGGTGACCAGCTCACGCCTAACTTCCTCAGCCTCAGTGACCTTCGGGAAGCCCACAACCACAAGGTTGCTCATGTCGGTTGATTCAGTTGGGCGGAGCCTAGGGGCTATCGAACGTCAGGCTCCGTCGCGCCGACGACTGGAGCGGGGAAGGGAGCGTCGCCCCGTGGCCCGGGAAGCTGGAGCGGAGGGTGGAGATGGGGGTAAAGGTGCACCGTCCGAGCGACTCCAGCGTTCCACACGAAAGTCATCATCGTCGGGCCAATCCTCCTGAGCGGGCTCTTCAAACGGCGGAGGACTCATCTCGGCAGGAGGCTTCAACAGCGGTTGCCGCCGCGACATCGCATCCAATGGTCGCTTCCCTGAGGGACGAGGCCTCACAACAGTTGATGGCTCAGGGGCAGGTGGCCGCTCACTCCAGTCGTCCTCTTCATCCAGAAGCCAATCCATCCGATCACCCACCCAGCGGCCCACGGCATCGAAGCGCGATCCGGACTGCGGCCGCCCACCACCACGTCGACCCGGACGGGCACCGGAGACTCCATCCACCAGTTGCCGACCCGTTTCAATCCATTGATCAAACTTCGAATCCAATGGCTCAGCACCACGCTGGCGGCGTTGTCGACGTGCATCCATCTTTAAACGTTACCGACGCCGGTGCTCCAACCAACGTTCCCGTTGCAAGCCGATCAAAGCGATGGACACACCGCCCATTTCCAAAACCCAGAGAAACAGATCCATGAACGTCAGCTCTCCTCTTGGGCCGGCACATAGCCAAGCAGACAACTGGGATGCCAACGACCACCATGATGCTGATTGCAGCATTGGCGGCAAGCGGCCTGTTTCACGCGCCGCCGGTAGGGCGTCCGCCGTCCGCAGCGCGGGCAAACAGCAATCCAGCGCGGTGGTTGCTGCGGAACCGGAAAACGATGTCGAACGCTTACCTCAAAGCGATCTTGATCCGCATTGATGGCCTGCATGCGCGCCAAAAAGTTGGGGCCATGGCTTTCGTTGCTCTTCAGCACGAGATCCACCCAGGCATGAATCATCTCGTGGCAAAGAGTGCTCTCCGTGGCTTCGCGCGGCAGCTGCCCCAACAGGGGCCTCGACAACACGATCTCCCTGCCGAGGGGGGGTGCCACGGAAACACCACGCCGATAAAGACCGGCGGTGCGGCGAAGGCGGCCATCGCTCCAGCGAACGGCAACCAGGGGCTGATGCCCCTGGGTGAGCGAGCCCTCGAAGTGTTCACGGTTCAGCCGATGAAACAACGGCAACAACGGCTCGAGCGGCATGGTCGGCAGTCGCCGGACGCGGGAGGTCGGCCCAGTCTGCCTCCATCCAGCGGATCGTCAGTCAGACTCACGGTCCAAATGGCATGGGCTGATGGATCTGGGTCTGGTGCGGGAAATCGGAAGCAAGGCACTGCTCGCCGGTGGTGGTGCCCTGCTCCTCTACTGGACGATCACCGCCGTGAAACTGGTGCTCAGCGCCCGCGGCATCAATCCCCTGATCAAGCAGTTCTTCACCCAGGTGGCCGCTGGACGGGTGGATGCGGCCTACCTCCTCACCACTAAGACCTACCGCCAGCATGTGAACCGCCAGCAGTTCATCCGCTATCTGGCCGGACTGAAACTCAATCGCTTCCGCAACCTCAAATCAGGCCGTCCCCGGCTTCAGGAAGGCAACATGATTCTCACGGTGAAACTGATCGCCGAAGACAAAGAGGAGATGCCGCTCGATTTCACCTTCACCAAGGTGGACGACAACTGGAAGATCGACCGCATCGCCACCGTCAACGCCAACGTCAAGAGCTGACTGCCCCTCCGTGTCCACTTCAATCCCGCAGGGTTTGCAGGAGCGCGCCGCCGAACTGAGGCAGCTGCTCAACAGAGCCGCGCACGCTTATTACGTGCTTGATGCTCCCGACCTCGAGGATGCGGTTTACGACAGGCTTTACCGAGAACTGCTTGACCTCGAATCAGCGCATCCAGAGCTGGTTGAGGCCGACAGCCCCACCCAACGGGTGGGCGGCTCTCCGGCCGAAGGCTTTCGCAGTGTCACCCACCGCGTCCCTCTGTTCAGCCTCGACAATGCCTTCAGTGCTGACGAGCTGCGGGGCTGGTACACCCGGCTGATCAAGGTGCTCGACCGCGAGCCCCCATCGGATTCTCCCCTGCCGGCTCTGGCGATGGTGGGAGAACTGAAGATCGACGGCAATGCTCTAGCACTGAGCTACGAGAACGGCGTGTTGGTGCGCGCCGCGACCCGTGGTGATGGCGATCAAGGAGAAGAGATCACAGCCAATGTGCGCACGATCGCCTCCATTCCCCTGCGCCTGCACCTCGATCATCCACCCGCCTGGGTGGAGGTACGCGGGGAAGCTCTGATCCCCGACAGCACCTTTGCCGCCATTAACGGGGAGCGGGCTGCTCGCGACGAGCCCCTTTTCGCCAATCCCCGCAATGCCTGCGCCGGCACCCTGCGTCAGCTGGACCCGAAGGTGGTGGCCGCAAGACGCCTCGACTTCTTCGCTTACACCCTTCACCACCCCGAGGAGTGGTCGGGACAACGCCCCGCCAGCCAGTGGGAGAGCCTGCGCTGGTTGGAGGATGCAGGTTTCCGCGTGAACCCCAACGCCGCCCTGCTCCCAAACCTGGAGGCCGTTGAGCAGTTTTTCAGCGACTGGGACAGCCGCCGCCACGATCTCAACTACGCCACCGACGGTGTTGTGGTGAAACTCAACGACCTGCGCCTGCAGGACGCCGCTGGCTTCACCCAGAAAGCGCCTCGCTGGGCCATCGCTCTCAAGTACCCCGCGGAGGAAGCGCCCAGCCGCCTGCTCAAACTCACCTGTCAGGTGGGCCGCACCGGGGTGGTAACGCCCGTTGCCGAATTCGAGCCAGTTTCCTTGGCTGGCACGAGCGTCAGTCGCGCAACCCTGCACAACGCGGATCGGCTCCAGGAGCTTGACCTGCACAGCGGCGACACCATCATCGTGCGCAAGGCAGGGGAGATCATCCCTGAAGTGCTGCGAGTACTCCCCGAACTGCGTTTGGAGGGTGCCCTGCCCCTGGAACTGCCGCATCACTGCCCGTCCTGCGGCTCGGATCTCGTGCGCGAAAGCGGTGAAGCTGCCACACGCTGTGTGAACAGCAGTTGTCCCGCCATCCTGAGCGGCGCCCTGCGCCACTGGGTGAGCAAGGGTGCGCTGGATGTGGACGGCCTCGGCAGCAAGCTGATTGAACAGCTTGTGGAGCGCGGCCTTGTGCGCTCGATCGCCGACCTTTACCGCCTCGACACCGCCCTGCTCACAAGCCTGGAGCGCATGGGTGAGAAAAGTGCCAGCAATCTGGTGGCTGCTCTCGAGCAATCCCGCTCTCAGCCCTGGTCACGCCAGCTCTACGGCCTGGGGATCCATCATGTTGGTGAGGTGAATGCCAAGGCCCTGGCCTCCGCTTTTCCTGATGCGGACAGCCTCGCTGACGCAGCCGTTCTCCAGCCGGAGGCGATCACCGGTTTGCACGGCATCGGCCCGGAGATCGCCCAGAGTCTGCAGCAGTGGTTCAGCACATCGGCAAACCAGGATCTGCTTCAGCAACTGCGCGATGTCGGCCTCACGCTGGCCGCCTCGGACCAGGAACGCCAAACACTGGCGGATCGCAGCAACGGCAGCGGACAGCTCAGCGGTCAGACCTTTGTGCTCACTGGCACCCTGCCCTCGCTCTCCCGATCCCAGGCCCAGGCCTTGATCGAAGCCGCAGGGGGCAAAGTGAGCGGTTCTGTGAGCAAGAAAACCAGTTTCGTGGTGGCTGGTGACGAAGCGGGCAGCAAACTGGAAAAAGCGAAATCACTCGGTGTCAGCGTGCTCGATGAAGCAGCACTGATGCTCTTGATCCAAGACAGCGCCGACTCCATTCATCCGCTTTGAACTGAGAAAACAAAACCGATGCCAAATCTGATCTCTGTCGCGGTCGAAGCACTCACAGGGGAATGGCAGATCAACCTCGAGCAGCGCGTCCCACGCAAAGAGCTCTACAAAGCACGCATTGCCTCCTCAAAACCGTCCCTGGGCTTCTTTCTGCTGCTGCTGTGTTCAGCGGTCATTGCCACTCTCGGGCTGATTTCCAACAGCACCGCCGTGGTGATCGGCGCCATGATCGTGGCCCCGTTGATGGACCCGATTCTGAGCCTGGCCTTTGCTCTGGCCATCAGCAACAACACCCTGGCGAAACGTTCCCTGCTAACCATTTTCCTTGGTGTACTCACGGTGGTGGGGACAGCGGCATTCCTGTCAATGCTGCTCGATGTGAGCGAAGTCAATCGGGAGATGATCTCCCGGACAGCCCCGAACCTGATCGATCTCGGCATCGCCATCGCCGCGGCCGTTGCCGGATCCTTCAGCATGACGAGAGCGGGGTTGTCGAACTCGATCGCCGGTGTCGCCATCGCTGTGGCCCTCGTGCCTCCCCTCTGCGTCTGCGGCATCGGCTTGAGCCTGGGCCAGGAAGTGGTGGCAGTGTTCGGACGGGGAACAGTGGCGGGGATCACCAATCAGATCGCCGAGGGATCGCTCCTGTTGTTCCTGGCCAACCTGATCGGGATCACCGTGGCCAGCCTGTTCATTTTCTTGATCCAGCACTACGGATCGGTGGCCCAGAGCTGGCGCAATCTTCTGGTGTGGCTCGGTCTTCTGGGTTTGCTCTCGATCCCCCTGTCCTCATCCCTGCGCGACTTCAGCAACAAGCAACAACTGGATGGCCAGTTCGCCAGTTTCAAAGCCGGGCGGGTGCGTCAGTTTGAACTCACCCGGAAAAATCCCTATCTCTGGCAGAGGGTGCGCGTGCTTTACAGCAACGTCCGTGTTGTGGATAACGAAGCCACGGTTGATCTGGTGGTCAGTGCACCGAAAGGACTGGTCACCGATGGAGTGGCACAAGAGTTGAATGACCGCATTTCCAAACGTGCCCGGACTGATCTAGGCCTGGATGACATCAGGACCACCATCAGCGTGATTCCCAATCAGATCTTTAAATACAAAGAAGCCTCGGAGCCATCCTCGTGACCCAACAGGACTATCAGAGGCCCTCGGTGTTTCGTTGGATCAAAACCGACTGCGGTCGCGCCAAATATGCCGACCTGAGTGCACGAAAGGGATTGCGGGCCAGAGGCCGGTTGATCTGGTTTGTGCTGATCGCCGCAGTCCGCGACTGGCGCCTCCCGGATCCCGATCAACCCGCCGGCTCCTGATCAAGCTCTGATCCCTCCTGCAAGGCCTTGCGAGCAGCGCGAGCCACCAGCCACACAACGGCAACGGTGGCCAGCACACCGACAACCCGCAACACCCAGGCCTGAGGAGTCGTCTCCCCCGCCAACACCTCCCCGAAACGAGCAGCGCTTCCAGCCAGAGCACCCAGCGCGCAAAACAAGATCGTGCCAGGGATGATGCCGATCAGGCCAAGGTTGTAGTCCCGCAGACTGACGTCGCTAAGCCCATAGGCGAGGTTCAGAAGAGAGAAAGGAAAGGCCGGAGACAGCCGGGTGAGCAGCACCAGCCGGAAGCCTTCACGGCTCACCGCCTTTTCGATTGCAAGCAGTTTTGGAAAGCGCTTGAGGCGAGCTTGTGCCCAGCCACGCAATCGATAACGCCCCAGCAAGAAAGCGGCTTCCGCCCCGAGCGTGGCTCCAGCGAACACGATCAGGCTGCCCCACCAGGTGCCGTACAGCGCTCCCGCCAGCATCGAAGCCCAGAGACCAGGCAACAGCACGGTGACCCAAACCGCATACAGGGGGATGAACACCAGAGCTCCTAACGGTGTCTGCAGCCACTGCAAAACGGCCTCCGTACTCAGCAGATCGCTCGCCATTCCCTCTCCCTAGCCCAACAACCGTTCCATGGGCATGGCGTTGAGCGCAAGTGCCAACGATTTGGCATCACGGGATCGCTGGGGTCACTATGGAGCTCGGTTACAACCGATAGCGACATCCTGCGGACGCAATAGAAGACCGATGAAACGAGAGCTTGGGCAACGTTTATTGATCCTTAGGTTCAAGCTCCTTGGCTTGGCAGGAGCGATTGGCCTGCTCAGCGCATGCAGCAGCACGAACGAAGCCCGTCCCACCCTGCTCCGAGTCGTGCGCACCTTGCCCTCCCAGGAGGTGGTCACCAGCGAAGAAAGCTCACGAGACCGCGATGTTTTGCGCAATTTTCAGACCAGCTTGCGGGCTGTCATCCCTGAGATAAGGATCCAGCCCTCCCTTTACTCGGCATCCAGTGTCCAATCGGAACTGCAACGCCAGACCAACAGTGGACTGGGGCCTGATCTGGTGGTCAGCGATGCCCAGACCATCCAGGCGCTGTTCACAGCACGCATTCTGGATTCCGTCCCGGTCACACCTGAACAACGCCAGTCCATTCCAGCGGAGCTCCTCACGCGCGTGAGCACGAGCGACGGGGCAATCACTGGATTGCCGGTGTCCCAATACATCCAACTGGCCTGCTACGACAAACGCAAACTCAAAAGTCCACCCAAAACTCTGCGCGAACTGGCCCAACAAAGCAGTGAAGGAAGCATTTTCGGCCTCACACAGAACTTCGAGAATCTCTATTGGAGTGTGGGCAGCTATGGCGCTGGAAACGCGTTGATCAGCGCCCTGCGTGGAGAAACACCGACAACGCAGGATGTGAACCAACTGGTGCAATGGCTCACCTGGCTACGGGCAGCAAGCTTTCAGCAGAACGTTCTGTTCATGAACGATCAGGCCACCCTCCGGAAACAACTGATCGATGGAAGACTCCACTGGATCAGCTGCTGGAGCTCCCAGCTGCCCCAACTGCGGGAAGCCTTAAAGGACAATCTCGGCATTGGGCTGTTACCGGCAGGACCTGCCGGGAAAGCCACACCGGTAAGCCGGCTGCAAGTGTGGGGCCTCGGACGGAATTCCAGCCGTCAACAGCGGCAGAAAAGCTTGGAACTGATGCAATTCATTGTTCTGCCCTGGGCACAGAAAACATGGGCCCTGCGGTACCGCACCTCCTACCCGGTCAACCCAGCAGCGGCACAAATCATCAATCGCGAAATCCCTGGATTCGAAGACCTTTACCTCAGCACAGACCAGGATGATGTTCGCATTGGTGATGAAATCAGGGCAGTGCTAAATCAAAACCCAAAACTCGAACGAGTGATGCAATTCACACTGAATGATGTGATTTTTGGCACAGAAACTCCAAGCCAAGCTGCCGCAACACTGAACACCAAACTGGGACCGTCGTCATGACCATCACCTCTCTCATTCTGTCGGTGTCCCCCAGCGACATTCTCATCGAAATGCTGAGCTGGCTGGCCTTTCTGCAGCGCTGGTCGGTTCTGTCCCAGTTGCTTGTACTGGCCGTTGTCGTGGTGATTGCACGCACGCGCAGCATCCAACTCGATCCCAAGCGTTACCGGTTGCAAGCACTGTTTCCAGAATCGATCCGTGTTCTGCTTGGTCCTGCACTGATCCTGATCCTTGCGGCTGTCTTTGCTGCATGCCAAGCACCCTTCGGGCTGTTGCGTTATTTCGGGCTGCTATGGCTGGGCTGGAATCTGTTCACACCTTTGAAATCACTCGTTAAGCAGGTCAATCCGGGGTTCCCAATCGAAGAGATTGAAAGCACATTTTTCAAACCTGTCTATGTGATCACGGCCACTGTTTCAATGCTCAGCCTGCTCGGCAGCCGTGAAAATCTGGCGCGGATCGGAATCGCCAACCTCTTTGAAGTCGAGATCACCTTGGGCAAGGTCTATACGGCGATCGTGGCGATTTATCTGATCGTGACGATTGCATCGCGGCCTGCAGCACTGATGGCCTGGGCCAGTGGCACGATCTTCGGGGTGCGTCAGCAGAACCGGCGTGGCATGGAATTGCTGTTCCGCTACAGCGTGATCGCCATCGGCATTATGAGCGTGGCGTACTACATCGGCATCAATGGCAATGCATTCATCGCCATCGCCGGTGGTTTATCGGTGGGCATCGGCTTTGGAATCAAAGAAATCATCTCCAATTTCATTAGCAGCATCTGGCTGTTATTTGAAGGTTCCGTGCGCCCAGGCGAAATCTTGATGATCAATGGAGATCCCTGCACCGTGCGCAAGCTCGGCCTTAGGGCAACGCAGCTGAAGCGTGGCCGTGACGGCGCCGAACTGCTGATCCCGAATCAGACCTTTTTCACACAAGAAGCAGCGTCCTACACAGCTGCTGAAACGGCACGTCGCGACAGCGTTGAAGTCGGCGCTGCCTACAACCACGACCCCGATCGGGTGATTGAGCTGCTGCTCGCGATTGCAGAAGACCATCCCAAAGTGAAGCAATACCCACCAGCGTCGGCTTTCGTAACGGCATTCGCCGATTCATCGATCAACTACAAAGTGCTCTTCTGGGTGGCCAACCCTCTGGATGCCTTCGCAGTGGGCAGTGATCTGCGCAGGGAGATCTGGAAACGATTCGAAAAAGAAGGGATCACCATTCCG
>ERZ802822.1348-NODE-1348-length-15279-cov-36.406920_pt1 | contig 15279 bp, 13 predicted proteins | sample MGYA00345649_ERZ802822 | MGnify/ENA primary metagenome ERZ802822 (study PRJEB30503, sample SAMEA104212359) | marine metagenome | biome: Westerlies Biome; feature: [SRF] surface water layer (ENVO:00010504) within the epipelagic zone...; material: water...
AGGTGAAGCTTTAGGCTTTTTAAAAACTAGTATTGATACAAGGGTTTATTTTATTAAGAATTTTTAATGGAGTATTTAATAATAATAATAGTATAAATATATAGAATATAAATATGACAACAACACCTGTAATTAAATGTGAGTCTGTCTATAAAATATTTGGAGCGAATGCAGAAAAAATGCTTCAAAATTCAAATGGCAATGTAGATGCAAAAATATTTCAAGATGCAGGTTGTATTGTAGGGGTTAACAATGCTTCTTTTGAAGTATCAAAAGGAGAAATGTTAGTTGTAATGGGTTTATCTGGTTCTGGTAAATCAACTCTACTGAGATGTATTTCACGATTAACTGATGCTACAGGTGGAAAAATTTTTATCGAAGGTCAAGACTTGTTAGCAATGAATGATAAGCAATTAATTGAGTTAAGAAGAAGTAAAATGGGTATGGTTTTTCAAAGTTTTGCATTACTTCCTCATAAAACTGTTTTAGAAAATATTGCGTTTCCACTTCAAATTAAAGGAGGTGAAACTGATGACAGTATTAAAAAAGCTATGGAGATGGTTGAATTAGTAGGTTTAAAGGGAAGAGAAAATTATTTTCCTAGAGAATTATCTGGAGGTCAACAACAGAGAGTTGGTATTGCACGATCATTAGCTGTTGAACCAGATATATGGTTTTTAGACGAACCTTTTTCTGCATTGGATCCACTTATAAGAAAAGAGATGCAAGATGAATTTTTAAGACTCCAAGGGGTTTTAAATAAAACAATTCTTTTTATTACACATGACTTTGATGAAGCACTAAGACTTGCTGATAGAATAGCTATTATGAAAGATGGTTTAATTGAACAACTGGATACTCCAGCAAATATTGTTTTGAGTCCAAAAACTGAATATGTGAGAAAATTTACAGAAGAAGTACCAAGAGAAAAAGTATTAAAGATAGAAGCAATAATGGACAAATCTGTAAATGAAAAAGATAAAAATATGATTAGTGTTTCTAAAGATGCAATTATTGAAACAGTAGCAGAAAAAATATTGAGTCAAGAAAACTCAGTAAACGTTTTAGATGCAAACAATAATATAGTTGGAAGTGTTAAACCATCAAAGATAATTCAAACAGTTTTTAGAACTGGAAAAGAAAAGTCGTAATATTCTATGGAAATAATTAAGAAATATCCAAAAGCTATCCAATGGATCTTTTTATTTATTATTTTTTTTGGTTTATGTTTTGCCATTCAAATACCAGAGGGGTATGAGTTTGCAAAAGCTGGAACCGAATTTATTGATAAAGATAAGTTAGACCAAACTAAGTACAGTGTTTTTTGGAGATTGCCGGCCTTTATTGCTTGGATGCCAGGATGGATAAATGACTCTGTATACTTTTTATTAAATGAGTGGTTTCCAATTGAATACTTTGACTCCAGTATTCAAGAAACAAAATCTAGACCATTGGTTCTACATATAACAAGATTAATTTCTAGTTCTATGCTTTTTTTAATCCAATTTATTCGTGAAATTTTAATTGGTGGAGTTGATACTATAGTTGCTTTTACAAGTTGGGATTTTTTAAGTGCAAATCCTTGGGCAAAGTTACCAGGTTTACCTTGGACAATTGTTGCTGGTGGAGCAGTCTTACTAGGTTACAAACTTAGTGGAAAAAATTTAGCAATATTTGCTGCGATAACCATGATATTCATTTCTGCTTTCGGCCAATGGAAGCCATCTATGCAAACTTTATCATTTGTATTGGTTGCAGCACCAATTTCTTTTGCTTTAGGTCTTGGTTTTGGAGTTTGGGCATATAGAAGCAAAAGAGTAGAAAATATTTTAAATCCTCTTTTGAATGTTGCTCAAACCATGCCTCATTATTCATATCTTGTACCAATAATGGTTTTATTTGGAATAGGTGATCATGCTGGAGCAATAGCAACAATTATTTTTGCAACACCTCCAATGGTTAGACTAACTTTACTAGGTCTAAGAAAAGTATCTCCTGAAGTTATTGAAGCAGGTAAGATGAGCGGCTGTACAGATTATCAATTGTTATCTGAAGTTTTAATTCCAACTGCAAGAAGAGATATTTTAATAGGTGTCAATCAAGTTATAATGCAATGTTTAGCAATGGCTGTAATAGCCTCGTTTATAGGTGCAAAAGGTCTGGGGTGGAATTTGCTACTTGCATTAAATCAATTAAGAATTGGTTTGGCACTTGAGGCGGGTGTGTGTATTACTTTGATAGCAGTTTTATTGGATAAACTGTCATTAGCATGGGCAAATAAACAAAAAAACTATTTTGAAAATCCAACAGATTTTGAGAAAAATAAGTATCTTTATATATTTGGTGGAGTTGTTATTGCTGGATATCTACTTTCTTTTATAGGGACCTTCCTTTTTAAAGAAGGTTTTAACTATTTTTTTATTGTTCCGCACAATAAAGGTATTTCTACTGAGGCATTCTGGAATGCAGGAGTAGATTGGGTTTTAGCTAATTTTTTTGATACACTCAAAATTTTCAATACTTGGCTAATAGTAGATGTCTTAATTCCTATGAAAAATGCATTTTTGAGAATGCCAATTGTTGCTACATTTATTTTATTTATGGGTGCAGGTTATATAATTGGAGGAATTAGATCTGCATTAGTTATTGGAAGCTTTACTTTGTTTATAGCTTTAACAGAATGGTGGGACAGAGCGTTAATAACAATGTACATGGCAACTTTTGGTGTTTTAGTTTCAGGAATTCTTGGAATAACAATTGGTACTTTAAGTGCTCAAAATAAAACTAGCTCAAGAATAGCTATAGGTGTGTGTGACACTCTCCAAACTTTCCCATCTTTTGTTTATTTAATTCCAGTTATAATGCTCTTTGGAGTAACAGATACATCTGTTCTAATTGCTGTTGTAGTTTATGCAACAATTCCTGCAACAAGATACACTATTGAAGGGCTAAGAAGTGTACCTTCTGCTTTACATGATGCTGGATCTATGTCTGGAGTAACTCGATTACAAAGATGGATAAAAATAGAACTACCACTTGCGTTTCCACATATGATGTTAGGAATTAATCAAACAGTCGTATTTGCATTATTTATGGTAATCATTGGTGCAATGATTGGAACAACAGATTTAGGACAGTATATTCTAAAAGCTTTATCTGACAGGCAAGGAACTGGTAATGGCTTAATGTTAGGATTATGTGTTGCTTTTATAGGCTTAGCTGTTGATAATTTAATTAGAACTTGGGCGGATCAAAGAAAAAAACTTCTAGGAATTGAATAGAATATTATGAAAAATATTTTAATAATTGGTGGCGGAGCCATGGGATCTGCATTTACAATTCCATGCATTGATAATAAGAATAGAGTTACAATAACTGAGCCATATAGTAAAATATTTATAAAAAATCTATCATCAAAAAATAAATTTCACTCAGCCTTAAAGATTAATCTTTCAAAAAAATTAAAATTTAGAAAATTTTCTAGTGACTTATTAAATGAAAAATTTGATTTAATAGTTATTGCGTTAAGCCTATCCGGTATTGATTTTATTGGAAAACAATTAAAAAATTTAAGAGTTAAATCACCAATTTTAGTACTCACAAAAGGCTTAAAATACGAAAAAAAAAACAAAAGAATTTGGACTATCTCTGAGCAACTTATTAAAAATTATAATGCTTCAAATGTTTCTGTGTTAAAAGGTCCTTGCCTAGCTAAAGAACTCGCAAGAAAGAATCAAACGAGTGTAGTTATCGCAAATAAAAATATTAAAATTGCTAAATCTATTGGAAAAATTATTTCTACTAAATATTATTTAACAGAGTATTCAAAAGATGTAGCTGGTATAGAAGTAAGTTCAGCAATTAAGAATATCTATTCCATGATAATAGGTGCTGGCCAAAGTCTAAACTCGTCATCAAACTTATTTCAAAAATCAATACTTGAAATGAAATATTTGATTAAATATTTTAAAGGGAAAGATGAAACGATTTCAGGACTTGCAGGAGTGGGAGATCTGTATGTAAGTGCTGCTGGTGGAAGAAATAGCAAGATGGGTAGTTACCTTGGAAAAGGATTTACTTTTAAATCAGCTAAGAGAAGATTTATGCCTAAAGACACCATAGAAGGAGAGCAGTTAGCAAGAGAGATTGCACCATTTATATTAAAAAAAATTAATAAAAAAAAAATTCCTTTAATGGTCTATTTGCTTAAAGCAATTTTAAATAACAAAAAACTTAAGATCATTTAATTAAATATATATGAAATTTAATTGGAATTATCCAACAACTGTTTGGGTCGGGGAAAACAGAATAAATGAATTAAGCGACGCATGCAAAAATTTAAATCTTACAAAACCATTATTTGTTACTGATAAAGATTTGATAAATTTACCTTTTATCAAAAATATTGTTTCAAAAAATTTAAAAAAATTTGATAATTTTACTATTTTTTCAAACTTTACAGGTAATCCAACTGGTGAGAATGTTGACGAAGGTGTAGAAGAATTCAAAAAAAATAATTGCGATGGAGTTATTGCAATAGGTGGAGGAAGTGCTCTTGATGTTGGAAAAGCGATCGCTTTTATGTCAGGACAAAATAGACCTATTTGGGATTTTGAAGATATTGATGATTATTGGAAAAGAGCAAATGAAAATAAAATTTCCCCAATAATAGCTATACCAACTACTGCAGGCACAGGATCAGAAACTGGGCGAGCTTCTGCGATTATAAATAAAAAAACTGGAGTCAAAAAAATTATATTCCATCCTAAAATTTTACCTTCAATTGTAATTCTAGATCCATCTTTAACAATAGAACTTTCACCAAGACTAACAGCGGCAACAGGTATGGATGCATTAGCACATAATCTTGAAGCATTGTGTGCACCAAATTTTCATCCTATGGCAGAAGGAATAGCTTTAGAGGGAATGAAATTAATCAAAAATTCACTCTTAAAAGCTTTTAAGGATGGAAAAAATATTGAAGCAAGACAAAATTTATTAGCTGCATCATCAATGGGTTCAACTGCCTTTCAAAAAGGATTAGGAGCTATACATTCTTTAAGCCACCCTGTTAATGCACAATTTGATGTTCATCATGGATTATCAAATGCTATTTTCATGCCATATGTTTTAACATTTAACAAATCTTCAATTGAAAATAAGATAATTTCAATTTGTGATTATTTAGATTTAGAAAAAAATTTTGATAGTTTTCTAAAGTGGATATTAGATCTTAGAAAAAATTTGAATATTCCAAACAAATTATCTGATGTCATGGATTGTTCAGATTTGGATTTAGATAAACTATCTTTAATGGCCTTTGAAGATCCATCGACAACTGGAAATCCAAAAAAAATCTCTAAGGAAGATCTTAAATTAATGTATCAACATAGTATCTCAGGAGAGCTATTTAAATGAAAAAACTATTAATTGTTGAAGGAAATTTAAGTGAGGAAAATAACAAATTTTCGGCTGAGGGGATTCAAACCCATACTGAAAGTTTAAAAGATAGTCTAAATTATTATACAAAAGATTTACAATTTGACGTCATAAATCCTTCATCTGATAAAAGCCTGGAATCAACAAAGAATAAACTCTCAATATATGATGGATTAATTTGGGGAGGGAGTAGTTTAAATATTTATAACGATACACCTGAAATTAGAAGACAAATTGGATTCATGAAAGAATGTTTAAAAAAAGTAAGAAATATCCTAGCTATTTGTTGGGGTATGCAAGTAGCAGTAACAGCTGCAGGAGGTGAGGTTAAGAAAGCAGATGATTCCCATATAGGAATAGCAAATGAAATTATTATTAATGAAAACGGATTAGCTCATCCAATTTATAAAGATAAAGAGAAAATATTTAATTCACCAGCATTTAACTTTGATGAGGTAAGGACTTTACCTAGAAATGCAGTTTGTTTGGCTTCTAATAAAATTAATAAAGTACAAAGTATTTATTTTAAAGTTAATAATACCAATGTTTGGGGTTTACAATATCATCCAGAAATAACTTATGAAAAAATGATAAGTTTAATTGAGTTTAGAAAAGATAGATTAATAAAAAGTAGAAAAGTTTTTGAAAGTGAAAAAGATGTTGAAAATCATATATTGTTTATAAAGAAAGAAATTTTAAAAGCTAATAAGCAAAAAAGAATGGTTGAGTTAAGAAACTGGCTTAACTATTTAAATTAAAATAAACCTTCTATTTCCCCTTTTTTATTCAATTTTATCGAGTCAGCTGCTGGAACTCTCGGTAAGCCAGGCATTGTCATGATAGCCCCACAAACAACAACTATAAATTCAGCACCTGATGAAAGTCTAATTTCTCTTAAAGGTAAAGCATGTCCGGTTGGAGCTCCTTTAAGACTTGGGTCTGTAGAAAAACTGTATTGAGTTTTTGCAATACAAATAGGTAGATCACCATATCCAGACTCCTCAAAACCCTTGAGTTGTTCTCTAATTTTAGTGTCTGCTATAACTTCATCAGCTCTATAAATTTCTTTAGCAATAGTTTCTATCTTTTTAAATAGAGGAGTTTTGTTTTCATATAAAAATTTAAATTTAGTATCATTTTTTTCACATAAATCAGCTACTAGAGCTGCTAAATCTTTTGTGCCTTCACCACCATTTGCCCAATGGGTACATAGACTAGCTTTAACACCTAAACCATCACAAAAACTTATTAAAGCTTTTACCTCTTTATCAGTATCTTTAATGAAATGATTTACAGCTATTGCAACGGGTAGGCCAAATTTTTTAACATTTTCAACATGTCTTTGAAGATTCACTAATCCTTTTTTAAGTGCATCAACATTTTCATTTTTTAAATCATCTTTTGCGACACCTCCGTGCATTTTAAGAGCTCTTATTGTTGCAACAATTACAACACAGCTTGGTTTAAGATCTGATTTTCTACATTTAATATCAAGAAATTTTTCAGCACCTAGGTCAGCTCCAAATCCAGCCTCTGTTACAACATAGTCTGCAAGTTTTAGGCCAGCTTTTGTTGCTATAACGGAGTTACATCCATGAGCAATATTTGCAAAAGGTCCTCCATGAATAATTGCAGGATTATTCTCCAATGTCTGAGTCACATTTGGTCTAATTGCGTCTTTAAGTAAAACAGTCATAGGACCTTGAGCTTTTAAATCTTTTGCAAAAATAGGTTTTTTTTCTCTTGTATAAGCTACTGTAATATTACCAATTCTTTTTTCTAAATCTTCAAGATTATTTGCTAAACAAAAGATAGCCATTATTTCAGAAGCAACCGTTATATCAAATCCATCTTCTCTAGGAAAACCATTTGCTACGCCACCTAAATTTATATTAATAGATCTAAGGGATCGATCATTCATATCCATAACTCTCTTCCAAACAATTCTTCTTACATCTATATTCAATTTATTACCCCAATAGATGTGATTATCAATTAATGCAGATAAAAGATTGTGAGCTGATGTTATTGCATGAAAGTCACCTGTGAAATGTAGATTTATCTGTTCCATTGGTACAACCTGGGCAAATCCACCTCCAGCAGCACCACCTTTCATACCAAATGAAGGACCTAAACTTGGCTCTCTTAAACAAACAATAGATTTTTTTCCAATTTTATTTAATCCATCATTTAAACCTACAGATGTGGTAGTTTTTCCCTCACCAGCAGGTGTTGGAGTTATAGCGGTAACTAAAATTAGTTTTCCATCAGGTTTATTCTTTAATGTATCAAGATACTCCAAGTTAATTTTTGCAATATGTCTTCCCATGGGACTAAAAGCAGTGCTTTCATCTGGTACATTAACTTTAGCCAATATATCGTTGATTGGTCGCATCTTAGCTTCTCTTGCTATTTGGATATCTGATTTTACTTCACTCATTAAAAGTCCTTTATAAATATTAAAAAGCTGGTCGATTAGTATCTCTTTTTATAGCCTTTGGAAATATCTAAAAATTATATATAAAAAAAATATGAACTATTTATATTCATTATTATAAAATTTATTCATGCAAAAATACTCAATATTTAATCTGATTAAAAATGCTTTTTCCAATCATCAAAAATGGGATTTAGCTTGGAAAGACCCAACTCCTAAGAAAGAGTACGATGTTGTCATTATTGGAGGTGGAGGCCATGGGCTAGCAACTGCATATTATTTAGCAAAAGAGCACAATATTACAAATGTTGCCATTATAGAAAAGGGATGGATTGGTGGTGGAAATGTTGGACGTAATACAACAATAATTAGATCAAATTACATGCATGATGATAATGCATTGTTTAGTGAATTTGGAATGGATCTTTGGAGAAAGATGAGCCAAGATTTAAATTATAATGTGATGTTTTCCCCAAGAGGGATTATTAACTTAGCTCATTCAGATGCACAAATGAATGTTTATGCAAGACGAGGAAACTCGATGAGGTTGAATGGTATTGATGCAGAATTATTAAACAGAGAACAAGTAAGAGAAATTATTCCAATGGCTGACTTTTCTGAGAATGTCAGATTTCCAATTTTTGGTGGACTCATGCAGCCTAGTGCAGGAACAGCAAGACATGATGCAGTAGCATGGGGTTATGCTAGACAAGCCGATTCTATGGGAGTTGATATAATTCAAAATTGTGAAGTAATAGGTTTTGATATTTCAGGAGGAAAAGTAGAAGGTGTTCGAACTTCTAGGGGAGATATTAAGGTTAAAAAAATTGGATTATGTGTTGCTGGCAGTACTAATATTTTAGCTGACAAACTTAATATGACTTTACCTATTGAAACTCATCTTCTTCAAGCATGTGTTTCAGAACCAGTCAAACCAGTTTTAGATAAAGTCGTTACTTTTGGTGCTGGCCATTTTTATATAAGTCAATCAGACAAAGGTGAAATGGTTATGGGTGGAGACCTAGATGGATATAATAGTTATGCCCAAAGAGGAAATTTACCGACACTTCAACATGTACTTACAGAAGGAATAGCAATGATGCCATTCTTAAGTAAATTAAAAATGCTTAGGACTTGGGGTGGAATTATGGATATGTCGATGGATGGCTCACCTATTATTGACAAAACTCATATTGAAGGTTTGTATTTAAATTGTGGTTGGTGTTATGGTGGATTCAAAGCTACTCCAGCATCTGGTTGGACATTTGCACATACTATTGCTCAAGATAGAGTTCATGAATTAAACGCAGGATATAACCTAAATAGATTTAATACAGGTCACTTACTTGACGAAAAGGGTCTTGGCACAAAAACTTGGATTTCATAAATGCTTCATATTAAATGTCCACATTGTGGAATGAGATCACAAAATGAATTTTCTTATGGTGGTGATGCAACTGTTAAAAGACCTGAGCTAGGTAAAGAAATATCTGATCAAGACTGGGATAATTTTGTCTACAATAGAAAAAGTTTAAGAGGAAAACATTTAGAATTATGGCAACATTTATCAGGATGTAGACAATGGATAAAAGTTGAAAGAGATACCGCTACTCATGAAATATTTAGAACATTAAAAGCTAATGAGGATAATTCGTAATGGATCAAAACTTTAGATTATCAGATGGTGGTTTAATAAATAGAGATAAGAAGTTATCATTTAAGTTTAATAATAAAACTTATTATGGTTATGAAGGAGATACTCTAGCCTCAGCTTTAATAGCTAATGGTGTTCATTTAATTGGTAGAAGCTTTAAATACCACAGACCAAGAGGTTTTTTTGGTGCTGGAGTCGATGAGCCATATGCAATGGTGCAGCTATATAGAAATGGTGAAACTGAACCAAACATAAAAGCCACAGAACAGGAGCTTTTTGAGGGTTTAGAAGCAACAAGTGTAAATTGTTGGCCAAGTGTTAACTTTGATATCGGAGCAATAAACAACTTTTTAAAAATATTTCTTCCTGCTGGATTTTATTACAAAACATTTATGTGGCCAAAAAGTTTTTGGTATAAAGTTTATGAACCTTTTATTAGGAAAGCAGCAGGTCTTGGTGTTGCATCAATCAAACATGATAAAGAAAGATACGAACATAAATATGAATATTGTGACTTATTAATTGCTGGTTCAGGACCATCAGGTTTAGCAAGTGCATATGCTGCAGCAAAAAATGGGGCACGAGTAATTTTAGCTGAAGATAAAGCTAGATTTGGTGGAACACTTCTTACAAGCGAAGTAAATATTGGAAATAAATCAGGTAAAGAGTGGGCCGAAGGAATAATTGCTGAACTTAAAGAAATGCCTAACGTAACAGTTAAAAATAGATCTCAGGTTTTTGGCTATTACGATCATAACATGTTGGTGATGTCTGAAAGAATTAGCGATCATCTTTCAAAGACAAAAAAATTTCATCCAAAACAAAGACTTTGGTACATTAGAGCAAAAGAAGTTCTGATTTCTTCAGGATCAATTGAAAGACCAATAGTTTTTGGTAACAATGATACCCCAGGAGTAATGCTTTCATCAGCAGCAAAAGAATACCTAAAAGTTTATGGAGTATTAGTTGGAAGAAACCCTTTAATTTTTACTAACAATGATAGTGGATATGAAACAGCAATTGAATTTAAGAAAAATGGTGTTGATCCAACTATCTTAGATACAAGAAAAGATCCTCAATCTGAAATAATCAACGAAGCAAAGAATTTAGGAATAAACATTAAGTTTTCATATGTAGTAGTAGCTGCTCAAGGTTATAAAAAAGTAAAATCAGCTGATATTGCAAAAATTTCAGATGATAAAGAGCAACTTGGATCAGTAGAAAATATTAAGTGTGACTGCATTTGTGTTTCTGGTTTTTGGACACCAACAATTCACTTAGCTTCACAATCTGGAAATAAAACAAAATTCAACGAAGAAATTGATGCATTTGTTCCAGGAACATCGAAACAAAATGAAACAACATTGGGTGCAGCGAATGGATCTTATACTTTAGAAGAGACTTTAAAAAACTCTTTTGAAACAGCTTATGATCTATCAAAAAAAATCACTAACAATGATAATAAAATTTCCTTACCAAATGTTGTTGAAAAAAAATCAACAACACACGATAAATTTTGGTGTGTGCCATTACCTAAAGGAAAGAATTATAAAAGATTTTTAGATTTTCAAAATGATGTTGCAGTTTCTGATATAGAAATTGCATTAAAGGAGGGTTATCGATCAATAGAACATGTAAAAAGATACACCACTCTTGGAATGGCTACTGATCAAGGTAAAACTAGTAACTTAAATGGTTTGCAATTAGTATCGAATATTGAAAATAAAGTAGTACCAAATGTTGGTCACACAACTTTTAGACCTCCTTATACGCCAGTTTCAATAGGTGCAATTGTTGGAAGAGAAGTAGGAAAGCATTCAAAACCTACAAGAAAATCTCCAATGCATAAATGGCATGAACAAAATAATGCGATATTTGTAGATGCAGGTGTGTGGTTAAGACCAAGATATTATAAACAAGGAAATGAAAATTTATTTGAAGCATCTAAAAGAGAAGCAAAAAATGTGAGAACAAATGTAGGTATATGTGATGTAACTACGTTAGGTAAAATAGATATTAAAGGACCAGATGCAGCAGAACTACTTAATAGAGTTTATACAAATGCTTGGCTAAAGTTACCAGTAGGTAAAGCAAGATACGGGGTCATGTTAAGAGAAGATGGAATTGTTATGGATGATGGAACAACTACAAGAATTTCAGAAAATCATTATCATATGACAACTACCACTGCTCAAGCTGCAAACGTTCTTTCACATTTAGAATATTATTTGCAATTAGTTTGGCCAGAGTTAAATGTAAATGTAGTTTCAACCACAGAACAATGGGCAGGTGCAGCAGTTGCAGGACCTAAATCTAGAGATTTATTACAAAAATTATTCCCAAAATCTGATGTTTCAAACGAAGGGTTACCTTTTATGGGCTTTATTGAAGGAGACTTGTTTGGTGTAAAAGCTAGAATTTTTAGAATTTCTTTCTCAGGTGAGCTTGCATATGAAGTAAATGTTGAGTCTGATAATGGAAACTTTATGTGGGAAAAAATTATGGAAGTTGGAGAAGAATTCAAAATCCAGCCATATGGAACTGAGGCATTATCAACTCTTAGAATTGAAATGGGTCATGTTGCAGGATCTGAGTTAGATGGAAGAACAATTCCTTATGATAATTCTCTTGAAGGTTTATTAAGTAAAAAGAAAGACTTTATTGGCAAAAGATCTTTAACTAGAAAAGCATTTATAGCTGAAGATAGACAAAAAATTGTTGGGGTAGTTCCTTTAGATAAAAAAACAAGTATTCCAGAAGGGTCACATTTAGTTAAAGACTCGAATGCACCATTGCCAAATCCAAAATTAGGTTACATCTCAGCTTCATGTTGGAGTGTTGAACACGATAATCCATTTTCTCTAGCAATACTAAAGAATGGGAAAAATATGATCGGTGAAAAGTTATTTGTAATGTCGCCTCTTAAAAATAAAGTAATTCCAGTTGAGATTGTTTCTTCTCACTATGTTGATCCAAAAGGTGAAAGGGTTAGATCATGAGTTTAATATCAGCCTTAGCAAATGTTCATTCAAAAGGTCAATTTGGTGATCATGAAGGCAAAAATGATAACAATCTTTTAAAAATTTTTGAAATAAAAAACTTACTGATAGTTCAAATAGCTCAGTATAAAAATTCTACAGTTTCTTTTGAAAATATTGACATTGATGGTTTAAGATTAAAAGATAAGCCATTAAACGTATCAAATAATAATGACACCAGAATTTTATGGAATGGTCCAAAAAATTGGCTTTTGGTTTCAACAAAAAATGATTTACTTAAAAATATTTCACAAAATTTTAAAGAAACAGATTTTGCTGTAACTAACTTATCTCATTCAAGAGCTATAATTCAAATAGAAGGACAAGACTCAAAAGAAGTTTTGAAGAAAGGGTGTCCTTTTGATTTTAATAATCTAGAAAAAAATAATTCTATAAATTCTATATATAATGGAATAGCAATCACTATTGACATGTTAGAGGATAATCCAACTAAAGTAAGATTGTTTGCTCTTAGAAGTTTTGGAGAGTCTTTGTATCATTCAATAACTGATGCATCTTTAGAGTTTGGTTATAAATCAATTTAAGCATCTCAATCTCTTGTAGCAATATAAACACCTATTGTAGTTATTAAAAATCCTATCAAATCTAAATTTGTTAAATTCTCATTTAAAAATAACCAAGCCATAAAAGCAGATGTAGCTGGTATTAAAAAAAATATTGAAACAGTTTTACTTGCTGAATTATTTTTAATTAAATACATCAATATTGTAAAAGCCCCAAATGATACTAAAAATATTTGATGACTCATTGCTACAATGAATGTTTTAGTAAAATCAATATATGGTTCTGCAAAAAATATTATTACTACTAAATGAAAAAAACACCCACCAACTGCTTGATAAAAATTACTTACTGATAAAGGTAAATTATTACTTAATTTTTTTTGCCAAATAGTTGATGAAGTGATTGCAATTAAAGCTACTATTGTTGCAATCAAACCTATTAATGGTATTTTCGAACCAACATCTAAACCTAAAACCAATACTGCACCCACAAATCCAAGAAAAACTCCAACCCATTGTTTCATAGTTACTTTTTCACCCAGTATGGGTCCACTAAGTGCATTGGTCAAAACAGGCTGAAGAGTAACTATTAAAGCTGCAATTCCAGTAGGCATACCAATTGAAATTGAGTAAAATACCCCACCCAAATACAATCCATGAAAAAGAACCCCACTCAAAACAGACTCAATTAAATTTTTTCTTTTAATAATTATTGAATGTTTTGAATAAATGGAAAAAAGGTAAAACCCAATTGCTACAAAAAAAAATCTAAATGCTAAAGCTGAAAAGGGATCGCTGTTATCTATAATTGGCTTGGTGGTAATAAAGGCTGAAGACCATAACAATATAAATATAAGTGGAAATATTCTGACCATTTCAGGTTTTATAGATCATTTATTCTTACTTTTATTGGATAAATTTAGTTTAATTTACTTATGAAATATGCAAGCATAATTACTACCTTGAGTTGTATTCGAAAATGTATAAGATTCTTCTCAATTGTGATTAACAAAAAAATGATTTTGAAATGAAATTTAGATTTATTAAAATATTAACGTTTATAGTTTCGTTTTTCTTTTTGACTGGGTTTTTGCCTGTTTTTTCTATACTTGGTCCTGGTTTAACAGCTTTTACATCTGGTAATGTTTACAAAGCTGGAGCTCAATATATGATTAATAAAAGAATTGAAGATGCAACTGGAAAAAATTCTCTAACTTTTGTCAAAGATAAAATTGAAGAAAACAATGATAATAAAGATTTAAATAAAAAACTTATGCTACTAGTTGAAAAAAGAATAAAACTCACAAGACAAAAACTAAACCTTAAAAATATCAATCAGTAATTTTTAAATAAATTAAATGTTTTTGTTTGCTTTCTTTACACCATAATTCATAACTTTCACACATTCTCCATAAATGATCAAAAGCTCTTTGAGACAATTCTAAAGGAAAATGACTTTTTGCATAATATAATTCAGGAAATTGAATAAGTTGTTTAATCATCATATCTTTTTGAACATGAAGTAACTTAATTGTTTCATCTGGTATCTTTTTTTTAGTTTTAAGATCAATAAAATTATTCTTTTTCAAGTTTTCAATCCATTTGTCATGAAATTCACCACTACTTATTTCTTTGTATTCAGGTGTTCCAATGAATGACTCAAAAGCATTAATATTTGAAAAATCAGGATTTTTTTTTTTAATTTGACAAATTTTTGAATATATAAATTCTGCTACGTATAATACGTAAGGTTTTTCTTTAGATGACATTATCTATTATTATATTTTTTCATAGCTGAATTAGCTAAGATCAAATTAGGATCTAAAAATATTTTTGATGATTTAATTGTTTTAAATGATTTAAATGCGAAAATAGCTATTGGCAATTCAGTACAACCAAGAATTATTTTTTTACATTTCTTTTTTATTAAATAATTAATGGCAGGTTTTATAATCTTACTAGCTTCTTTTACTTTTCCCATTTTTACAAATTTAATAGCCTTGTTAACAGAATTATTTTGATTTTTTTTATTTGGAAAAACTAAATTATAGTTGTTATCGAAAAATTTATTGTAAACACCAGTTTTTAAAGTGCCTTCAGTAGCAAGTAGACCAATACTTGAATTTTTTTTACATGTTTTTTTTGTAAAATTAAAAACCTCTTTTGGCATGTTAATTATAGGTAAAT
>ERZ802822.1352-NODE-1352-length-15254-cov-10.042894_pt1 | contig 15254 bp, 17 predicted proteins | sample MGYA00345649_ERZ802822 | MGnify/ENA primary metagenome ERZ802822 (study PRJEB30503, sample SAMEA104212359) | marine metagenome | biome: Westerlies Biome; feature: [SRF] surface water layer (ENVO:00010504) within the epipelagic zone...; material: water...
TATAGAATATTTATTGATAACATCTTTAGTAGAGGATTTTTTCATAATACCAGCAGTATCATAAATCAAGTAGTTTTGATCTTTAAATGTAAAAGGTATTTCAAGTGAATCTATGGTTGTGCCTGGAGTATCAGATATTATGGATCTACTTTCATTTAAAATGCTATTAATCAAAGTTGATTTTCCTACATTTGGTTTTCCTATGAATGCAATTCGATTGGTTTTTATTTCAGAATAAATACCTGAGTTAGTTAAAGAAAATATTTTTTTTATTAAATCAAGCAGTCCTTTGTTTGTTTTGGCTGAGACTTCAAAAGAATTATTAATTCCTAATTCTGAAAATTCGTACTTTTTGAGGATAGATTTCTGTTTATCAGATTTATTAATTACCAAAATAATCTCTTTATTAAGTTTTCTCAATATTGAACATATTTCTTTATCGCTGGATGTAACACCATCTTCTAATGAGGTAACAAATAGTACGACTGATGATTTATCTATAGCTTGTAGTGTTTTTTCATAGGCTAGTTTGGTGAACTGTTCATCTTGAGATGTTATACCTGCTGTATCATATAAATGTAGATATTTATCTTCATACAAAATTTTGCCTTGATTGACATCTCTTGTAACACCATGTTTATTTAGAACTATCGAGTTTTTATACTGAACTAGTTTATTAAATAATAGAGATTTTCCTACATTAGTTCTGCCAACAAGGGCGATTGAATCAGTCATGGAGTTATAGATTAATTATAAAATGAACTATATCACCATCTATGGTTTGAAAATATAGTTTATTTCCATCTTGCATAAATTGTGTCTGAGAGTGTATGTCTAAGTCAAATGCTTTTTCATAAATAAGGTAACCATCATTATTAAATGCTACTAATGTTCCTTTGGTAGTAAAAGCCATAACCACATCACTAATAATGAATGGCTGAGTAAGTTGAACACTTGAGGTCTTACTTTTCCAGTTTACAAAGCCTGATGCTTGATCAATAGAAACAATCATATTATCTGATGTAGACCCGTAGATTGAATTATTATTTATAGTAATATCATTGATAAATGAAAATGGACTAGTCCATATAATGTTCCCAGTATTAATATCAAGAGCATTGAGTTCACCCTGGAAATGCCCATAATATAATTTATCATTGTCGATAAGAATCTCCATTTCTGCATCTCTTTGTGACTCTAGATCATTTCTTCCAGATCTTGAGGAGATTATTGTAAACCAGTTCAGTGTTCCATCGATAGCACTATAAGAAGAAACAGAACCATTGTCTCTAGCAACGAAGACAGTATTATCAAGATATAATGGTTTAGAGGAACCTTTCGTTCTCAAAGGAATATTTTGACTTTCAGACTTCCAAATGACTTCTGCGTTATCTGGATTTATTAAATATAAATCATCATTATCAAGTTTAAGTAAAAATAAGTTATTAATACCTACAACTGGGGCTGCTAGTTCAGTGATCAAATCCACTTCAGTATCCACTGGATATTCAGAGAATTTTGTCAGATTGGACAATGAGGTAATTATAGGTGTGTGTTTATTCGAAGCGAGTTGATTAATATTATGACATATTAATTTAGCTCTCGCTGTGCCAAGACATATCGAATCATTTAGCACACTTAAGCCAGAACTAATCTCTCTATTTGTAGGTATAGCCCATTTTACATTACCGTTCGTCAAATCTATCGCAGATAATAGTCCATCAGTGTCAACAGTGTAAATAGTATTATTATTTTTTACTGGATACAGATATCCACTATTGCCCTCTAATCCAGAATTTATAGATTTCGACCATACCATATTCGCTGAGATATCAACCTTGACTATAACTTCATTGTCATCAACCTGCGCGGATGGTGATTGATTTGCATCAATCTTAGCTTGTTTGTGGATACCTTTATCAAGATGCCATGTTAATAAATTAGAACATGATGTAATAAACAAAAGAAATACAATAATAAAGGGTTTAGGAGTAATCATCTGATTAAATTTATTTTAGCAATAATATTTTTTCTTTCATTTGGTGTGATGCTATAAGTAAGAACATCATTATAATGATTGATTGCTTTGATGTATTGATTTTGAATTAAATATAGATCTCCTTTTAATTCAATATGTTGATAATTATCTGGCTCCTCTCCTATTAATAAGTGAGCCTCCTCATATCTTTCTTCTTCAATAAGTAATTTAGCTTTTCTGTATTTAGCCAGGCTTTTTATTTCTTTATCCGATGAATATTTTATGATGTGCTCTAAAAATACATATGCCTCCTCAAAATTATTTTGCTTATACATTTCCTTTGCAGAATACAAGCTTGCTAAGCTTGTATATATATTTTCAGGATTTTGAGAAATATTATTTCTAGAAAAATTTAAAATTTCATTTATCTTTCCACTATTATATTCGTTTATTGCGAGATCATACTCACGAGATAAATTCAACTGTTTGGTATTTTCATTTGATATGTAGGCTTTGTAACCATAAAGAATGCTTAATCCTATAATTACACCTACAATCAAACCTTTATAATTTTCTTCTAGCCAACTTACAACCTTTTCTTCATCACTCATTTCTTATACCCTGTTATTAAATCAATTAGCTGCTCAAATGGAATATTTTGGTCTTTCCTGTCACATTTCAAGTGTTTTACAGTAAACGTATTATTACTTATTTCATCATTACCTACAATTATTAAAATATCGCAGTTAGACTTATCTGCTTGCTTTATTTGCTTGGATAATGACTTATCATTATCCATTTGAATAAGGTTATATGTGTAATCAATATTTCTTAAAGAGTTTAAAATTTCATAGCTTTCATCATTTGAGTTAGTAATGACAGCTAGCCCAATAATTAATGCATTTGATTCATACTCAATGAGTTCTACAATTCGATCTAAGCCCATTGCAAAACCAACTGATGGAACAATCTTATTACCAATAGTTTTCGATAGATTGTCGTATCTTCCACCGGCACATACGGCATCTTGGGAACCAAGTTTATTACTTTTCCATTCAAATACAAGATCATTATAATAATCAAGTCCTCGTACTAATTTAGGATCATGGATGTAAGGAATTTTTAATCTCTCGAGTCTTTCCTTAATGCTATTAAAATTAGCTTGTGATTCTTTATTCAGAAAATCACTAATAAGCGGGGCAGATGTAATAATAGATTTTAATTTAGGATCCTTGCTATCAAGTAACCTCATGGGGTTTTTACTTAGAGTATTGCGCTGTGTATCAGATAATTCCTCACTATGAGAATTGAGATATGTAGCTAATTCTTGAGAATACTTTTTTCTGTCAACATCAGAGCCAATAGTATTGATAGTTAACTCAATATCTAACAAATCAAGTTTTTCAAAAATCTTTGTTATTAACAAAAGAATATCTATATCGTCTGTATATGATGCATTACCAAAGAACTCAGCACCAAATTGCGTGAACTGTCTATATCTTCCTTTCTGAGGACGCTCATGTCTAAACATTGGCGCTATGTAGTATAACCGTTGTTTTTTTGAACCTCTATCATAGATAAGATTATTTTCTAATGCCAATCTAACACACGAAGCGGTTCCCTCAGGAATCATACATAAAACATCATTATTTCTATCCTCAAAAGAATACATTTCTTTTGTAACTATATCGGATGTTTCACCTATTGATCTTTTAAATAAATCAATTGACTCAAGAGCAGGTAATCGAATTTGTTGAACATTAAATAGCGGTGAGATTCTATGTATTATATTTTCAATATGAAGAAATTTCTTACTTTCAGCAGGGAGAATGTCACGAAAGCCTCGTATTTTTTTAGAAATTAGATCATTCATTTAGTCACCAAATATGATAGAGATTTCTAGCTTTGCATTTTCAATTGAATCAGACCCATGCACTGAATTAAATGATTTATCAAGTGCATAAAGTTTTCTTATAGTGTTATCGTCAGCTTTAGTTGGATCTGTTGCTCCAATTAGTTGTCGATAGCTTGCAACAGCATTTTCTTTTTCTAGAACTAACGCAATAATATTTCCAGAAGTCATATATTTTATTAATTTTTCATAAAATGACTTTCCTTCATGAATAGCATAAAATGTTTTGGCAAGTTGTTCTGACATTTGAGTTAACTTCATTTGTCTTATTTTAAAGTTATCATTTTCTATCATTACTAATATTTTCCCAATTATATTTCTTTCAACAGCATCAGGTTTTATTAGTGCCAAGGTCTGTTCCATTATTGTGATTCCTCTATCCAGTTCATTTGAATTGCTTCAAGTATTTTCTCATTTGAATTATCAGGATTGTCTTCAAAGTCCTCTAATTCAACAACCCACTTATGGAGATCAGTAAACCGAATGTACTTTGGATCTATATCTGGGTATTTTTCAATTAAATCAATTGCAATATCAAGGCTATCAGTCCATTTAAGTGGCATTAGTGATTCTCCGAAGCATGATTAATTGTATATTTTGGTATCTCTATAACCAAATCATCATCTGCAATCTTGGCTTGACAACTTAGTCGTGACTCCGGTCTTAATCCCCATGCTTTGTCAAGGTAATCATCTTCATCATCAGTTGGTGATTCTAAAGTATCATAACCGCTACTGATATAAACATGACATGTTGTACAGGCACATGACATTTCACATGCGTGTTCAATTTTTATTCCATTATCCAAAGCAATTTTGCAAATCGAATCACCCTTTTTAGCATCAACTGTAATTCCTTCGGGACAGAGTTCAGAGTTTGGTAGAAATGTTAATTTTGGCATAATCACACTATATCATTAATATCTTTGCCTGTAATTAATGACTTGATGCTATTATTCATTCTTCGTTCTACATAAAATTCGCAAGTATTTTCAAGATTTTTATTTGCGTCTTTAATAGCATTTAGATGATTTGTTTTGATGGTATTCTTTAACTTTGTAACGGCATCATTGATCAATTTAATTTCAGTTTTATTTAATAATTCATCGCTGTCTGTCTTCAAGGCCTCCTCTATTGCATAAATTGCTCTTTCAGATTCAACAATATGCTCTTTTAGAGCTCTAAAGTCTTTATCAGTCTCAGCTTTTTTATTAGATGAAGTGATCATTTCTTGAATTTTCTCAGGAGTTAAACCATGTGAAGGCTTAATTACTATTGATGCTTCCTTATTTATGGTTTGTTCTTTTGCACTAACAGTTAATAGGCCGTCAGCATCAACTTGAAACCTAACAAGTATTCTTGCAGCACCAGCAACAAGAGGTGGAATATCAGATAAAACAAATTCACCTAAAGATATACATTTCGATATATCCTCTCTCTCGCCTTGGACTATTTTAATCATCATTTTAGTTTGTCCATCTTTAAATGTAGTAAATGTTTTTTCTGATGATGTAGGAATTGGAGTATTTCTAGTAATAACTTTTTCAGAGAGTCCACCATATGTTTCAATGCCAAGTGATAGAGGTAATACGTCTAGTAATAGTAGATCATCTTTAGTATTTCCTGATAAAATCTCTGCTTGTATAGCAGCACCCTCTGCAACCACAGTATCTGGATTGAGATGATCTAAAATATTAATATTATATTTTTTATTAAGCTTTTCTTTAACAAGCTTAAGTCTTGATGATCCTCCAACTAAAATGATATTATTTATTTGATCTATACTTAATGACGATTCATTGAGTGCCTCAGTTATAATATTTATAGTTTTTTCTATTAGCGGATTAATTATATTATTAAAATCATCGATAGAAACTGAGACATTATGGCTATCTTCTATAGCAATATTTTTTTGAGATAACTGATGTTTTAATGATCTTGCTAATTTATACAAATCAATTGTAGATAGGTTTAATAACTTTTCATATCTAGTACATAGATACTCAACCAACAATCTATCTATATCATCGCCTCCCAGATGTGTATCGCCTTTAGTAGAGAGAACCTTAAATATCCCTTTATCAATTGTTAGAACTGAGACATCAAAAGTGCCACCACCTAAATCATAAATAATAAAATTTCCCTTCTGGTTATCTTGAAAACCATAAGCAATTGCAGCCGCTGTAGGTTCGCTAATTAAGCGTAATACCTCAATGTCTGCCATCTCTGCAGCTAATTTTGTAGCTTGCCGCTGCATATCATTGAAATATGCTGGTACCGTTATAACAGCAGATTCAACAGACTTATCATTATGTGCAATAGAGCATAAATGGGAGAGAATTTTTGATGATAGCTCAATAGCATTATATTTTTTTTCTCCGAGTTTTACTGTTGGCATATCTAGGCTTGAATCAATTAATAATTCGCCAAAGTCAATTTTTAATGCTTCGTCTGAATTCAAGCCTATAAGTCTTTTTATGGATGATATTGAATTGTTGTGATGTTTTTGCCCAATAACTAGGTTTCCCTCAACTTCTGAAACTATAGACGGAATTAAAGAAGAGCCATTATCCTCAAAGATTGTAATCTTATTGTTTACTCTCTCTGCTATCAATGAATGGGTAGTTCCAAGGTCAATACCAACAGAAAATTTCCTTTTTATCTCCGTTTTAATTTCTGGATCAGATATCTGTATTAAAGCCATATTACATACTGAGTTGATTGATGTTCTTTTTGTAAAATTTTATCATTGAATTATTTTGGTGAAGTATATCAAAATCTTTATTAAAAAGATTATTTTTCATCTCTATAATTAGTAAAGATATTTTATTTTTAATATCCATTCTAATAGCGTCATATTTAGATTTTTCACTATCTTTGATTATCTCCGTAAGCTCCATTTGTTCTACTAAAAATTTACTGTTTTTGAAGGTTTTATTTTCGTCAATAATAAAGTTATTAATTTTTAAAATATAATCTACTCTTGTTACAAGATCTTTTAGTGTTTTATAACCATCATTGATATGCGTTGATATTCTAACTGCCATAGATTTTTCAATTGAAGATGCGTTGATAAACTTATCAGGATGGAATTTTGACTGTAGTTTTAGATATTTCGAGTCTAGATCATTTAGATCTATAGAGATGTTAATTTCTACATCAAATATTTCGAAATAAGTAAGGTTTAGTGGTGACATTACACATTGAAGCTTTCGCCGCAACCACAGGTATCTTTTACATTTGGATTCTTAAACTTAAATCCTTCATTGATACCCTCTTTTGCAAAATCTACTTCAGTGCCTTTTAAATAAACATAGCTTTTTGGATTTACTATTAACTTAATTCCTTTATCTAAAAATACATTATCATCCTCATTTTCACTATCAGCGAACTCTATAACATATGCTAATCCTGAGCATCCAGTAGTTTTCACACCAAGTCTTATGCCTACGCCTTTACCTCGATGGCTTAATTGTCCCTTAATATGATCTGCGGCTTTTTCAGTTATACTAATCATGAATTAATGTGTATTCCATTTGATAGATTTAATATCTACGCCATCTTTATACATATCCCATAATGGTGATAAATCTCTAAGCTTGGCTACAGATTTTTTTAACAATTCCACTGCATAGTCGACTTCTTCTTCAGTTGTATATCTTCCGATAGTAATTCTAATTGAACTATGAGCCAGTTCATCATCTCTTCCAAGTGCACGAAGAACATAACTAGGCTCTAGACTGGCAGAGGTACATGCTGAACCTGATGATACAGCGATATCTTTAATTGCCATGATTAAGCTTTCACCCTCAACATAATTGAAACTAACATTAAGATTTCCAGGGATTCTGCTATCTAAATCACCATTTAGATATATTTCTTCAACATCTTTAAGTTGAGCCCAAAATTTATCTCTGAGTTTTCTTATACGTATGTTGTCAACTTCCATTTCTTCATTTGCAATTCTGAAAGCTTCTCCCATTCCTACTATTTGATGAGTTGGTAGAGTACCAGATCTAAAACCTCTTTCATGGCCTCCTCCATGCATTTGAGCTTCTAACCTGACTCTAGGCTTTCTTCTAATGAATAAAGCTCCTATCCCTTTTGGCCCATAGACTTTATGAGCAGATAATGACATTAAATCAATATTAAATTTATTTACATCAATATCAACTTTCCCTGGGCTTTGAGCAGCATCAACATGAAATAATGTTTTATGTTTTTTACATAATTTACCAATACTCTCCAAATCTTGTATAACGCCTATTTCATTATTTACATGCATTATGGATACAAGAAGAGTTTTCTCTGTTATGGCATCTTCAAGTTTTTTAAGATCTACTAATCCATTTGGCTCAGGATCAAGGTATGTTACATTGTATCCTTCAAGCTCTAACTGTCTCATAGTATCTAAAACTGCTTTATGTTCAGTTGTCAGTGTAATTAGATGATCACCTTTAGATTTATAAAAATGTGCAGCACCTTTGATTGCAAGATTGTTAGATTCGGTTGCACCACTAGTCCAAACAATTTCTTTGCTATCGCATTTAAGAAGATTAGCAACATTTGCTCGTGCTGTTTTAATAAGATGGTCGCTATCCCAACCAAAAGAGTGTGACCTTGAAGCTGGATTTCCAAAAGCTCCATCTAGTGTTAGACACTCCGACATTTTATCAGCAACACGTTTATCCACAGGTGTTGTTGATGAGTAATCCAAATATATTGGAATACTTAAAGTAGAATTTATTTTTTTAGTGTTAGCTGACATGAGTCTTGCTCTCCCTTGCATCATGCAAATTATGTATAACTTGATTTGTAATTACATCTTCAATAGTTATGCTTTTCATATAGTCCTTTATAATTTTATTAAGTCCGGTCCAAACATGATGCGTTGTGCATGGTTTATCTTTTAAGCAATTCATGCTTCCTGCGCATTGGGTTTGATCAATATTTTCATCTACAGCTGTAATAATTTGAAACAATGAAATATCACTGCTTTTTCTATTCAAAGTGTATCCTCCACCAGGCCCTCTTCTACTTATTACAACTTTTTTGTTTTTCAATTTACAAAAAAGCTGTTCTAAATAAGAAAGGGATATTCCCTGTCTAACAGAGATGTCCTTGAGAGAAACTGCGCCATTTTGATTTTGCGCAAGGTCAATTATGGCTGTAATAGCATATCTTGATTTAGTACTTAATTTCATGACTGAATTATCATATACCTGACTTATCTAGTCAACAATTATTTTTTTAAGGCTTTTCCTATTTTAGTAAGAATACCTAGGTATAAATTGACTTCATTTTCAGTATAATTTGTTTTATTAAAAATAATATGAATATTTTGAACGAGTGATTTTTTATTCTTTTCTGTAATGATATCTAAGTCAGACATTATTGATAAAAATTTTTCTATCAAGACAAGTTTACTGGAATGACTTGCTAAATCTTGAAGTTTTTTGGGGATTGGTTTAGCGTCACATGATTTAAAGTACTCATAAGAAAATATTTGAACTGAAGATGCTAAATTTAGAGAAGTATAAGCACTGTCTGTAGGAATAGATACAAGATAATTGCACAATTGAAGTTCTTCATTAGATAAACCTGATTGCTCATTTCCAAAAACAATAGAAACATTTTCTTTATCATACTCATTCAATAGTTCCATCAATTCATTCATTGAAAGTGATGGTATATTTGATTTTCTAGATCTTGCTGAGAAGCCGATTGCTAATTTTGAGGAACTTAAAGCGTCTTTTAATACTGTAGTAATATTAGCATTATTTAAAATGTCAACACATCCAACAGCTTGTGCTTTAGCAATATCGGATGGAAAGTTTTTTGGTTGCACGAGAGTGAGATTCTTTAAACCCATAGTTTTCATAGCCCTTGCTGTAGAGCCAATATTTCCTGGGTGACTGGTCTTAACTAAAACAATATTAATATTACTAGACATAATGTAATATACACTATCTAACAAAATTATATTATGCAACCAAGACTGAATATAGCAAAATCTGCAGGCGAACTTATTGAAGAGGAAGTCAGAAGATTCTTTATTAATAAAAGTACTGATGCACTAAAAAATATGCCTGTAAGAGAAATACTGACGAGTAAAGCTGTAGAACATATTAATACATATTATAAGTTTGGTGAAAATGATTTTATTACTTTTACTTATAAAGAGGATGAGAAGCGACTTCGTTTAGAAGATCCTAATATTGTCTACAACGCATCAAAACATAATGACGATTCGTATGTATGGGCAATTAACTTTATACATGATTATGATAACTTTTGTAGGAAATTGCCTTTTTGGACTTTATCATTATCAATTATTCACAAAAAAAATGTTATATCTTCATTCTTGTTAAACCCATTTCTAGATATATTACTATTTAGTGAGAAAGGTTCTGGTTCTGTAAATAATCAGAGGAAGATTAGATCAAATAGTAGTGCAGAAAGACTTATTTATGGAACTTCTAAAGATATAATTATTCCTGAATATTTTAATACTATGGAAAAAATATCTCTTAATTCTGTATCTGTTGAATTAATTTACCTTTCAAGAGGTCTAATTGACTTTTATTTATTAAGTATGGATGAATACAATCACAATCAAGATTGTATACTTATTGCGAAAGAAGCTGGAATTATCATAGAAACATGTGGTGAATATTTGATACTGGCTAATGAAAATAATATGAAAAAGCTAAATTAATTTTCCTCAGGCCTAGTTATACCAAAATAAGATAAGCTTGCACTCGCTATAAAGATTGAAGAATAAGTCCCAATTATTATGCCTATTAGCATTGCGATAGCGAAGTTTTCTACAGCATTGCCTCCAAACATTAACAACGATATTATGACCAATAGTGTAGTCAGTGATGTTACAAGCGTTCTAGATAGAGTCTGATTTATCGATTTATCAAGAACGTCAAATATTGAAAGTTTCCTAAGTATGATATTGTTCTCCCTTATACGATCAAAAACAACAATCGAATCATTTAGTGAGTAACCTATTACAGCTAAAATTGCAGCTAGGACACTAAGGTCGAAGGTTAGATTGAAAAACGAAAATATTCCAAGAGTAATTATCACATCATGGACTAGTGCTGATATAGCACCTAATCCATAGATCAGCTCGAATCTTAGAGCAACATAAATAAGAATGCTAAATAGTGCAATTAACATTGCCCATTCTCCTTTATCTCTTAATTCGCTACCTACCTGTGCACCAACATATTCAAGTTTTGTTATAATAAAAGTATCATCTTTAAAGATTTCATTAATATAATTATTAATGTTTATTTTTTTAAATATTTCTTCATCTCTAAGCTTTATTAATATTTCACTACTAGAACCATATAACTGAACTGAAACATCGCTTAAGTTGTTTTCATATAGTTTTTCCTGAATACCTGCAACCGTAACCTGATTGTCAAATTTCAGCTGTACAATGTATCCACTTGAAAAGTCTATGCCGAAATTAAAGCCTTTCACTGCTATACTTGACAAAGAAATAAATATTAAAAGAGCAGATATAATTAATGGAACTCTTCTAATGTTCATAAATTTAATATCTAAATCTTTGACAATTCTAAACATTATATAGACAGTCCTTTGTTATTTTTATTTTCGTAAATAATACTTACTATAGCTCTCGTCCCAACGATTGCTGTAAACATTGAGGATAGTATTCCTATGACGAGAGTGACAGCAAACCCTTTTACAACGCCAGTACCTATGGTTAGTAGAGCAATCGCAGCTATTAACGTAGTAATATTTGCATCAGAGATAGTTGAGAATGCTTTATTATACCCAGAAATAATACTAGCATTTGGGCTGTTCCCATTAAGGAGTTCTTCTCTTATCCGTTCATATATGAGTACATTAGCATCTACGGCCATTCCAACTGTCAGTACAATTCCAGCTATACCCGATAAAGTCAACGTAGCCTGGAATAATGATAATGTTGCAGTAATTATTAAGATGTTAACTATTAATGCTATGTTTGCTACAAAGCCAAATTTTTTATAATAAATAAACATAAATATAATAACTAACATCATCCCTAATGCCATTGAGTCTCGTCCTGAGATAATATTTTGACTACCCAAGCTAGGTCCAACTGTTCTCTCTTCTACTATAGCCATTGGTGCACTCAATGAACCTGACCTTAAAAGTATTGCTAAATCTTTAGCTTCTTGAAGATCAAGGCCAGTAATTTGAAAACGCTTGCTGAATGCCTCTCTAATTGTAGCAACATTAATGACTTGATTTTTATCTTGTTCTACAAAGACTACTGCCATCCTATTTCCAATATTTCTCGAAGTAGTCTCTAACATATTAGAAGCACCAAATGAACTTAAGTTAACAAAGACGGCAGGCTGATTAGTCTGACCGTCAAAACCTGAATTTGCTCCTTCAATATCTTTGCCAGAAGCAATTACATTTCTTGAGAGCAAGATTGGCGAACCATTTTTATGTCTGTAAAGTAGTGATTCACTGATGGTATTTGTTCCCGCTGCTAGTGATTGATTCCAATCATCAGGAGACCCTTTTGTTAATCTGAATTCAAGAGTTGCTGTAGAGCCAAGTATATTTTTAGCTCTTGTCGAATCTTGAAGTCCTGGTAGCTGAACTATTATACGTTCTTTTCCTTGTTGTTGAATAATGGGTTGAGAAACTCCAAGCTCATTCACTCGCGATCTTAGAATAGTGATATTCTTTTTCATTGAGGCTTTAATATCATTATCTAATGATTCTTGAGATAAGTTGGCAATTATATCCAGTCCATCATCTGAGTCAGTAGTGATTATTTCATAGTCTGAAAAGTTATCTTCAAGTGCAGTCATAACTTCTGGATCAATTATTTTATTCGTTAAATTGAAAGTGACTTTTTCATCATTACTTACAAAGCTGCTATACCTTATGCCATTATCAATAAAAAAATTCCTAAGATTACTCTCTAGTTGATTCACTCTAGATTTTTTTACATTTTCACTGTCTATTTGAAGTAAGAAATGAACACCTCCTTTTAAGTCAAGGCCCAATGAGACAGGGTTTGCATTAATAGCACTCAACCATCGAGGAATTTGATTATAATTACTAAGTGTATACTGATATAATTTTTCTTGAGCTAATTTATTGTATGCTTTTAGTTGATTATCTATCGATTCAAAAAAGATACTGTTTCCATCAACACCAATATTAGAAATTTTATGTTTGTTTGAAAGCGTTAATAACTCTTCCTGAGATATTTCCTTGTTCTCGAACGTTGTAACATTAATAGATGGGTATGTATTATAAAAATTAGGTAATGAATAAATTACTGCATAAGTTAAAACTATCAGTACTAAAATATATTTCCAGGTTGGATACTTATGCATTACTTAATATGGTCAATCGTATTTTTAGGTAATATTTGATTTATTGAGTTTCTTTGTAATTTTATTTCCGAGTTGCTAGATATTTTTAGCATTGCATAAGTATCAGTTAGTTTTGTAATCTTACCGTAGATACCTCCTGATGTAGCAATTTCATCTCCAACCTTAAGGGCAGCTACCATTTTTTTATGTTCTTTAAGTTTTTTTGATTGTGGTCTTATTAAAATAAAATACATCAACACTAGGATAAATATTGGAAGTAGAAAACCTATCATAGATGGCTCTTGCTGTCCTGCTGCGTACGCTGTTTCAATCATTCTTTTACCTCTTTAAAATCATTTTCTAATTTATTAATTAACTCATCTAATGATGATGCAATAATAGCATTTCTCAGTTGTGCCATTAAATTCTGGTAAAAGTATACATTATGGATTGTCATAAGTCTCGCAGCTAATACCTCATTACATCTATCTAAATGTTTGATATAAGAAATACTGAAGTTTTTACAAGTATAGCACTGACAATTAGGATCTATTGGAGATGTGTTGTTTGTGTATTTTGCATTTCGAATTCTCTTTATACCCTCTGAGGTAAATAACTGTCCATTTCTTGCATTTCTAGTCGGTATTACACAATCAAACATATCAACACCAGCTCTTACAGCATAGGCTATGTCTAATGGTTTACCTATGCCCATAACATATCTAGGCTTACTTTCTGGAAGCTTAGGCGCATTCTCATCAATTATTTCATGCATAACATCTGACGGCTCACCAACAGATAATCCGCCAAGCGCATATCCATCAAAGTCCATATCTATGAGGGCTTCTCTAGATGTTTCTCTTAATTTTGGATACATACCTCCTTGTACGATACCGAAAAGTGTTTTTGATGCATAGTTAGCTTTTTTTGAACGTTCAGCCCAACGAAGAGATAGTTCCATAGATTTTTCTGTCGTTGATAGATCAGATGGATATTTAATACATTCATCAAAAATCATCATTATATCTGTATTGATTTTAGTTTGGACATCGATTGAAATTTCTGGTGACATAAATACTTTATCACCATTAAAAGGAGAGCGGAATTCAGCACCTTTCTTGGAGATCTTTACATCTTTACCTAGACTGAATACTTGATATCCACCGGAATCTGTCAGTATTAAACCATCCCAATTCATAAGCTGATGTAAACCACCAACTTTTTCAATAAGGTCAGTTCCAGGCCTAAGCATCAGATGGAAAGCATTAGATAAAATTATTTCCACGTTACATTTTTTTAAATCATATGTATCCATAGTTTTCACAGATCCATACGTTCCTATTGTCATGAATGCAGGCGTATTAATAGTCTTATTATTCACGCTCAAGCTTCCAGCTCTTGCATGCCCTTGTTTTGATTCTATAGAAAATTTCATATCATACTTTTATCAACATACTATCGCCATAACTATAAAATCTATAGTTATTTTCGATAGCTTGTTCATATAAACCTAATAATTTTTCTCTACCAATCAATGATGCTACTAATAATAATAATGTTGATTTTGGTAGGTGAAAATTAGTTATGAGACCATCAATTATTTTAAAATTGTATCCTGGTGTTATATATAAATCTGCTTCTCCTTCATAATTGCCTGTTAATCCTTTAGTAGCATAATTTTCAAGAGCACGTGTTGTAGTAGTACCCACAGCTATCACTTTTCTATTATTGGACTTAACCTGCATAATGGTCCTCATCAAACTATCTTTGATACAACAGTATTCTGATCCAATTTCATGTATTGAATAATCATCACTATTTAGAGGTTTAAATGTATTATAAGTAACATGAAGTGTTAAATATTCTATTAATACCCCTTTTAATCTTAGCTGATCAATAATTTTTTTTGTAAAATGTAAACCTGCTGTGGGTGCAGCTACCGAACCTTGATATTGGGCATAAGTAGTTTGATACCTTTTAATATCATCTTTCGTAAC
>ERZ802822.1356-NODE-1356-length-15228-cov-12.984951_pt1 | contig 15228 bp, 10 predicted proteins | sample MGYA00345649_ERZ802822 | MGnify/ENA primary metagenome ERZ802822 (study PRJEB30503, sample SAMEA104212359) | marine metagenome | biome: Westerlies Biome; feature: [SRF] surface water layer (ENVO:00010504) within the epipelagic zone...; material: water...
CAAAGCTTCTTTTTTTACATCTAGATTTTCACCTGATAAATCTATATCTTTTTTGTCAAATAATTCTACTTTATCTTTCAATTCTATTATTAACCTTTGAGCTGTCTTTAGGCCAATTCCTTTTATAGATTTTATCCTATCAACATCTTCTGCCCATACAGCTTCTTGCATTTCTGAGGGTGATATAGAGGATAAAATTGTTCTTGCTGTACTAGGTCCAATTCCTGAGATTGAAATAAGTTGCTGAAAAATTGATCTTTCGCTTTGAGAGCTAAACCCAAATAAAATATCTGAATCTTCTTTTCTTTGTAAATAGGTGAAAATTTTAATATTCTCATGATCAGGAATTTTTTCAAAAGTATTTAGTGATATATTAATCTCATAACCAATTCCATTAGATTCAACGATAATTTTTGTTGGTGTTTTTTCTATTAATCTTCCTTTTATATAGGTTATCATTTTTTCTTAATTTTTCTTTGATTCGCATCTATTACAGATATTGCAGACATATTAACTATTTCATCAACTGACGCACCAAGTTGAAGTATATGAATGGGTTTATTCAAACCTATAAGAATAGGACCAACAGAAACTGCACGATCTAATTCTTTAATAGTTTTATATGTAATATTCGCAGAATCTAAGTTTGGAAATATTAAAGTATTAACTTTTCTTCCGTTTAAAATTGAAAATGGAAATCTGTTTTTCAACATTTCTTTATTTAATGCAAAATCAGATTGAATTGGACCATCAACTATTAGCTCAGGGTTTTTAGCGTGAAGAACTTCGACTGCTTTAGTTATCTTTTTTGCTTCATCAAAATCAGAAGAACCAAAATTTGAATAAGAGAGTATTGCTATTACTGGTTCAATTCCAAACATATTTACAATCTTAGCAGTGTTAACTGCAATTTTTGCAATTTCTTTATAAGAAGGGTTAATATTTAGAGAAGTGTCAGAACAAAATAATGGGCCTTGTTTTGTAATCATTAAATTTGTTGCAGCAACTTTCTCCACACCTGGTGCCTTTCCAATTGAATTTATTAAAGGAATAAAAACTGAAGGATAACTTTTAGAATAACCTGACAACATACAATCAGCATCTCCATTTTCGACCATCATAGATCCAAAATAATCCCTCCCTCTTAGAAGTCTTTTTACATCATCGAGTGTTTTACCCTTTCTCTTCAGTTTCTTAAATAGAATTTTAGAATATTCTTCTATTAATTCTTTATTTGCTTTATCAGTTGGATCAATAATTTGAAGATTTTCGTTAAAATCAAGAGACTCCATTAATTCTTCAATTATTTTTTTCCGTCCTAATAAAATAGGCTCTGCTATTTTCTCTTCAAAGCAAATTTGAGCTGCTTTTAAAACATCTAAATGATCCGCTTCAGTGAATACAAGTTTTTTTTCTTTTGCCTTTCTAGCTCTTCTATGAATAATCCGTATTAATTTTTGATTATTACCCAATCTTTCATCAAGAATTTGAGTGTATTTATCCCAATCTGTAATTGGTTCTTGAGCAACACCTGAATCTATAGCTGCTTTTGCAACAGCTGGTGGTATTTCAGAAATTAATCTAGGGTCAAAGGGTTTAGGAATGATGTAATCTTTTCCAAAATTTAGCTTTGTTTCATCATAAGCAATGTTGACCTGTTCAGGAACAGGTTTTTTAGCAAGTTCCGCTAGGGCTACCACAGCAGCCTTTTTCATTTCCTCATTAATTTTTGTTGCTCTTACATCTAAAGCTCCTCTAAAAATAAAGGGAAATCCTAGTACATTGTTTACTTGATTAGGTAAATCTGATCTACCTGTAGCAAATATTATATCATCTCTTACAGACATTGCTTTATCATAACTAATCTCAGGATCAGGGTTAGCCATTGCAAAAACTATTGGATCTCTGGACATTGTCTTAAGCATTTTTTCCGATACTATATTAGCCATTGAAAGTCCAATAAAAACATCAGAGTCAATCATTGCTTGTTCAAGAGTATCAATTTGTTTGCTTGTAGCAAAATACTTTTTCTCTTTACTTAATCCCTCTCTAGATTTATTTATAACACCTTTACTATCAGTCATGAAAATATTTTTAAGTTGAGCCCCAAATGATATATATAACTTTGTACAGGCAATTGCTGCAGCTCCAGCACCGGAAACAACAATCTTTACATCTTTAATATTTTTATTTACAAGTTCAAGAGCATTTAAAAGAGCTGCAGCAGAAATAATTGCAGTTCCATGTTGGTCATCATGCATTACAGGAATGTCAAGTTGATCTACTAGTTCTCTTTCAATTTTAAAGGCTTCTGGTGCTTTAATATCTTCAAGATTTATTCCACCAAAAGTTGTTGAGATTGATTTAACTACATCTATAAATTTATCAGGATCTTTTTCATTTATTTCAATGTCAAAGACATCAATATCAGCAAAAATTTTAAACAAAAGAGCCTTTCCCTCCATAACTGGTTTTGAAGCTGCAGGTCCAATATCTCCAAGACCTAATACTGCAGTTCCATTTGAGATAACAGCAACTAAATTTGATTTGTTTGTATACTTATATACAGTGGAAGGATCTTTTTCAATCTCTTGACAGGGAATTGCAACACCTGGTGAATAAGCAATAGCTAGATCCCTTTGAGAATTATATTTTTTTGTGGGTACTACTTCAATTTTTCCAGGCCTAGGTTTCGCATGATAAACCAATGACTCTCTTCTTTCTCTATTCTTTCCCATAAAGTTAGATTATCATCAAATATAAATTATTAATTAAATAAATTATTCTGATTATTTTTATTTCTTCCTAGGTGATTATATCCTTTATCTGTAACCTGCCTTCCTCGTGGAGTTCTCATAATGAAACCTTGTTGAATAAGAAATGGTTCATAAACCTCCTCGATAGTTTCTGGATTTTCAGACAATGATGTAGCTAGTGTTGATATACCTACCGGACCTCCATTATAATTATCAACTATTGTCTCTAATATTTTATTATCCATTTCATCTAATCCATTCTTATCAACATTAAGAGCACTTAATGCAAATTTTGTAATCTCTAAATCAATTTTACCATCACCTTTTATTTGAGCAAAATCTCGAACTCTTCTTAACAAGGAGTTAGAAATTCTTGGAGTCCCACGACTTCTTCTAGCTATTTCAAAACAAGATTTCTTATCAATTTCTAGTTTTAAAATATCAGAACTTCTTTCAACTATTTTAGATAATAAGTTATCATCATAGTGATCTAGTCTATTAGATATTGCAAACCTCTCTCTCATGGGATTTGTCAAGAAACCTGATCTAGTTGTTGCACCTACAAGAGTAAATGGATTTAAATTTAACTGAACTGTTCTTGCATTTGGTCCAGATTCAATCATGATATCAATTTTATAATCTTCCATAGCTGAGTAAAGATATTCTTCAATAATTGGACTTAATCTATGAATCTCATCTATAAAAAGTATATCTCTTTCCTCAAGGTTTGTAAGAAGACCTGCAAGGTCTCCAGGTTTATCGATTACAGGACCAGAAGTTACCTTTAAACCCACCTTTAATTCATTAGCTAAAATATGAGCCAAAGTAGTCTTACCCAATCCAGGTGGTCCATGAAATAAAGTATGGTCCAAAGCATCTTCTCTTTGGTTAGAAGCTTCAACAAATATTTTTAAATTACTGATTATTGAGTGTTGACCAATAAAATCATCAAAGCTAAGTGGCCTTAGCGCTTTATCAAAATCATTGTCTCTTTCTTGATTAACATCCATTAGTCCAAATATACACTAATTGTGAAATTTGAGGTATAGATACAAGTTAATGTTGAAGCTCTTTTTCTCCCTTTTTAAGTGGGATATTTTGAGGTACAAAATCATCCTTTACACCTGGCTTTGAATAGTCATAAGGCCATCTAAAAACATGTGGAATTTTTCCAGGCCAATTTCCATGCATATGCTTAATTGGAGCTGTCCATTCAAGAGTGTTTGACCTCCAAGGGTTCATAACCGCTTTTTTACCGTAAAACATACTACTAATAAAGTTGTACAAGAAAATCAATTGAGCTGCTCCTGCTAATAGAGCAAATAAAGTAATAACTACATTTATATTTGCTACATCATCAAAATATGGGAAATTAGTATTTGTATAATATCTTCTTGGTAAACCAGCCATCCCTACAAAGTGCATTGGGAAAAAGACCCCATACGCACTAATTGCTGTTATCCAAAAGTGAATATAGCCTAAATTTTTATTCATCATTCTACCAAACATTCTAGGATACCAATGATATACTCCAGCAAACAATCCATATAGTGCAGATATACCCATTACTAAATGAAAGTGAGCAACTACAAAATATGTATCATGCAAGTTAATATCTAATGCACTATCTCCTAAAATTATTCCAGTAAGTCCTCCAGTTATAAAAGTAGATACAAGACCAATAGCAAACAACATTCCAGGGTTAAATTGAATATTACCTTTCCAAATTGTCGTTATATAATTAAAAGCTTTTACAGCAGAAGGTATAGCTATTAATAGTGTTGTAAATGTAAAAACTGATCCCAGAAAAGGATTCATCCCTGTTATAAACATGTGATGTCCCCAAACTATTGTTGATAAAAATGCAATAGCTAGAATAGATCCAACCATAGCTCTATATCCAAAGATTGGTTTACGGGCATTTGTAGATATTACCTCTGATGCTATTCCAAGAGCTGGTAGAAGAACAATGTATACCTCAGGATGTCCTAAAAACCAAAATAGATGTTCAAATAAAACAGGTGACCCACCCTGATAATGTAGTACCTCACCTTGGATAAATATATCTGATAAGAAAAATGATGTTCCAAAACTTCTATCCATGATTAACAATAGTGCAGCAGATAAAAGAACTGGAAACGATACAACACCAATTATTGCAGTAACTAAAAATGCCCAAACTGTTAATGGAAGTCTAGTCATCGTCATACCTTCTGTTCTAAGGTTAAGAACTGTAACTATATAATTTAGTGCAGCTAGAAGAGATGAAGCGATAAAGAAAGCCATGGATACTAGCCATAATGTCATTCCAGCAGCAGATCCAGGTTGAGCTTGAGGAAGTGCACTAAGAGGTGGATAAATAGTCCACCCTGCAGCAGCAGGTCCTGCTTCAACAAAAAGTGAAGCAATCATAATAGCAGATGAAATAAAGAATAACCAATATGAAATCATATTTAAAAACCCTGACGCCATATCTCTTGCTCCAATCTGCAGAGGTATAAGTAGATTACTAAAGGTTCCACTAAGTCCTGCCGTTAAAACAAAAAATACCATTATAGTACCATGGATAGTAACTAAGGCTAAATATACATTTGGATCCATAACACCGTCCGTAGCCCATTTTCCTAAAAGCACATCAAATATACCAAATGATTCCTCTGGCCATGCTAGCTGAAGCCTGAATAGCAGAGACATTGCAATACCAACTATACCCATAATCAGCCCAGTTATTAGATATTGTTTTGAGATCATCTTATGATCAATACTAAAGATATATTTAGTAATAAAGGTTTCTTTATGATGATGATCATCATGATCTTCATCATGAGATTCAATTAAAACATCTTGTTTCTCAGTAACATCTAACTCGATATCAGTTCCAACTATTTTTGCTCTTCTGTTATTTTTTTTTGCCATAGTCTAATCTTTATCTATTGAACAAATTCTTTAAATGTAAGTTGTTCACCAATCCATTTATTAAAATCTTCTTCTGTATCTACAATTATTTTCATTTGCATATTGTAGTGTGACGCACCACAAATTTTATTACATAAAAGTAGAAAATCAAATTGATAAGGATCAAGAGGAAAATCACCATTAGCAGTTAACTCTTTACTTTTATCAAATCTAATCTTATTTATTTTTCTGACCTTTTCAGCAATTTCAGGTCTTAATCTCATTTCCTCAGTAGTTGTATTGGGAATAAAAGCAAATTGATTAATCATTCCTGGGACTGCATTCATTTGAGCTCTAAAGTGAGGCATAAATGCAGAATGAAGAACATCTTGAGATCTTATCCTAAAAACAACTTCACGACCTACTGGCAGATGCAGCTCTTGCACTACAATGTCATCATCACCATTTCTATCAGTTGGATCTATTCCAACTAAATTTTTTCCATCAAAATCCTGGAGAAATCTAACATTTGCATCCCCTAAAACACCATCCTCTCCTGCATATCTTGCTTTCCAGTTGAATTGTTGAGCATATAACTCAACAACTAAAGCTTCGTCATTTTCTTCAATAGTCATAATATCAACCCAAGTAAATAACCCATAAAGAATTAGTCCCGCTAAAGCAATAGTAGGAATAATGGTCCAAACACCTTCTAAGAAATTACTATCAGCAAAAAATAATGCTTTTCTCTTCTTATTTCCTCTATACTTAAATGCAAAATAGTGAAGTAATGCTTGAGTAATTGTCTGAACAACAAATATTATAGAGAAGGAAAACCAAAGTAACCTATCATAATTTTCTCCATGAACAGATGCAGATTCTGGAAGAATTACATCTCCATATTGAAAAAAAGAAAAAATAGTTAGAGCATAAATAAATATTAAGAAAAGAAACATAAACTTTCCTTGCATATCATTATCATTGTCAGTAGCTATTTCATTATTTTCAAAGTCTACTGGTTTAGAAAGCTCAAGAATTTTAGTTAATTGCCAAACTGCAATAGAAATTAAAATTAAGGATGTTAGTACAAGTAATATTGTCATTTTAGTCTAAGTTATAATATTGATATGTTTTACTTTCATCGATATACGGGTCACCTTTTGCAAGAATTGGTGCTTTAGAAATTTCTTTGAAAACTACATAGATAAATATTCCTAAAAAGAATAAGAATCCACCAATTTCTCCAGGTCCAAATGACCACATATCTCCTACAGCAGACGGCATGATCATATTATAAACATCAATATAATGACCTATTATAATTACAATTCCAGTTAAAATTACAATAAAGTTAGTTTTCTTAAAATCACTATTCATAAGAACAATTAATGGGAATATAAGATTTAACACTACCATACCAAAAAATAAGAAATTATAATCTTCAATTCTAGTAATGAAATAAGTTACCTCTTCTGGAATATTAGAATACCAGATTAGCATAAATTGAGAAAACCATAAATATGCCCAAAAAACACTAACACCAAACATAAACTTTCCTAAGTCATGAATATGGCTATGGTTGACAAAACTCAAATAGTTTTGAGATTTAAGGTATATAGTTATTAGGGCTATGGTTGTTATTCCCGAGACAAACATTCCAGCGAACACATACCAGCCAAATAAAGTACTAAACCAATGTGGATCAATTGACATAATCCAGTCCCATGACATCATTGATTCAGATATTAAGAAGAACACTAAAAACCCAGCAGAGAATCTAAATAATTTCTTATGAATACTTATGTCATTATTATTGTCTTGTTCCAAAGAAAGTCTTCTTGTTATATTTCTATATAAAACCCAACCTGTTATGTATACTATTGCTCTTACAAAGAAAAAGGGAGTATTTAAATATCCCACTTTATTTCTTATAATTTCATCATGTGCAACAACTTCTGGATCCATCCAAATAAAAAGGTGGTTAAACTTAAGAGCAGAAAACACAAGAATTATAATAACAAAAATACAGCCAGGAAGTAAATAACTAGTTATGCCTTCCATAATTCTATATAAAACAATTGACCACCCTGCTTGTGCAGCTCTCTGTATAGCATAAAATGCAAGAACCCCAAGTGAAATCATCATAAAGAATAGTGCTGGAACATATATAGCTGCCCATGGCTTATTATGAAGTTGATTAAAAACATGCTTATCGTGATCATATTCATGACCAGCTCCATGATCTCCTTCATGACTGTCCCCATAATCTTCTCCATGACCATCTCCATGATCTCCTTCATGACTGTCCCCATAATCTTCTCCATGATCTCCTCCATGACTGTCCCCATGACCGTCTCCATGACTCATACTAGCAACAATTTCCTTAGCTTCTTCTACATTACTTGGCGCAGAATAAAAACCAAAAGCAATTCCAACAGCACCAATAATAATTAAAGCTATTGAGAGTCTTTTAATCTGTGTAGAAAATTTATAATCTGTCATTTATTACTTTTTAGATTCTTCTCTTAATTTCATAACATATTGGGCAATTTGCCATCTTTCCTCTTCATTAACTTGACCTGCATGAGACCCCATTGCATTTATTCCATACATCAAAATATGATAAATACTCCCAGGAGTAATCTCCCTATCTATATATGCTGGGATACCTAAGAACTTTTCTCTCTGAGCTAGAATACCCATTCCATCACCTTTATCTCCATGACAAACAGAACAATATATTTCATACAATTCCTTACCCTGACTTAAGTTATAATCATTATTTTCTAATGGAGAAAGGAGGTCTGACTTAGCCATCTCATATCCATCATTTGAATCAGGATAATCATAAGGATCCCAACCTCTTGCAATAGTTCCTTCTGGGGGAACTTGAGCTACAATACCATTTGAAAATCCATCAGATTCTGCATAGGTCTCATAAGCTAATGACTCGTACATATCAGGGAAAAACTGAAAGTTAGGTCTTGAAGGATCAGAACAGGATGCTATCAAAAGACTAATGGATAATATTATAAATAGATTATTTCTCACTTTATTCTTTTACTTCTTTAATTGATATTGCACCCATTTTTTTCAGCATAGATTTTGTTTTTGACAGATTTGAACCAGAGTCCATATCTATTAAAAATTTATCATCGGTAGTTGAAGGATCAGGATTTTCTGCTTCCTTAAAAGGCCATAATTTACTTCTCAAGTAAAAAGTAATTACCATTAAATGAGCTGCAAAAAACACTGTCAATTCAAACATAATGGGAACAAATGCTGGCATATTTTCTATATAAGAAAAACTAGGTTTTCCTCCTATATCTTGGGGCCAGTCAACAATCATTATATAATTCATCATTAAAATAGAGACAGTAAATCCAATACACCCATATATAAATGTTGCAATAGATATATTTGTTGGTTTAAGCTTCATAGCTTTATCTAACCCATGAACAGGAAATGGAGTATAGACTTCATGAATATATATTTTATTTTTCACGATTTCCTTTACAGCATCTAATAAGATGTCGTCATCGTCAAACAAAACATGTAGTCTTTTTAAACTCATTATTTATCTCTTAATTTTTTATAATTTTCACCTGAAGATTTTAAAATAGTTTTAATCTCTGCTTGAGCTACAACAGGAAAACTTCTTGCGTATAATAAAAACAATACAAAGAAGAATCCAATAGTTCCTATAAATATTCCTATATCTATAAAGGTTGGAGAAAACATTGTCCATGAAGAAGGAAGATAATCTCTGTGAAGAGAAGTAACTATTATTACAAATCTTTCAAACCACATACCTACATTTACGACAATTGAAATAACAAAAGACCAAATTATATTGGTTCTAATTTTTTTAACCCACATTATTTGGGGAGAAACCACATTACACGACATCATTAAAAAATACGCCCACCAATAAGGCCCTGTAGCTCTATTTAAGAATGCATATTGTTCATATTCAACTCCTGAATACCATGCGATAAATAGCTCAGTAATATATGCACATCCCACAATAGTCCCTGTAATCATTATTACGATATTCATCATCTCAATATGTTGAATGGTTATATAACTTTCAAGCCTAGAAACCTTTCTCATTATAATAAGAAGTGTTTGAACCATTGCAAATCCTGAAAATATTGCACCTGCTACAAAATATGGAGGAAATATAGTTGTATGCCACCCTGGAATTACTGATGTAGCAAAATCAAATGAAACAATTGTATGAACTGATAGTACTAATGGAGTAGCTAACCCAGCGAGTACTAGGGAAACTTCCTCAAACCTTTGCCAATCTTTTGCTCTTCCAGACCAACCAAAACTTATTAAACCATATATTTTCTTTCTCCATGGTTTAACTGCTCGATCTCTAATCATTGCAAAATCAGGAAGTAACCCTGTCCACCAAAAAACAAGAGAAACTGTTAAATATGTTGATATAGCAAAAATATCCCATAATAATGGAGAATTAAAGTTAACCCATAATGATCCGAATTGATTGGGTATAGGAAACATCCAATATGCAAGCCATGGCCTACCCATATGAATTATTGGAAATAATCCTGCTTGAATTACTGAGAATATTGTCATTGCTTCAGCAGACCTATTTATACCCATTCTCCATTTCTGCCTAAATAATAATAAAACAGCTGATATCAAAGTTCCAGCATGACCTATTCCTACCCACCAAACAAAGTTTGTTATATCCCAGGCCCAACCTACAGTCTTGTTTAGACCCCAAGATCCAATTCCTGTTCCAAGGGTATAAGCCATACATCCTAATCCCCAGAGAAAGGCGACCATTGCAATTGAAAAAGCTATCCACCAATCAGTATTTGGAGGAGTTTCAACAGGTCTGGCTATATCGTTTGAAATATCACCATAAGATTTATCTCCAAGGATAAGGGGTTTTCTAATAGGAGCTTCGTAATGTGATGACATATTTAGATTTTTTTACTATTTCTAATTTTAACTTGATAAATAACATTTGGCTTTGTTCCAATACTTTCAAGAACTCGATATGTTCTATCACCATCTTTAACCTTGAGGATTTTACTATCTCTATCATTTATATCACCAAATACGATCGCATTATCATCACAAGATTCTGAACAAGCAGTTTTAAATTCTCCATCTTTTACTCTTCTTCCCTCTTTTTTTGCATCAAGTTTAACTTTTTGAGTCATTTGGATACATAAAGAACATTTCTCCATTACACCTCTTGACCTTACATTAACATCAGGGTTTATAGCCATTTTACCAAGATCATTGTTCATGTTATAGTCAAACTCGTCATTGTCTGAATATTGAAACCAATTAAATCTTCTCACTTTATAAGGGCAGTTATTAGCACAATATCTTGTTCCTACACATCTGTTGTATGCCATTTGATTTTGACCTTCTCTACCATGAGATGTTGCTGCTACAGGACATACAGTTTCGCAAGGAGCATGATTACAATGCATACATGTAATTGGCTGAAACACAACTTGTGGGTTAGCAGATGCTTTCTCAAGTTTAGTCTGGGTTGCTCTGTACTCTCTAAAGCCAGATGTTCCGTCTTTAGCCTCTACATCTCCTCTAATAGTGTCTTCAGATGAATAATATCTATCAATTCTTATCCAGTGCATATCCCTAGACTTTCTTACCTCTTCTTTACCTACAACAGGGACATTATTTTCTGCGTGACAAGCAATTACACATGCTCCACAACCATTACATTTATTTAGATCAATTGATAAATTAAAATGATGACCTGTAGATCTATCAAATTCTCTCCATATATCTACCTCTTTTGATGTTACCTTTGTTTCTATATGATTTTTGGAAACCATAACTGTTGGATTCCATACTGATTTATCTTCCTCAATAAATTCTTCATAAGAAGTTTCTTTTATAATCTCGTCTCTCCCCATCATTGTATTATGAAGCTGAATACATGCAAACTCATGGTCCCCATTAACTTTAGTCACTTTGACCTTATGCACCCTTTTAAAATCATCATAAAATCTATAAGCATTAACACCAACATTCATTTCCTCGCTCATTGCTTGTGTTTTACCATAACCTAAAGAAAGCCCAACAGTTCCAGGTGTTTGACCAGGCTGAATAATAACAGGAACTTTAATTGAAAAATTATCATTGCTTAAATTAACATAGCTTCCGTTTAATGCACCATTTGACACATTGTAATTTTCAAGACCAAGTCTTTCTGCATCTTCATACGAAACGGTAAGATAATTATCCCAAGTAACTCTTGTAATAGGATCAGGGAATTCTTGAAGCCAAGGGTTTGAGGATTGTTGACCATCTCCTAAACCAGTCTTTGTATATAATATAAGATCTAAATCACCATCATTTGAAGAAGAAAGAGTGTTTAAATTTAAATTTGATTTTATCCTCTTTGGTAAAATATTATCATATGAATAATAATATCCATCTTGAAGAGATTTTCCCCAAGTTTTTCCTTTTAAAATATTAGTCCTCCAATTGTTTTTGATTTCATCATAAAAAGAGTTCTCAGAGTCAGAGAGAACCAAAAGGACATCTTGAAATTGATTAGTATCAAAAAGTGGTTTTATAGTAGGTTGACTTAAATAATAGTCACCTGATTTAAATTCATAATCTCCCCAAGATTCAAGATAATGTGGAGTTGCAGCTAAATATTTAGAATTCATAGCTGTCTCATCTTCTTTCATAGTAAAACACAAAGAAAATTCTAATTTATTTAATATCTCTGAGAATTCATCAGCATTGGGTAGTGAATAACTAGGATTAATTCCTGCGGTAATTACACCACTAATCTTTCCAGATTTTAATTCATCTATTGTATTTAATAAGTCCTTATCGCTTCCTTGAAAAATTAATTTTGGTGACTTAATATTAAATGCATCACTTTCTATAAGCTCATTAATCATTAAGACTATTTCTTGAGAATCAACATCATCAAGACCAGATATCACAACTGCTTTCTTTCCAGACTTTTTAATTGAATCTACTGCTAGTTTAACATACCTATCTAGATACGGACCTAAAGATGGGCCATTATATTTTTGATTTCTTAAATTAAGGTATATACTTTGAAGAGCTTGTTTTAATTCATGAGGTTTAGCCATAACCCGATTGTCTGCATTAGCTCCTGTCAATGTCATATTTGATTCAAACTGAAGGTGATATGACATCGTATACTCATTGCCTTTATTTGGCACTCTGTTTTTAGACCATCCTGAAGAATAGTTACCTCCTTGCCAATCAGACATGAAATCAGCATCAATCGAAATAATAGTGTTTGATAATGAAAAATCATAATCAGCTAATGCTCTTTTACCATATGAATTTTGAAATGCATCTAGAGCTGCACTATTTGATATTGAGTCATAAACTACATGCTTAATATTAGAGTATTTTTTTGTAAAATCAGTTATAATCTTTTCTGTAGTTGGACTAGCGAATGACTGTGTAAGCAATACTACTTTTTTGTTTTCACTCAAAAGACGATCTAAATCTGCTTTCACAGATAAATTAAAGTCTTTCCAGCTAATATTTTTTCCAGACACCTTTGGACCTTGAAGTCTATAGATATCATACAAAGAAAGAACAGATGCGTTAATACGAGCATTTGTACAATTCATTGATTGAGCATCTTTATTTCCTTTAACAAATATTGGACGCCCTGCCTTAGTTTTAACAATTATACTACTGAAATCATAACCATCAGCAATTGTTGTTGCATAATAATTTGCAACACCTGGAATTATTTGCTCTGGCTGAACGACATAAGGGACTGATTTAATCACTGGACCTTCACACCCAACTAAAGCAGCAGCAGCAGTACTAAATCCAGCATATTTTAGAAAATCTCTTCTATTATGATTCTTGTCACCCTCTGAATTTCCAACAGGAAGTTTCTCTACAAATTCATTATTCTCAAGATTCTTAACGATTTCACTTTGTTCATTAAGTTCTTCGAAGCCTTTCCAATAAATATTCTTTTTCCCCATATTAGACTAGTAATGACATTTTGCGCATTCAATTCCACCAAGCTGAGCTACAGTTAGTTTTTCAACTCCATATTTTTTTGAAAGTTCATCATGGACCTTCTGATAATATTCATTGTCTTTGTCAACGGTACTTTCTCTATGACAATCTATACACCACCCCATAGTCAATGGAGAATATTGATACATAATTTCCATTTCTTCAACAGGACCATGACACGTTTGACATTCAATTTTAGCAACTTGAGCATGCTGAGCATGATTGAAATAAACAAAGTCAGGAAGATTGTGAATTCTTACCCATTTGACTGGTTTAGTTTCTCCAGTGTAAGCTTGATTTTCTTCATCCCATCCAACTGCATCATAAAGTTTTTTTATCTCATTAGTATAGAAATCTTTTGTATATCCATTTTCTAGATCTTCTTCACCATTATAATCGGCAATATACTCATGACAATTCATACAAACATTTAGTGCTGGAATACCTGAATGTTTTGAAACTCTTGCAGAAGAATGACAATATTTACATTCTATTTGATTAGCTCCAGCATGAATTTTATGAGAATAATGTATTGGTTGAATAGGTGCATAGCCTTGATCAATTCCAACTTGCATGAGATATCCGTAGGTAACGTATGCACTTGATAATAGCAGTCCAACAACAACTATAATCATTAAGAATTGATTTTCTATTACCAGTTTCCAAAGAGGTTTTAATCTTTTCTTGGGTTCTGCTTCAATTTTTACCCCGCTTGCATTTGCAATTTTTAAAAGTGTTCTCTGAACTAAAAATAGCATCACAATTAAAATTGTGAATATTACAATACTAACTGCTAGAATTATATTTATAGATAAATCAGAACCTTGACCTGATACTTGAGCTGTATCTAAAGCTGCAGTTACAGGAGGGGGTGGCGTATAATCAGTGTAAGCTAAAATATTATCAATTTGTTCGTTACTAAATTGAGGGTAATTTGTCATTATTGAACGATTGTACTCCTCCCAGATTGATACTGCTTGAGGATCACCATCCTTTATCATTTGCGTACCATTCTTTATCCAGCTGTATAACCATTCCCTATCATATTTTTCACTTACTCCACTAAGAGCAGGACCAACTGCCTTTCTATTCAATTGATGACATGCAGCACAATTTGAATTAAATAAGTTTTTTCCAGCTTGAATATCCGCCTCTTGTGAGATGCTTATTGTAGGTAAAAGCAGAGTTACTAAAAGTATTCTTTTTATCAGTAACATTAGTTGGGGACGATAAAGTTTTTATTCATTATATCAAAGTGGATTATAACACTTTTTAAACAGTACAAATTTAAGTCATAAACGCCATTTTTAAAACTCTATATTGAACAAATATTTAATTTATAATGATTCTAAATAACAAGTTGTGTCATTTTAGTAAATTTGATATAATAAATTATGTCCATGCATAAATTTTTCGCATTATTAGCTCTGTTTATTTTTTGTAATTCTTCGGTGAATGCTCAAGATGAAAATGTGATATATAATGATACATTAACAAAGAATCTTTTTCAAATTAAAAAAGATTA
>ERZ802822.1357-NODE-1357-length-15227-cov-18.754191_pt1 | contig 15227 bp, 16 predicted proteins | sample MGYA00345649_ERZ802822 | MGnify/ENA primary metagenome ERZ802822 (study PRJEB30503, sample SAMEA104212359) | marine metagenome | biome: Westerlies Biome; feature: [SRF] surface water layer (ENVO:00010504) within the epipelagic zone...; material: water...
ATGATTTGGGTGGTCGGGCAGCTGACCGCCCAAATAATCGCCAGCTTCCTGTATCATTTTCCACAGTTTACTTGCGTTTTCTTTATTCACATTAACCTATTTTTTGTTTCATCTCATTTGATACAAGTTTGATACAAGTTATCCTATAAAATCCTATAACAAAGAACTAGGATCCCTAAAAGTTTTTTCATCTATTATCTAAGCAAAGTTTCTTTCCAAAAATTCAAATATTTAAACATGAATTCATTGTAAATTTTACTTTCAGATTTTTTCTTCCATGGTTTATTGTTACCTTGCCAACCCCAATCACCACCCTCATCAGCTCCGTAAGATGCACAGCCTTTTTTCTTATGCATTATCGACTCCTTCGCTGCTTTCATAAAAGCTTTTCCAGGATTATTTTTAATTGCAGTTTTTCCATCTTCTATTGTCTTCCAATCATCTACACGATCTACCACATAGTTCATAAACTCATCATTTAACCATCCATCATCTAAAGTTGTAACTACAAAAGGACATTTATTTAAATGTTGAATTTGCTTGTAATAATCAACAACCCAGTTTCCAAAAAAAGAGTGATAGCCTCCCTTAATTATTAGTGTGTCCACGTCCCCACCTGAATTTTTTAATTTTTTTGTATATTCTACACAAGGTTTGGCTAAAGTATAATTATCAAGCTCACCATGAACAACTAGTACTTTAGTTTTTGTTGGAGATGGATTTTCATAAAGAAACATTCTACACTCAGTAGCAATTGGCATAGAAGCTGCAAATTGTTCATCTTTGTTAAGAAATACATCTCTAATTTTTGTATCAATGACATTCATAGATACATTTCCACCTCTTGAATGTCCTGTTATTCCAATTTTATTTTTGTTAACTTTAGGATGATTTTTTAAAAAATTAAACGCTTCGTATGCATCCACTGCTTGACCAAAAATTGTAGCTACAGATTGATCTCTCCAAGTATCTTTGACTCCTCTTCCAGAGAAATTATCAATATAAAATACTGCTATACCCATATCAATTAATTTCTTATGTGTTTCCTCATAAAACAAATAATCATCTCGATCAATAAAACTTTTTGCACCTCCACTACCATGAGCATAAATTAATACTGGAAACTTTCCTTCTCCTTTAGGAAAAGTTAAGTGACCTGTAATGGTATATTCTTGATTTTTATAGCTGCCATCTAAAACATTAAATAGGAAAGCAGCATCACCTGAATTAAATGTTACAATTTCTCCCACAGGATTATCTTTTATCTTTCTTTTTTTCATTTTTATGTTTTTTCCTTCACTAACAACATAATGTTCATACTGAAGAAGTCTTGGTAATTTTAAAAGTGGAGATTTTTTAGGTTTTTTTGCAAAAGTATTTCCACTTAACAATAAACCAAGAATCAAAATCATTGAAAATAGTTTTTTCATAACAAAATTTTATCAAAAAGATCTAGAATTGACTATTTGATTTATCTCTAATAAGTTTTTTATTATTTTTTTTAACAGCAAATAAATCATACACTGCTGCATTTTGAATATTGGAGTTGAAATTTCCTACCAACCAGTTTCTGCTAGTCAATTCTAACTCAACTGATAGTTCGCCTATACGTCCTGTAGTTTGTGATTTAGCCATTATCCAAGACTAACAAATCATGAACTGAGAGTCTATTTGCTTTAAAAATGCCTATTTGATTTATCTATTTTGGAACCTTGCCATAAAAATGTTTAATAATTTTACCATCTTTAAGTTGATCTATTTCAAGATAAGTAAAGTTAGGATCAAATCCTTTAACAGTTTTAACTACGACCTCTGGAGTATCAATTAAACACTTAATTTCTGGTTCTGTGTTCCAACTAGTCATCGCATCTTTTATCATTTCCATCATTTCATCATAGTTCTTTATGCTGCTGCCAAAACTTGATTTATGTATAGCCTCACAATGCACTTCCTTAGAAACTATATCTTTGAAAGGTTCAATATTAGATTTAAAAAATTCTTTTGTTGCTTTTTCAATTTTACTATAACTCATATTTTGTCCTATTTGATTAATATTGAAATATTTGTGTAAAACATTTGTTTAAAAATTATTAAGATATTGTTTAATTTTAATGTAAATTATAATTAAACTTTGTAATGAATTTGAAATAATTATTTAACATTTATCATTTTCCACAGTTTACATGCGTCTTTTTTATATATTACTTATTTAATTTCATAGTGTATGAATTTTATATGAAAAATATCTTAACCATAATAATTATTTTTTTCAGTATTAATTCTATAGCAGTAAGCAAAGGAACTACTTTTACAAATGAAATATTTGAAAAATCTCAATTAGATGGGAAAACGGTTGTAATACATTCATGGAATAAAACTTGTGTAACGTGTGCTGAACAAGTCAAAATTTTAGAACAGGCGAAAAAGGACTTTAAAGATACGATATTCTTAAGTTTTGAACAAACTAAAGATAAAAAAATTGCTAAATTTCTGGGTATTGATTACTGGACAACAATAGTTGTTTACAAGGATAACAAAGAGTTATCACGTACTATTGGTCAGACAAGTAAAGAAGAGATTTATTCTCAAATTAAACCTTAGTAAAATTACAATTTAATACGTTTTATTTTCTTCAACAACAGTTTCATCTGCTGGTTTGATAGGCTCTTCAATAGGTTCTGTTATAGGGTTAAGCTCCATTCCAATTGGAGTTATAGTTTGTGGCAAAGGAGTAAATTGAGAGTCTGGATTGTCTTTTGTGTCTCTTATCTTCATTCTGTACAACCCAAAAATTCCAATTATCCCATGAAAGATAATTAAAAATACAAAATAACCATTAGGACCTATTACATTCATAAGCAGTGAGCATAAAAAAGGTCCACTAATTGCACCTAAGCCAAATGCAAATTGTAATGCAGCACCTGCTGCAACAAATTTTTCTTTTGGAATAAAATCATTGGTATGAGCAAATATAATTGCAAACATAGGCAAACTTGCAAAGGCAAATAAAACAATTGAAATGTAAAACCATGTTTTGCTTGATCCAAGTACCCCGTCATAAAACATTGTCCCACTTGAAAAAATTGCACAAAGTGCAAAAAAAGCTGCCGCAAAAGTTGTATAAATAATTACTCGTCTTCTATCCATGTTATCTGAAATTTTTCCTATTGGCCATTGCGATATAGCACCTGAGATTGCAACTAAAAAAGTCACAATTGAAATTTCTAAAATTGAAAAATTCATAGATGCTGCATAAACTGGTATTAGTGAAAACAAAGCTGACTGAGCAGTTCCATAAAAAAGAGATCCAACCATTCCTAATGGGGACACTTTATAAAGTTCTTTTAAGCTCATCCCTGAAATTTTTTTAAAGGTAGGCGCTTTTTTTTTAGTCAACAATATCGGAATAAGAGCCAAAGACATGAATAAAGATATAAGAATGAATGGTTGAAAGTTTATTGGTGAACTAAAATTTAAAAAAAACATTCCAATTGCCATCGACCCATAAAGGACAATCATATAAATTGATAAAACACTTCCTCTGTTTTTATTTGAGGATCTATCATTCAACCAACTTTCGGCAATAGTGTATATTGAAACCATGCTAATACCTGTAATCACCCTTAAGACAAACCAAGTAAACGGATTAATCAAGATTGAGTGTAAAAGAACTACTATCGATGCTATAGAGGCAAAAGCTGCAAATACTCTTATATGTCCCACTCTAGAAATAAATCCAGTTATTGTTTTTGCACCAATAAAATATCCAACATAATAGCCAGATAACATGAAGCCTGTCGCTGCTAGACTAAACTCTTCTCTAACAGCCCTTACCCCAAGCAGAGAACCTTGGTAGCCATGTGCTAACATAATTAGCCCCATACCAAGAAAAAGTGCCCAAGAGTTTTTTAATATTTTTTCCATAAATTCAGCTCTATTTAGTTCGATCTATTATTGAATCAAGTCTTTAATGTGACAATCTTTAAGATTGTTTTAGCTTTAAATATGAATGGATGGCTATTGTTAGTAAGATAATACTGCCACCTTGGATTGTTTCAATAGTTGGTTGTTCATTGATAATTAGCCATACCCAGAATGGACCAATGATAGTTTCTAGTAAAAAGAAAAGGTTTACTTCTTCAGCTGGTATAAATCTTGGAGCAATAGTTACTAGTACGAAGGGGATAGCAACGCACATAACACACATTAAAGGTATAAATATTAAATCTGTTCCCACAAGAGAAAAAGTATCGACAAAAAAGAAAGCAAAAATTGCAACACAAAGTTTACCAATTACTGCTGAAGGAACTAAATCTCGATTTTTTGCAAATCTTGCTATAACCGCATTGCAAGCAAGTCCAAAAGCAGTAATTAAGCCAAATAAATCACCATAAAAATTACCCATCTCTATAGAGTCGTGAAAAATATAAGATACAGCAACCAAGGTTACAATTATAGCAATCCAAGTTTTACGATCTGGTATCTCTTTTAAAAATATACTTCCCAATATAGCAGATAACATTGGTGCCATTGCAATCATTACTAGTGTGTTGGCAACATTGGTATTTTGAATAGATATAATAAAAGTAATGTTGCAGATAGAAAAACTTATAACATAAAAAATACCAGGATAACCAATACCTATTAGAGCTTTAAGGAGATTGCGTTTATAAAAAAAAATAAGTCCGATAAGCACAACCACAAAAGGAATTGCACCTCTATAAAAAAGCATTCCCCAGGTTTCAATATTTGAAAGTCTTATAAAAATAGAGTCTGGTGTTATTAGCATTACGGCAATAAATGCTAAGAGAGACCCTTTTTGTTGTGAAGAAAAATTTTTCAAGCTTTTAATTCGTGCCAAAAAGTTTTTGCAAGATTAATCCCTGATAAATCAAATAAAGTTTTTAATCCAGTAGGTGAAGTTACGTTAATATCTCCGTTTAGTTTTTGATCAATAAAATCAATTCCTGCAAAATAAATATTTTCTTTTTTTAAATCTCTAGCAACTAACTTAGATATTTTATTTTCTGTTTTAGTTAATTTAATATTAATTGGTTTGGCGCCTTTACTCATATTACTTAAGAAAGATCCTTTTTTTGGTACTCTAGAGATAGCACCACACACCTTTCCATTTATTAAAAAAACTCGTTTATCCCCTTTGCTGATTTTAGGTAAATATTTTTGGCACATAATGTGATCGTGTTGTCTAATAAATTTTTGAACAAGTTTTAAATTAAACTTATTTAATAAATGAATATTATTACCACTAAAACTATGGATAGGTTTTAAAATAACTTTTTTGTTCTTTTTAAAAAATTTTTTAATTTCATCTATATTTTGTGTAAAAATCGTACTTGGCATATATTTTTGATATTTAACTGAATAAAGTTTTTCTGATACATTTCTAATAGATGTTGGGTTATTAATGATGTTAACTTTATTTTTAATGGTATCTAAAATGTAGGTTGCTGAGATATATTCAAGATTAAAAGGAGGATCTTGTCTAATTAAAATAAATTTACAACGTGAAAGATCTAATTTTTGTTTCTTTAATATTTTAAAAAATTTTTTTTTTGAATAATTAAATTCAATAAAAAAACCTTTGGCTATGACCTTAGAGTTAATTACTGATAAATCTTTAGGATTGTAATAAAATATCTTATATTTTTTATTCTGGATTTCGTTAGCTAAAAAAACACTAGTATCAGTAGTCGGGTTTAGTTTTGAAGGGTGATTACCTTGTACCGCTACAATTTTATTTATCATATAATTCATTTAAATCTTCATTATTAGAAAATTTACTAATCATATGATCTGCGTTTGTAGTTTTGTTATCAATTACTTTTTTTAAGTGACTTAAAAACAATGTTTCATTTTTACCGTGCTTGTTAAGAACATCTCTATTTTCCAAACCTTTTTTAGATAATGCTAATAAATTTGAAGCCCAATAAAGAAGATCTTTACCCATCAATTGAGTATTAAAACCTTTTTTGGGTGCATCAAGATAAGCATTAATAATTTTATCTTTATCCCAACTAGAAATTAACTCATAAACTTCATCTAAATTACCATAGAGCATTCCAACATTAAAAGCTGGACCAGCACATAGACAATCCCAACCACAAGTATCCATTGATCGAAGTTCAATATATTTCTTTAATCTATTTTCTGTAAAAATTGTACTTAAGTGCGTAGTTAAATCACTTTCTGAGGGTAATCTGTTTTCTATTTCATCAATTTTACCCTCCATAAAATCTTTAAAGGTATATTTTCGACCTGAAATATAGACACCCTTTTCTTGAATAAATAAAATAGGAAAGTTAATTACAAATTCAGCATATTTTTCAAAGTTTAATTCTTCAAAAAACAATTTTGGTAGTCCACCTCTAGATGTGTTTTGCCAAACTTTTGATCGGTAAGATAAATAATTGCTATTCTTTCTTTCAACTATTGATGAGTTTGCAAATAAAGCAATAGAAATCGGAACAATAGAGTTAACAATTTTAAATTTTTTTATAAAATCTTCTTCAGAATTGTAATCTATGTTTAATTGAGTTCCGCAAGTTCGGTACATCATATCCAAACTTAATTCACCTCCTAAAGGCATGTCTTTAGTCATTAATTCATATCGTTGTTTTGGATTGTTTGGAACTTCATCTAGTTTGGAAATTGGATCAAACCCAGCACTTACAATCTTGATATCTAATTTTTTAGTAACTTGTCTTAGTTCAAATAAGTAATCTTGAGATTCAGCACAAGCTTCATGAACGTGGTTAAGTTTATCACCTGATAATTCTATTTGATTACCTGGTTCAAGAGTAATGTTTTTACCACCTTTATTTAATCCAATAATATTTTCTTTTTCTAAAATCGGATTCCAGCCAAATTCTAATAAAGTGGAAAACATTTCTTTAACTTTTGTATAATCAATTCTTTTATTGTCATGATTGTTAAAAAGAAATTTTTCATGTTCGATTCCAATTTTAAAATCTTGCGTCTTTTTTATTCCAGATTTAAAATATTCAATAATTTGTTCTTTAGAATTAATCATTAGTTGTAAATGTATCTTAATTATTAAATTTAAACATAATAATAAGGTGTTTTAGAAAAAATTTTTCTAACCAAGGGAGAAAAATCCTCTAAACTCATACTTTTATAATTTGGATCAAAAGAAGCTTGATCATAATTTTCGCAAAAGCTAACAGTTGCTTCATAATATTTATGATCTTTAAATTTATCTCTTGCATTTCGATCACCTCCTAAATGATGAGCACTATAATATGTTTGAAAAAGACCATGATGTTGAATTATCCAATGAGTTTTTTCTGAAACATAGGGTCTGAGAATTGAAGCAGCATATTGTGAGTGATTCATTGGTGCTAAATCATCTCCAATATCATGTAATAATGTGGCAACAATCATTTCTTCACTTTCTCCATTTTTAAAAGCACGTGTTGCAGCCTGCAACGAATGTTCTAATCTTGTAATTTGATAACCTTCTAAGGTTGTTGTTTGTGCTGATAAGTATTTTAAAATTCTATCAGCTGTTTCTCTTTCAAATTTTTTTTCATATTTTTCTAAAAGCTGGTAATCCTCTTTAGTCCCATTTTTCATTTCTGTAAAATTTACTTTTTTCATTTTTAATTATTAGAAGCTGTGCTTAATAAAGATAATTGGGTAATTTTACTGTCTCCAAGCTCATCGATAGGTTTTATGGGATAATCTCCAGTAAAATAATGGTCTGTTAGTTGAGGATAAGTTTCATTTCTCTTATCAAACCCAACGGCTTTATATAATCCATCAAGTGATAAGAATTTTAAAGACTTTGCTCCGATATATTTACAAATCTCATCGTTAGTTTTATTAGCAGCTAACAATTCTTTTTTAGTTGGAGTGTCAACTCCATAAAAATCTGGATATCTAATTTCAGGGCAGGCTATCTTAACATGCACTTCTTTTGCACCAGCATCATATAACATTTTAACAATTTTATGTGATGTTGTTCCTCTAACTAATGAGTCGTCAATTAATATAACTCTTTTATCTTTAATAGTTGTTTGGTTTGCATTTAATTTTAATTTAACTCCTAAGCTTCTAATTTTTTGACTAGGTTCAATAAAAGTTCGTCCAACATAATGATTTCTAATTAATCCATGTTCATAATTTATTTTTAAATGTTGTGAAAATCCCAGTGCCGCAGCATTACCGCTGTCCGGAACAGGTACCACTATATCAGCATCAACATCATTTTCTTTAGCAAGCTCTATACCTATATTTTTTCTATGCTCGTATGCAGTTTTATTGTCAAGTATACTGTCAGGTCTTGCAAAGTAGATGTACTCAAAAACACAAGGCCTAACTTTTTTAGGGGGGAAGGGTTTAATACTCGTTAGTTCATCGTTTTCAATTAAAACAATCTCTCCATTTTCAACATCTCTTATAAATTTTGCTCCAATAATATCTAACGCACATGTTTCAGAAGCTAATACATAATTTTTTCCTAATTTACCTACCACAAGAGGCCTAATTCCATAAGGGTCTCTTACACCAATCAAAGAGTTTTGGGTTAACATCACTAGTGCATAACCACCTTGAATTTGAAATATAGCATCTACAACTTTATCAATTGTTTTTGCTCGTTTAGACTTTGCTATTAATTGAACAATTGTTTCGGTATCAGAAGTTGTGTAAAAAATAGCTCCATCTTCAACTAATTTATTTCTTAAAGATATTGAGTTAGTTAAATTTCCATTATGAGCAACACCAATACCTCCAGCGTTTGTATCTGCAAAGAAAGGCTGTATATTTCTTAGGGTGTTTTCACCTGTAGTGCTATATCTATTATGTCCAATTGCGTAGTTTCCTTTAAGGTTTTTAAGTACTTTTTCTTCATTAAAATTGTCACCAACTAAGCCAAATCTCTTTTCAGAATAATATTTTTCACCATCAAATGTAACTATTCCACATCCTTCTTGACCACGATGTTGCAAAGCATGCAGACCTAGAGCTGTTAGTGCAGATGCATCTTTTGCGTTACTTACACCGAATACACCACATTCTTCTTTTAGTTTTGGATTAAAGTTCTTCAATTTTTTCTTTAGAATCTTGATATTTTTTTTCATTAGGAAATTCTTTTATGAGATAATTACTACCTTTTTCTAGGTATGGAAAGACGTATGATTGATCATTATTTAACGGCCATTTATCGTAATTGTAGACAATATGAATTCCTGAAAATACACAAACTGCAATAATATAAGCTTTTATAAATCCAAAAAAGAATCCAAACATTTTATCAAGACCACCTATTCCAGTATAGCTGACTGCTTTACTAATCCCTTTATTAATTAATAAAACAAGGAATATAACGACAACGAAAATTGTAATTCCCAAACTCACATCTAAAACATATTCACTATCAATTATATCTTTAAAATAAGGCTTAACTGTAGGAAATAAAATCAAGGTAATTACATATGCCAATATCCATTTTGCCATTGAAAGAACACTCAAGACAAAACCTTTTCTATAGCATTGTATTAAAGAAATTACTGTAACCACAAGATATAAAAAATCAATTATGGATGTTTTGTTAAAAAAGTCTTGTAAGGTTTCAATCATTTACCAAATGGTTTAACCATTAAAATTAATGATGGCAATAACGTTAAAACTGATATCATTGCTAATAACATTGCAAGTCCTGTAAATATTCCAAAATAAATTGTTGGTATAAATTTAGATAAAACTAGAATTGAGAAACCAAAAACAATAGTAATTGAGGTATTTAATATCGCCACACCAACAGTCGAGTGACAAACTTTTAAGGTTTTATTATAATCCTTAATATTTCTAAATTCTTCTTTAAACCTATAAATATAATGAATGCTATTGTCTACTGCAATACCAATGGTAATAGCAGCTATAGTTATAGTCATCATATCTAATGGAATTCCAAGAAGTCCAATAATTCCTAAAATAAAAAATGCTGCAATAAAATTTGGTACCACTCCTATTAAAGATAATTTAACATTTCTAAATAAAATTACAAACATTGAAAATATTCCAATCATTACTAATCCCAAAGTTAATATTTGTGATTTAAATAAACTTTGTAATAAATTATTAAATAAAATTAAAACACCTGCTAACTTATACTCATTTTCATCTAGTCCAATTTTATTTTTAAGATCAAAATTAATCTTATTAATAAGATCATTTCTTCTTAAATTTTCTTGAGAATCTATAATTCTTAAACTTATACGAGCTTCATTATCTTTAATTGAAAGGTAGGGGTCTATAATTTCAGTTTTGATACTCTCTGGGATTTTAGAGTAAAGAACTCCCATTTCTAAAGTGCCAAGGGGTTTATTGTTGTTTAGCTGTGTTGCAACATCAATAATTGAAGAAAAAGACAAAACCTTGCCAACTTGTGGTAAACTATCTAAATAATTATGAACTAAAGCTATTTTATCAATCTTATCTTTGGTAAACCAATATTTTTCATCATTTGCATCTTCCTCATCACCCCAATCTTCAAATTCATCATCTTCGCCTGATGTTGTCTCTTCTTTTTCTTGGTCTGGGAATTTTAAAATAACTTCTAATGGTGTCGTCCCTCCCAACTCATCATCGATAAGCTTCATTCCTTTATAAATTTCAGTATTTTTATTAAAGTAATTTATAAAACTGTTCTCAACCTCTAACTTACTAATTCCCAGAACACTTAAAATGATCACTACACTTGTTATCCCAAAAATTGTATTCTTGTTATTAAGAGAAACTAAGGCTAAAAAAGCTGTAATTTTTGAATCTTGTTCTTTCTTAAGAGAAATATTTTTTGTTGGTGCAAAATTTAAAAGGGTAGGTAGCAAAGTAAAAGTAATAATAAATGATGTTATTAAACCAAAAGTCATCATCCATCCAAAATCAATAATAGGTTTTATGCCACTAAAGATTAGAGATAAAAAAGCAAATACTGTAGTGAAGACTGTATAAATAATGGGCCAAAACATTTTGTTGGTCGTCAATGAGATAATTTCAAAATTATTTTTCTTTGGAAAATCTTTTCTGAGCTGAAGAAATCGTGTGCTCATATGAATATTCATTGCCATCGTTAAAATCAGCATTAAAGCAATAAAATTTGAAGATATTACAGTTACTTTCCATCCTAGAATTCCAAGTAATCCCATCATAATCACAACTGAGAATAAACAGCTGCTGATAGGAACTATAATCCAAATTAATTTTCTAAATACAAACCACAAAGTTGCGATAATAAATAAAAGAACCCCTAAACCAAAAACTACAATATCACTTTTTATGAAAGTCATCATATCGTCAGCAATCATAGGAATTCCACCTAAGTAAATTTTACCAACATCACCGTAACTTTGAATAACCTGTCTGATTTCTAAAATATTTTCATGATTTTGTTTCTTAATTCGATCTTTATAATCCTCTACTTCTTCTTTTGATTTTTCTTCAATATTTTCCAATTTTTTATTTTCTTTAATATTAACAATGATGCCACTTGTGTTACCATTTTCACTAATTACAAAATTTCTAAAAACTGGACTATTTAAAATTTCTTGAAAACCACGATTTCTATCTACATCTTCATCTTTTAAAGTTTTAAAGCTTTTTAGTCTTTCTTGAAGTGGTGCATCTGAATTATTTAAAAGTGGAATATCGAGAAGGGTAATAACACTATGAACCCAATCTAAACTTTGAATTTTATATTTTAAACTCAATAAATTGTTAATTGAGCTATCAGTTACCATTCCCTCATTAGGAGTATAAGTAAGGATTAAAAAGTCTTTTGAACCGTATCGTTCTGTAATTTCTTTAAGATATGCTAAATCTGGATCTCCTTCGATTAACAATGTTTCAGATGAGGCATCTAGCCTAAAATCTTTGGAATAATATCCAAAACTTAAAATTGCAATTAACAAAAGTGCAAATACTGCTTTTGGTTTTTTAAGTATAAAATTTTGATATAAATGAGCAAACATTTAGGCTCTTTATATTTGAATTTAACTTGCTTGAGTATCCTTAAATTTCGTAAATCTCTCTTCAAATTCAAGTGTTACATTACCAATTGGACCATGTCGTTGTTTTCCAATTATAATTTGAGCCAAGTGCGCAACTTCATTCATTTTTGCTTGCCATTCAGCATGTTCAACAGTTGCTTCTCTTGGTTCTTTCCTTGATAGGTAATATCCTTCTCTATAAACAAACATTACAACATCTGCATCTTGTTCAATAGAACCAGATTCTCTTAAATCTGAAAGTTGTGGCTTGTGGTCATCTCTTTGTTCAACTTGCCTCGAAAGCTGTGACAATGCTAAAACCGGAACACCAAGTTCTTTGGCAATTGCTTTTAGTCCTTGAGTTATTTGAGAGATTTCTTGTACTCTACCATCTTTGTTAAAAGTAGTTCCTCTCATTAACTGAATGTAATCTACCACAACCATATCCAGACCATGCTGTCTCTTAATTCTTCTTGCTCTGTTACTCATAGCTGCAATACTAATTGCAGGAGTCTCATCTATAAATAAAGGTAGGTCTGCTATATTTTTTGAAGTTTCTAAAAATTTATCAAATTGTTCATCAGAAATTCTTCCTCGTCTTATATCATTTGAACTAATTCTTGCTTGCTCGGAGATAATTCTTGTAGATAATTGTTCAGATGACATCTCAAGTGAAAAGAAAGCTATAGAAGATTTTTTACCACTTTCTTGTAATTTGTGAGCAGCATTAAAAGCAATATTTGTTGCAAGTGATGTCTTACCCATTGAAGGTCGACCAGCTATAATCACTAAATCTGACTGATGGAGACCCCCAAGCTTGTCATCTAAATCTCTAAGACCTGTTGGAACACCAACAATACCCTCTTCATTTTTATAAGCAGCAGACGCCATTTCAATAGTTTGTTTCATGGCCGCATCAAACTTAACAAGATTAGAATTAAAGGAACCCTTTTCCGCTAAATCAAATAAAGATTTTTCTGTATTCTCAATAATATTTTGTCCAGTAGTATCTAGCTCACTTAATTTTGCACTATCCATTGTTTGTTCAGATATTTTAACCAATTCACGTCTTACAAACATGTCGTAAATAATTTTTGAATATTCTAATGCTTGTCGAACAGATGTAGAAAATTTTGTAATTTTAACTAAATATTCTGGGACATTTAAATCATCTTTTTCATCTTCAAAATAATTTTTTAGGGTAATAGGGTTTGCGAGCATTCCTTTGTAAATTAAAGTATCTACTGCATCAAAAATTTTTTGGTGCATAGGATCATAAAAATTTATACCAGAAATAATTGTGCTAATTTCATCAAAAATTTCATTGTTTACTAATAGCGATCCAATTACAGCTTGTTCTGCTTCAATATTATTTGGTAATTCTTTAAATTGATCCTTAACGATGCTTAGATTATTTTCCATAATAATTAATTTACAGATTTACTCTCTAAATAAAATTACTAATAACTGCTGGGGAAAAGAATGTATAATTATTGAATTGTATCAGCTGATGTAACGCTAATAGTAATCTCTGCATCAACTTCAGAGTGTAAAGAAACTTTTACTTTAAATTTTCCTAAAGATTTTATTTCTTCAATTGGTTGTATCATTGATGGCGTGATATCAATCTTGTTTTCTTCTTGAATTAGTTTTGCAATTTCAGTTGGTTTGACTGAGCCATACAATTCATTATTTTCAGTACTTAGTTTTTTAACTAAATATTCTTTGCCATTAATTTGTTCCGAAATTTGAACTGCTTCTTTTTTCTTTTCATTATCTTTTTGAGATAAGTCAGATTTAATTTTTTCTACTTGTGCAACATTTTCTTTTGATGCATATAAAGCTTTTTTATTAGCAATTAAAAAATTTCTAGCATAACCTCTTTTAACTTCTATCACTTCCCCGATAGAACCAACTCTTTTTACATTTTCTAGTAAAATAACTTTCATTTTATATTAATGCTAAATTTCTAGCTCTTTTAATTGAAAGAGACAATTCTCTTTGTTTTTTTTGAGAAACATTTGTAATTCTCGATGGTAAAATTTTACCATTTTCAGACATATATTTTTTTAAAAGTCTTACATTTTTATAATCAATAGTAGGAGCACCTTTTGCTGAAAGTGGGCAAGTTTTTTTAAATTTATATTTATTTGGCTGAAAAATACTTAGTTTTGCAAAATTACTTTGTTTACCTTTTTTGTTTCCACTTTGTCTTTTTGGCATAATTAGTTTTTATAACTTTCTCTTTTGTCGTCATCATCTCTTTTAGTAAAGTAATTAGCATCTAAATCAAATTTTTTAACTCTTACCGTTAAGTATCTTAATAATTTTTTATCAATTGCTTCATTTTTTTCTAATTCATCAATTATATTTCCTTTACCTTTAATTTTAAAATGAATGTAGCTACCTTTTTTATTTTTTTTGATTATGTAAGATAGGTTTAATAAACCCCAGTTTTCTGTTTTAACTACTTCTCCCTCATTTTTTTCAATAATTCTTGAATATTTATCTGTAAGTTGTTTTAATGCATCTTTTGCTGAAATACCACTCTCCATTAATTTTATACCCTGTGGTCCATAGCTAGGATTTACAAACGATTGTGTTGCAACAACACCAACCCCAGATTTACCCCAACTAACCAAAGTACCAACTGAAAACCAATGACTCTGAACTCCTACAGCCATTTCTCCAGTTTTAGCATCTTTTGCTACAATTGAATATGTGTGAGCAAATTTATCAGAGTAAGGGTTAGTTTGTCCACTTGAAAAAAGAGGGTAAATCAATATTAGTAAAATGACTAGTTTTTTAATAAGCCCAAAAACAATTAGAAATTTTACATTTTTTATAGGTTCCATTCTTTGAGTGTCTATAGACATAATTTTACCAGTCTTTACTATTTGGGCAGCCACCTGAGACCATCCACCTGGACAAGAACCTAAATCTAATAAATTTGTATTTTTTTTTATAAATTTATATTTTTTATTTAATTCAATTAATTTAAATGCTGATCGTGAACGATAACCTAAAGTTTTAGATTTTTTAAAAAATTGATCTCTATGTTGTTTTATTTTCCAAGAATTACTTTTTTTAATTCTTTTTGATTTTTTCATTATAAAATATCTTCATGATTATCTTCAGATATTTTTTCTGCATTTTTTTTATTTTGATTATTAAATAAAATCATACTTACTGGTATTG
>ERZ802822.1361-NODE-1361-length-15174-cov-32.224349_pt1 | contig 15174 bp, 9 predicted proteins | sample MGYA00345649_ERZ802822 | MGnify/ENA primary metagenome ERZ802822 (study PRJEB30503, sample SAMEA104212359) | marine metagenome | biome: Westerlies Biome; feature: [SRF] surface water layer (ENVO:00010504) within the epipelagic zone...; material: water...
TTTGCCAGATTCGCCTTCCGCATCAACGTTACATACATCAGCGCCTGTACAGGTGTTGTGCAAACCATAACCGTGAATGATTAAACCACCCCATTCACCCGCACCTTCATAACCCTCATCGTCAGACGAGAAGATGATTGGCGCAGTAGCTGTACCTTCGGCCATGATTTTAGAGCCGCGTGTAATCAGCAGATTGGCGAATGAACCGGCCTTACCGTATATGTTAACGCCTGGTTCAATAGTGAGTGTTACGGTCTGAACGTCAGATCCACTCTCTAGCTTACCATCTGCTCGAATGTTCCCGTTCCCGTTCCCAACCGTTACTCGACCTTCCATAAGGTAGTCAACACCACCGTTTAGTGTCATGTCCGCGCCAATAGAAGAGGGCAGAACACAAAGACCATCGGCATTTGCTGGTGCACCTGCTGGACAAGTCGCCTCAGGCGCTGACGGGGCCGAACCGAGTGAACCCTCAATCGTCCAACCTGCCCACCACGGGAGATCTGACGACAGCGGATTTACAGCGCCAATGTAACGAGTGGAATCCAAGTAACTCGCATCCGCCACCGACTCAGGATACGCAGCATTGATTGCCGCCCAATCCAAAGCTTCCGCAGTCACCGCAGCCGATGCTTGAGCAGCGAAGTTGTTGTCGAGATCTGGATTTCCCGCCGTACCGCTCAAACCCGCAAAGCTTGCAAGCGCACCGTCATCACCAGAAGCGTTTGCACAATCATACAACCAATTGTTAAACACTAAGGCAGACCCAACAATTCCCTGAGAGTCGCCACCTTCAATCTCAGCACACGTGTCGAATGTAGTTAAACTGTCGTCGGCAATAGCCACTGCTACGTTATGGAAGAAGCCGCCTGAGCCCTTCTTAAAGCGCATAACATAAGAAGCGTCATTTTCTTTCTTGTTAGCCACGATAGTAAGGTTTGCAACTGTTGGCTTAGAAAGCGGCTCAGCAGCACCCTGCGTATCCATCTCAAACGCTTCACCACCGCCCGCGTTTGACTGCTTCACGATAATGTACTGCAGGTTACCCTGGTAACCCTCGTCCCAGTCAACTGAGTCATCGAGGTTGTTGGTGAAGACACCGTATTTGACGTTTACATCACCGCCATAGAACTCGATACCGTCGTCAGAGTTACCCTCGACTTGGATGTACTCCATAGTAGTACCTGATCCGACGCCGACCAAAGAGATACCGTTGATCTCATTGTCAGGTGCAAACTCATAGCCACCTTCAGCAACCACTACATACTTGAGGACACCACTGTTGTCGTCACGAACGAAACCTCCGGCTTTGCCAGATTCGCCTTCCGCATCAACGTTACATACATCAGCGCCTGTACAGGTGTTGTGCAAACCATAACCGTGAAGGATTAAACCACCCCATTCACCCGCACCTTCATAACCTTCATCGTCAGACGAGAAGATGATTGGATCTTCTGCCGTACCCATCGCCATTATCTTGGAGCCGCGAGTCACTAGCAGATTGGCGAATGTCCCGGTCTTACCGTAGATATTGGTCCCCGCAGGAATCGTTAGCGTTGCATTCTGAACAGCATCGCCACCCTCGAGAGTGCCGTCGGCCAAAATAGTGCCGTTACCGTTACCAACAGTCACGCGACCTTCCATTAAGTAATCGAAGCTAGCATCGAGTGTCAAATCAGCCGATATGGTGCTAGGCAGAACGCAGACTCCATCGGAGTTTTCAGTCGTTCCTTCAGGACACTCCGCGTCGGGCTCGGGCTCAGGCTCGGGCTCGGGCTCGGGTTCCGGCTGCGGATTATTTGTAGTATTGCCACTGTTAGACTGACTGTTGTCAGTTGTTGGCGCGTCAATGACGATTGTCGCCTCGTCGCCCTCGCTGCAACCACCGAGGCCCACCAGGGCCCCTGAGGCTAAGAGAGCCATTACTAGCTGTTTGTTCATTAAGATTTACTCCCTAGTGGTAAGTGCGTCCTGTTGGACTAGTTGTGTTGCCTTTACTTACAATTCCCAATCAATGGAAATTGAAACCTTGGTACCTTTTTCATAGAGCTGATAAGGCTGACCAAATTGCGTGTACTCAACTTCTGTATTTAGCAAGTTATCAACCTTTGCTTTCAGCGTGATTGCCTCAGACACATCCAGCCTGTACACCAAATTGGCTTCCAAACGCGGCTCGAAAATAATGTCGGGTGAGCCAAACAACCCGACGTCAGCAATAGATTCGCCTGTCTGGTTGAGAAGTAGCGTCAACTGCTGACCCGCCGCTATGTCATCAAAACCGAGTATAAGGTTGGCGGTGTACTCAGGCTGCCCCTGCAGAGCCCGCACCCTCCCTGATGAGAGAGCCACTTCAGATTCGATGTAGGCAACGTTGAAACTAACGAAAAACGTGCGCGCCAATCCCTCGTCCAGCGCAAACTCTTTGCGCCCTTCAATTTCCACTCCAGAAATCTCCCCGCTGTCGGCGTTGCGGAACGTTCTAGAGTTACCGGCGGTACCAGAAGCCAACTGAACTACCCGCTCAATGGGCTTTTCCATGTCCTTGTAGAACAGAGCAGCACTCAGATTGTCCTGCTCGCTATCCCCGTACCACTCCCAACGGAGATCGACATTGGTAATAGTCGACACCTCTAAGAAAGGATTACCGAGAACTCGGAAGTTAAACTCGTTATCGTAGAAAGTTGCGTTGGCAGCCTCTTTAAAATCTGGCCTAGCGACCGTCTCAGACGCCGCAAAACGCAGTTGCTGGTTATCTGAGAAAAACCAATTGACACTCAAACTAGGGAGAAAACTATCCTTATCGATAACTGACTGAACCGCGGACTGCTCCCCTGACAGAGAAAAAGTATCCGTTATCTGCTCGTATTCCTCATAGCGACCGCCAACAACCAGCTGCCAGTTAGACCCGAAAGTATGATCGTACATCAGGTATGCACTGTTATAGGTCATCTCTGCCTCGTAGCTGTCGGAGGCAAGCGTCTTGTCCTGAAAAACGAAGCCAGTGTCACGGCTATTCGTAATGCCGCCCACTGGTGGCACGGTACTGCCGTCAGCATCCACCACCGACTCACATGCCCGTGTCCCAGGGCCCTCACCACACGCATAAATCACGTCAGAAATGAGCAGGTTATCGGTGAACAGCAGATCCGACCTCGCCTGGTTGATATTGAACCCATAACTCTCGCTGTCAGAATCTCGCTCACGGGCCACGGCGGACCCACCAACCCGTAAACTTGAAAAATTGTAGCCGTCATCCATAACGTCAAAAGTAAAATCCAAGGACGCATCAAGGTTTGTGTCAATCAAATCATCATACCGCCTCAAGATGGCGCCCGGCTCTACGAAGAAGTTTCGTAGCTCCACAGCCTGTTGATCGTTGGGAGTACCAAAATCAAACTCACTTCGGTACGCATCAAGGTCAACTGCGTTCACAGCGTCCCTAGAAGAGGCCATCACAACCTCGCGCCGATCCGGTGCGTAACGATAAGCACTGCTTGCAGTTACTTGCCACTCAGCAAAAATGTCGCCGTCATCTGTTAAAAAATGTGACCCCGCGAGCTGCGTAGAAGCAAACGTTCGCTCAGTCCACTGGACCGTCTGCAAGTACAAAGCCTCAAACTCGTCACCGCCCTGCCCGGCAACTCTCTCCACTAGCGAACTGGTGTCGCGCGACAACAGCGTGTTCCATTCGAAAGTGCTATCTCCAACATTCAAGCCGATTGAGACTAGGCCACTAGCCAACACATTATTAGCCGCCTGTTTGTAACGCAGGTCATCCTGCCGCTCACCCGTTGGTGTGTAACTGAAGCGCTGACCGTTGTCACGCTGGCTCCAGTCATTTGAATAATTTGCGGCTGCATAGAAGCCTAGTTCCGCATCACCAACATAAAATAAATCGCCATATTCCACGCCCAAACTTGCATTGGGCTGAGCTGTTTTTGTGTCGATATCAAAACCGTCTTTTATCAGAATCGCACCCGCACGACGCAACTCCCCCTCGACGGTATCATTCAACTCAAAGCTGTTCCCGGCAGAGTCACTGACCCGCCCAAGCCCCAAGACTTGGGATATCGCGAACACACCGGCATCGCGCTCCCTTGTTCCATCATCCCAGCCCAGAGCGTCAAACTCGCCACTCAGGGGGTCAATGGCTACGTCCTCAGATGTAAGACCACCCAAGAAGCCGCTTCCGACCGATATGTTAAAAAGGGGCTCGTCGGGGAACGTCTTGGTGTTTATTACTAGATTGCCGCCCGTCGATTCACCGGGCATATAAGGTAGAAATGTCTTCTTAATATCAAGCTGATTCACAAAACTTGATGGAAATAGATCTAGCGGAACCGTCCGCTTAGCTGGGTTAGTAGAAGGCATTGTTGAATTGTTAAGGGTCGCTGCTACGTACCTACCACCGAGACCTCGGATGAAGATGTATTTGTTGTCCTGAACAGAGATCCCAGGAACCCGAACCACCGACGCTGCTACGTCGGAGTCTGAAAATCTCGCCAATAATTCGGCACCAATAGTGTCGACTATTCCATCGGTGTCTCTCTCGGAGACCTCAAACGCGGTAGGGTCAAAACTCCCGAGAACAAAAACTTCTTCCAAAACAGGAGCGGCCACCGCTACGTCTACGGAATCACTGGCTAGCGCGACTGACGCACCACGAGCCACGCCCGCAAAGACCCGAACGTCATATTGCTGTCCGTCGATTGTAAGTGTGTACCGACCACGAGGCGCGTTCGCTGTAGCTACGCCTTGTGCGTTGGATGACGTAATACCGCCTCCGTTTGAGAGGCTCACAACCACTCCTTCTACGGGGGTCCCGTCGCGCGTGACCTTAACCTGCAAGGTGCCGGGTGATTTGCCGCGCCGCTCAGCAGCTGATTCACGACCCGAATATACGTCTACCTTCGCCCCATCTTCGGAATCGATGTCCAAGGCAATATCGACTAGCTGGCCGGAGTTCGAAGCCACTCTGACGCTTTGACGTTTGCCGCCGGCTTCTACCGCAATAACGTGACCACCTTCGATCAAGTCAGCAAGCAATGAGCCGTCTCTCTTTGTCTCACCAACCGCCACGCCATCGACGCTAACTGTCGCCGCCGATACAGGAAGCCCTCCCTTAAACACATATACTAGCAATTCGTCGTCTGCAATGGCGCCTTGTGCAAAACCAAATAAACAAACCGGGATCATGACTAGCGACAGACGCGCACTTGACAACAATTTCATTCTCGCCTCTTTGGATTTAATCCGTCTCCCACGGCGGAAGACCAGATGCCCCGGAAGGTAAAAGAGACGCGTTGCAGAAAGGTTTCACATATGTTGCATTTGCATTACAGAGCGGCGAGACAAGCTGAAAACCTACGTGTTCAACGCATAGATGCGCTAGTTGAAGCAGAGCTGGCGTTCAACGTGAAACAAAAAATTCACACAGTTAACGAAAGTCGCAAAAAAGCAAAATGTGGCGTGTTTTACAGCTACTGCGTGCAAAAATTGCGTGCTTAAAGATCGCCGGTAAAACTGCGTGATCAGCACTTAAGCGCTTGTTAGTAAGTGGGTTTTGCATGGGTATTACGCCAGCACCCTGTTCAGCTTTGCGCGTTTGATCTACTGCGGCTGATCTATTAACGGGCGCAACAGAGTCAAGGCTTTGGTCGCAGCTTGATTGGATAAGCCGGAACATCATTATTAGATAAGCCCGCACATCATTCAGCTCAAATATCCGTCAAGGAAAAGCAGATTTGTGTACTGAGCGGAATTGGAGCGTCCGAAAAAAATATCCGCACAATCCTTCTGTGGTCGGATAACTCGCGATCTAGCCATACTATCTCAGCAAGGACAATGAGCTCAGCAAGGACAATAAGCTCAGCAAGGACAATAAGCTCAGCAACCGATGGTAAAAACGCTAGCAAGCGGCAGGCTTAGCTTTACACACATACTTTCTTGGAGTCACTGTGTCGTTCCGACCGACACATACACTGTCGGTGGCAGGCGTAGCGCGACCCGCATTAAAAACGACCTTTAAGAGCAAAAATCAATGGCGAGCTGAGTCGACGTCCAGACATCGTGGCTCCGTCGGGGCTCGAAGTATTCGCTCTGTTTGGCTACCGAGATCTGACAACGTAACATCTAGGCGACTCAACATCCACACATCGCAACAGCCTGACGTCGCAACGTGTCGCAACATAAAGGTGTCACATTTACCGCCTTTAATATGGAGGCGCGTTTTGGACACTGTGTAGATGGTTTCGTGATTGCCAAGCCGACGTCAGTTAGAACCAAAAAGAAAAACCATTACCTAGGGGGCGATTGCAGCCATGCTGGAGATTAAACCTAACGACACGCTCGCCTGTCGGTCGATCTGGATATCCGATGTCCACCTTGGCAGCGCGCACTGCAAAGCAAAACAATTGCTCCAATTCCTTGATCGCATTGAGTTTGAGCGGCTCTATCTCGTGGGTGATATTGTTGATCTGCTGGCCATGAAGAAACGGGTTCACTGGCCAGAAGCGCACAACCGAGTGCTCAGCAGATTCATGAAACTCTCGCGCCGCAAGCGATCAAAAGTCATCTATGTGCCGGGTAATCATGACCATGTGTTTCGTACAATGGTGGGCAATGACCTGGGTAAGATCGAAGTTCACAGGACCCTGGTCCATGAGACTGCTGAAGGAAAGCGCTTGCTAGTCACACACGGCGATGAGCTCGACTATGCCGTACGTTACTCACGGGCAAATCGCTTCATCGGCGATCTGGCCTACGATGTCTTAATGTGGAGCAATAAACGAACGGACCAGGTGCGGGACTTGCTGGGACTCCCTTACTGGTCGTTGGCTAAATGGGTCAAAAAAAATGTATCCAAAGCCGAAGAGGCCATTAATGCCTACCAGCTCGCAGCGATTAACATGGTCAAGGACAAAGGGTACGACGGTATCGTCTGCGGCCATCTTCATTTCCCAACACTCAGAACCGATGATGGCGTCATGTACTTCAACGACGGCGACTGGGTGGAAAACTGCACAGCACTGATCGAACTCGAAGACGGTTCAATACGATTGATCAAAGGTGTCTCGCACCCCGAATCGATCAAACAAATGATCTTTATCGACGCCACTGACGAATTTACCCGATAATCAACAAAATTTACCGTTGAGTGCAACTTACTAGGCTTGAGTTTGTCTCAACACATCCCCATGTCTTTGGGTGACATCGCTGTAGGTAATCGTCTCATGAATCACGCCGCAATCGCAGGTCTCGAACACTGGCTCAGTCAACAAATTATTGGCCAAGCCGACTTGGTTCGAAAACTTCTCATCGCTGTCCTCGCTGATGGTCATTTGCTGGTTGAGGGCGCCCCCGGCCTCGCCAAAACACGCGCTATTAAAATGTTGGCTGAGGGCGTTGAAGGCGACTTTCATAGAGTGCAGTTCACGCCCGATTTACTGCCGGGTGACATTACCGGCACCGATATATTCAGACCACAGATGGGAACCTTTGAATTTCAAGCTGGTCCGATATTCCACAATCTAGTTCTCGCGGATGAGATAAATCGTGCGCCAGCCAAAGTGCAGTCTGCACTGTTGGAAGCCATGGCCGAACGGCAAGTCAGCGTTGGTGGTACGACCTATCCGCTGCCTGCTTTATTTCTCGTAATGGCAACACAGAATCCGATTGAACAAGAGGGCACCTACCCGCTTCCAGAAGCACAACTTGACCGTTTCTTGATGCATGTGAAAGTGGACTACCCAAACTCAGCGGCCGAGCGAGACATCCTAAAGCTCGCGCGACGTGAAGCCTCGAGCGGCGAGCAGATAGATCAACCAGAAGTCTCCGAGTCGATCGTTTTCGCTGCGCGCGAAGAGGTGTTAACGCTTCACATGTCCGATGCCGTGGAGGAATACATTGTTCAACTCATTATGGCGACACGGCAGCCCGAAGCTTATAGCAGTGAACTAGCCAGCTGGATAGAGTACGGCGCGTCACCGAGGGCCACTATTGGCTTGGATCGCTGTGCCCGAGCGCATGCGTGGTTGCTCGGAAAAGACTTTGTAAGCCCGGACGATGTCAAAGCGATGGCTCATGATGTTCTCAGGCACCGGTTAGTGGTGAGTTATGACGGCGAGATCTCGGGTGTTACCGCCGATGACGTCATCGATAAATTGCTGGAACTGGTTCCAATAGCGTAGCCATCTTTTATGACTGACTTTCTTCCAAAAGGTCACCAAGTCTTGGCTGAGCGGTTGATCGAGGGGCGGCATGCTGCTCGCTTGATTAACATCAATGCGCAGTCCAAAGCCCTGGCGCTCCTCGCCGGTCGCAGACGTGTCCGGCAACGCGGGCGAGGCGTCGACTTTGAAGAAGTTCGGCTTTACGCACCGGGCGATGATGTGCGAACAATTGACTGGCGTGTCACTGCAAGATCGGGCGACCCCCACACAAAACTATTTCAAGAGGACCGTGAACAGCCCATTGTCCTCTTGGTCGACCTTCGATCACCCATGTGGTTTGGCTCTAGAAACTGTTTTAAGTCTGTCCTCGCATCCCACCTGGCATCGGTTCTTGCCTGGGCCGGCTTAGAGGCGGGAGAACGCGTCGGTGGCATTGCCATGACCGATAATGGGCTTTTCGAGATTAAGCCTCAACGCTCTAAGCGCAGCGTTTTAAGGCTGCTACGATTATTAGAATCCGCACCTTCGGCCGTGACGCCTGTCGACGAGGGATCGCAACAGCCTACAGGCTGGGCCACCGCACTTAGTCAGCTAAAAAATCTGTCACGTCCGGGCGCTAGACTGATGCTGATCAGCGATTTCGGTGATTTGCTCTCAGAGCACAGTGTTGAAAAAACGCTCAGGGATATTGTCGGTCACCGTCAGCTGGTGTGCTTCAAGGTTACCGATCCGCTCGATGCAGATCTGCCCCCGGCCGGTAAATATGCCCTGGTAGATGGTAATCGCGAAGTTAAAATGGATACCTCGCAGCTGGCAGTGCGTAGGCGTTACAAAGATGATTTCGAACAATCCGCGCAAGCGGTCACGAGCTATTTCCGTCGCTATCAAGTACCCCTTGTCACTGTTGATACGAGCGATAATCCAAATGAACTTCTGCAGCGGGTGTTTCCAAAACGATGAACCCCGAGCAACTCCTTCAGCAACTTGCACCGCTGCGCACCCCTGATCCAATCGGTTTCTGGCCCCTTGCACCCGTCTGGTGGGTCGCGCTGCTGCTACTTGCCATTGCATTGGCGGCGATTGTGGTCTGGTTCCTCAAGCATCGTCGGAAAAATGCATACCGCCGCTATGGTGTTGTGTGGATTGATGAGCTCGAAGCCTCAGGTGCTGATGTGCAGGCGCTGAGTAAAGCACTCAAATCTCAGGCGCTTCAGGTTTTCGATTCGTCCACAGTGGCGGGACTATCGGGCGAGTCGTGGCCTATGTTTTTACGTGAATCGTGTCCAAAACTGGACCGGTCAGCCCTGACCATACTGTCTCGGATACATGCGCCAGACCCGGGGCTTGTCACCGAGAGCGACTGGCAGAACGCACGACTCTGGATGACGTCCCACGAGGTTCCGGATGCTTGAGTTTTTGTGGCCGTGGGCATTCGTACTCCTGATCGTTCCATTCTTGGTGCGATTAGTTCCGCCTGCACCCGAATCGTTAGGGGCAGCCATTAGGGCACCGTTCACCGCAAGATGGCAAAGACTCAAGGGAGACAGTCGAGTTTCTGCCAATGTCAGTACCTTACGAGTCGTCGGTCTGTTTTTAGCCTGGGCTCTCATCGTCGCAGCAATCGCCCGCCCGCAGTGGGTCGGTGAGCCCATTGAGCTTCCAAACACCGGTCGGGATTTAATGCTGAGCCTCGACTTGTCGGGCAGCATGCAGATTCGCGATATGCAAGTAGGCAACCGCACGATCTCGCGAGTAGAGGCGGTCAAGGCCATTGCCTCCGATTTTACTGAACGACGCGTTGGCGATCGAGTAGGACTCATTCTATTTGGCTCGAAGGCTTACGTGCAGGCCCCACTGACATTTGACATCACTACAGTGACGCAGTTCATTCGCGAGGCCCAGTTAGGCTTCGCAGGAGAGGACACAGCGATTGGTGATTCGCTAGGCTTGGCCATCAAACGACTTCGTGATCGTCCTGCGCTGTCACGGGTGTTAATTCTACTCACCGATGGACAGGACACAGCGAGTAGCGTCGATCCAATGGAAGCTGCGGCCCTAGCAGCCCAGCAAAACGTGAAGGTCTACACCATCGGAATTAGTCGCAATTTGGGAACAAACAGTGCCCGCGGTGGTGAAGTTGACGAAGCGTTGCTTCGCGCGATTGCGGAGGCGACCGGGGGCGAATATTTCCGGGCGCGTGATCCGCGCGAATTACAGGCCATATACGGCATCATCGACCAGCTCGAGCCTGTTGAACAAGATGCTAGCACCTTTCGACCACAGCGCGCGCTGGGTTATTGGGCCATGCTGGGCGCTCTGTGCGTCGGTGCCATCGTTCTTCTCACCGGTGGTTTAATACCCAGCCTCGTATCATTTTCCAGGGTGACTCCCAGGTGATCGATGTGCACTTCATTCGTCCAGAACTACTCTGGTTGCTACCGGTTGTTTTGCCGCTAGTCCTCTTGGCATGGCGTAAACAAACACAGGGCGGTGATTGGGCAAAAGCGATCGACGCAAACTTACTACCGCATCTTATCGCCTCAGAATCTGCGGCCAGTAATCGCCTACGTCAGCTGTGGTGGCTAGCTTTACCATTTCTATTACTCGGTGCAGCGGGTCCTTCATTAGAACGGGCCGAGCTCCCCGTCTTTGAAAAGTCAGATGCGCTGGTCATCGTACTCGACCTCAGCCAGTCAATGTGGGCAACCGACACGCAGCCGAGTCGCATCCGCAGAGCACGACAAAAAGTGATGGACGTACTCGATACGCGTTTGGAGGGTGTCACGGGGCTGGTGGTGTTTGCCGGTGATGCGCATGTTGTAACCCCCTTGACAGACGACACCCGCACCGTCGAGAACCTCTTGAGTGCACTCTCTCCAGATATTATGCCCTTGCAAGGCTCCAATGCCACGGAAGCTATTGAGCTTGCGTCTGGACTGTTGGAGACCTCCGGGCTCACCAACGGTAGTGTGCTACTCATTACAGATGGTCTGCCCAAGTTTGCAACAGGGCGTGTTGAGAGCCTATTAGCCAATGTGGGGGCTGACCTAGCCATTTTAGTAGTGGGCACTGAAACAGGTGCACCCATTCCCCTACCCGATGGCGGCTTTTTGCGGGACGAAAACGATCAGATTGTGATTCCGTCGGTGGATCGGCAATCCATTCAGGCTATCGCGTCGCAAGTGGGGGCTAGGTACACTGATGTATCAGTCGACAATAACGATATTCAATACCTACTATCAGGTGCCGCCTCGAGCATCATCAGCGACGATTCGATGGAACGAAAAACCGATACCTGGGTGGATTTAGGCTACTGGCTAGCCATCTGCGCCGCTTTATTTTTGCTGCCGCTGTTCAGGCGCGGAGCTCTTAGTGCCGCGCTGCTGGCCGTATTTTTATTCGATGCCAGTCCAAGTCAGGCGAATGTGCTCGCCAACTTTTGGTCAACCCCAGACCAACAGGGCGCTCAAGCGTTGGCCGAGGGAGACCCCGCGCGCGCCGCAAATTTATTTAATGCGCCAGACTGGCGTGGTACCGCTCACTACGAAGCAGGTGATTTTCAAGCCTCGTCCACCGAGTTTGGGAAACTTGAATCTGCAAATGCATTTTATAACAAAGGCAATGCACTGGCATTGTCAGGCAACTTCGAAGCTGCAATTAAAAGCTATGAGGAATCATTGGCGCTAGAGCCCGATCGTCAAGACGCGATAGATAATCGAGATCTAGTCAAGTCGCTTCTGGAAGAGCAACAACAAGAGCAAGAAGGAAATGATCAGGATGGTGATGGTGATCAATCTGATCAGGAGGGTGAGTCACAGGATTCGCAAAGCGACTCGGCCGAGCAAGATCAGGACAGTAGCAGTGACTCGCAAGAAGGTGATTCAGAGTCCTCCGATCAGCCATCGGGTGATCAGGAGCCTCAACCCGCAAGTGACGGTGAAGACAGCGATGACATGTCGCCGTCTGACTTGGAGCAGGCCACTGAAGAACAACTCGCCCGCTTTAATGAAGCTCTAGAGGAGCAGCAGGCCCTGGAGCAATGGCTGCGTCGCGTGCCCGATGATCCGGGCGGACTGTTGCGACGCAAATTCAGATATCAAACTATTCAACGCCTGAGAAACGGAGAGGAACCTGATGACGATATCCGCTGGTAATCTCATTCGCATCTTGGTGACGCTTGTCATTGCGGTCGTTTCAACTGCGGCGGTCGCAGAAATCCGCTCCGATGTTGATCGACGCACTATAGGTATGGGGGAATCACTCAGGCTGACCATTACCGGTGATGCAAGCGAGCGACTTGATCAATTAGATCTGGCCGCCTTGCAGTTTGATTGGGAGGTTCTTAGCAGCAGTAGCTCTACCAATACGTCCTTCATCAATGGTGCTCGCTCCACGACTAGAACGCTGTCTCTGGATCTACTGCCCTTGCGCGACGGCGTTCTTTCTATACCCTCACTCAGTACTGGAAGCAACAGAACCACCCCGATTGCCGTCACTGTGAACCCACAAACAATGAGTTCTAGCGGTGACGACTCGGTCCGCTTCGCTATCAACATTGATAAGAACGACGTTTACATTCAAGAGCAACTCATTCTCACAGTCACTATTGAGCAGGCTATAAATCTCGATGGTGCTGAGGTGACACAACTCGAGCTGGACGGCGCTATCGTTGAAGAACTAACGCGCCGTAACTTCCAGCGACAAATCAACGGTCGTCTGTGGCGGGTTACACAGCTGCGCTACGCAATCTACCCGCAACAGCGTGGCATCCTCGAGATTCCCTCTCTGTCGCTGACTGCGAGAGAAGTGTTACCGGGACGATCGCTCCTAGGGGCGCGACTCGGGAAGCGGTTTAGGTTGTCAGAGGATGCCATTCCCATCACCGTTAAGCCGGTGCCTGAGGACTTCCCGGGTGATGTCTGGCTGCCCGCCTCTGCACTCGAACTCACGCAATCCTGGTCTAAACCCCCTGAGTCGATGGAGATTGGTGATTCGACTACGAGAACATTGACACTTACAGCCGACGGTCTACTCAGTAGCCAGCTACCATCGATTACCAGTATGTCGGACAGCGCTACTATCTCCGGCATCCGTGTTTACCCGGATCAAGAAGCAAGTGATCAACTTGAACGCACAGAAGGCTTTTTGGGACAACGAACACGCAGCGAAGCGCTGGTTGCTAGCGGCAGTGGATCTTGGACACTGCCAGAGGTGTCTGTCGCGTGGTGGAATACCGATACCGATACGCTTCAATTTGCGGTATTACCGTCCACCATTGTTTCGGTAGGCAGTCCGGTCGTTGACACGCCTACCATTGCGCCCGCTACAGATCTTGTCGCGCCCCCAGAGACGCTCCCGATTTGGGTGACTGCGCTTGCCGCATCAGGGTGGCTGGTAGCTCTCGTCTTGGCTTATTTGCTGAGGCGCCCCAGAGCAAATGATCCTGAAGATGCGCGACAGAGCAATAACGAGGAATCGCTTCGGCCCTTACTGACGGCGCTAAAAGCGAGCAGCAGACAGCATAACGCTGCCGGTAGTCGCGACCTGTTACTCCGGTGGGCCTCGCTGCACTATGAGCAAGATGTCCGAACGCTAGACCACCTTCAAGGCCTGTGCCAACCTGAATTGGCGGATGAGATAAAGGCGCTAGAACTTGCGCTCTACGGTCATAGCGCCCAAACCTGGGATCGTGGTGCCGCGCTTTATTCTGCCGTTAGAGCGGAACCCAAGCAGAATAATACTGATTCACGTCACGAGCGTGAATTGTACCCAACACTCTAAAAACGACCACTGAAAACGCGCATTGAAAAAGCACGTGACCGCCGTTTCGCGGCCGACTACACAGTACCTAGGCCACTCAATGGTGTCAGGTGACAGTTACTCAGTCGCGCAATGCACGATTGACGACTTCAAATACATCCTGGGATAGATCGTCTAGCGCAGCTACCGCCTCGAGCTCACGGCGCATTGCATCTTGGCCGTGTTCGTAGCGCCGCCAACGCGTCAGGGGTGCCAACATTCTGGCTGCGATTTGTGGATTGTCAGACTGAAGTCGTTTTACCGCATCACCCAAAATCTGATAGCCGCTTCCGTCTGGCGCATGAAATGCAACCGGATTAGCACCGGCAAAGGCACTTATCAGCGATCGGACTTTATTGGGATTACGCCAGTCGAAGGCTGAATGCGTCTTAAGCGCGTCCACGTCAGAGCCACAGGTCACAGAAGGACGCGTCGCTTGCATGACAAACCACTGATTGACAACAAGGTTCTCCGACTGCCAACGATCAAAGAAATGTTGCAATACGTCTGCTCTATGGACCTCATCACCGTGATGAACGACCAAACGTGCCGCACACAGCCTATCCGATAAATTGGTCGCCGCGTAATACATCTCTCGCGCTATCGCCAACCACTTAGGATCACTCTGAACCAAAAGGGTAAGCGCCGTGTGCACCAGTGACCGTCGCCCTATTTGATGGGCAGTCGGTGCATAGGCCTCCTTTACATCCCTGCTAGCATTGACAATGGCTTCTAGTGACGTTGCTAGGGCTGATCCCAAGCCTGCCGAGACAGTACTTTTCGCCGCGTGAATTGCATGGACGTTGACGAGACCCGCCTGCGCTGCTCTATCGGCTAGAGAAGCCTCCGTTGGGAGACTCAATAGCTGTGCTTTCATGGCATCCTCACGGTCGCTAGCCAGTACCTGCTCGAGCGCCGCGATATAGTCACTCTCTAGTGAATGTGACGCCGAATCAATCGCTGCATAAGCGAGTCGCTGCGACGCATCCCATGACACAAACGGATCATCATCAGATGCTATAAGCGTAATGAGATCCGCTCGAGACTGCTCCATATTGAGGCGCACTGGCGCCGAAAAGCCGCGAAGCGCCGAGACGACGGGCTCATTATCGAACCCCCCGAAAGACATCGTTTGACGCGATTGAGTGAGCTCGATTACGCGGGATCTCTCACCGTTCCCAAGATCGCAGTGATGGCCAGCGTC
>ERZ802822.1362-NODE-1362-length-15169-cov-16.353764_pt1 | contig 15169 bp, 24 predicted proteins | sample MGYA00345649_ERZ802822 | MGnify/ENA primary metagenome ERZ802822 (study PRJEB30503, sample SAMEA104212359) | marine metagenome | biome: Westerlies Biome; feature: [SRF] surface water layer (ENVO:00010504) within the epipelagic zone...; material: water...
CTTGTAAACCAATTAAATTTTTAAGGTGAAAAAATGAGTCAATTAAATCCATCAGAAATTTCCAGCGTTTTAAAAGAAAAAATTGCTGGTTTAGACCTTTCTGCAGAAAGAAAAAATGAGGGCATAGTTGTTAGTGTCTCCGACGGTATTGTAAGAATACATGGTATGGGTGATGTTATGTACGGTGAGGTAATAGAGTTCGAAAATGGTACTAAGGGAATGGCTCTTAATTTAGAGCAGGATTCTGTTGGGGCAGTTGTTCTTGGAGATTATCTTGAGATCATTGAAGGACAAAAAGCTCTTTGTACTGGAAAGGTTTTAGAAGTCCCAGTTGGAGAGGCTTTACTCGGAAGGGTTGTTAATACTCTTGGTACACCAATTGATGGAAAGGGGGAGATAAAAGCAGAAAATACTGCACCTGTTGAGGTTGTTGCCCCTGGTGTTATTGCGCGTCAGTCTGTTGATCAACCAGTTCAAATTGGTCTAAAGGCTGTTGATGCAATGGTTCCAATTGGAAGGGGACAAAGGGAGCTGATAATTGGGGACAGACAAACAGGTAAAACAGCGGTTGCAATCGACGCAATTATTAATCAAAAGGGAACAGGCATTAAATGTATTTACGTTGCCATTGGCCAGAAGCAATCGACAGTAGCAAACGTAGTCAGAAAGCTTGAGGAATACGGAGCAATGGAACACACGATCGTGGTTTCTGCAACGGCTGCGGATCCGGCACCAATGCAATATCTATCGGCATATGCTGGTTGTACGATGGGAGAATATTTTAGAGATAAAGGTGAAGACGCTTTAATTGTTTATGATGACCTTTCTAAACAAGCAGTTGCATACAGACAAGTATCTCTTCTATTAAAAAGACCTCCAGGAAGAGAGGCATATCCAGGTGATGTTTTTTATCTTCATTCAAGATTGCTAGAAAGAGCTGCAAGAGTTAACGCAGACTATGTTGAACAAATTACAGGTGGAAAAGTTAAAGGAAAAACAGGCTCCCTAACAGCGCTTCCAATTATCGAAACTCTTGCCGGAGACGTTTCAGCCTTTGTTCCAACAAATGTTATTTCAATTACTGATGGTCAAATATATCTAGAAACTGAGTTATTTAATGCAGGTGTTAGACCAGCTATTAATCCAGGGCTTTCAGTCTCAAGGGTTGGTGGATCAGCTCAAACAAAAATAATGAAAAAATTAGCTGGGGGAGTTAGGACAGCATTAGCACAGTATCGTGAGCTGGCTGCATTCTCACAGTTTGCATCCGATCTTGATGATGCAACCAAACAGCAGCTTGCTAGTGGTAAAGCATTCACTGAGCTGCTTAAGCAAAAACAATACGCTCCAATGAGTGTTGCGCAACAGGCATTAAGCCTATTCGCTGCTGATAGAGGTTACATGACAGATGTAGAGGTTGATAAGATCTTAGATTTTGAAGAAGCGCTTCATGGTTATTTAACTGCTGAAAAAGGCGAGCTAGAACAACAAATTAATTCAACAGGAGACTGGAACGATGACATAGAGAGTCAATTCACAGCACTTGTTGAAGATTTCAAAAAGACACAAACTTATTAATATAAAATGGCAAATACAAAAGAAGTAAGAAAGCAGATTGCGAGCATCAAAAGCACGCAGAAGATTACTTCTGCCATGGAAATGGTTGCTGCCAGTAAAATGAAAAAAACTCAAGATACTATGCTTGAAGGCAGACCATATTCTTTAAAAATCAAAGATGTTATTTCGCATATAGCTGTTGCAAATTCAGAATACCCTCATCCCTTTTATGAGGAGAGGACGGCAAAGAAGGCATGCTTTATTGTGGTTTCGTCAGACAAAGGTTTATGCGGTGGGCTCAATATAAATTTATTTAAACAAGTCATAGCAAAATCTGCCGAATTAAATGAACAAGATATAGACTCTTGTTTTGCTTTAATTGGAACCAAGGCATCTGCATTTTTTAAAAGTGTTGGCGGGGAGGTCGTAGCAGTTGCTGAGAAGCTGGGCGATAAACCAAATCCAGATGATTTGATTGGACTTACAAAAGTAGTCTTAGATATGCATAAAAATGGTGATATTGATCAGGCATATCTTTGTTCAAATGGTTTTGTTAACACCATGACACAACAACCAAATGTTGAGCAACTAATTCCTCTTGCTCCTGAAGAGCAAGATGAGCCAAGCTCAACACAGTGGGATTACATCTATGAACCAGAAGCTAAAGTGCTTTTAGATGGCCTGTTAACAAGATACATAGAGTCGTTAGTCTATCAAGCAGTTATTGAAAACAATGCTTGTGAACAAGCGGCAAAGATGATTGCTATGAAAAGTGCTACAGACAATGCTGGAGACTTAATTAAAGAATTAGAACTTTTATATAACAACGTAAGACAAGCAGCTATCACTCAAGAGCTCTCAGAGATAGTTGGAGGCGCATCAGCAGTTTAAGGAGAAAAATATGAGCAACGGAATAGTTACACAGATCATTGGGGCGGTTATCGACGTCGAGTTCGACAAAGATAATATTCCAAAGGTATATGAAGCACTTATGATTGATGAGAGTGGAACAACTCTTGAAGTTCAGCAGCAGTTGGGTGACGGCGTTGTAAGAACAATTGCAATGGGAGCAACAGAGGGTTTAAAAAGGGGCCTTGCAGCATCAAGAACCAATGCGCCTATATCAGTCCCTGTAGGACCAGAAACACTTGGCAGAATTGTTGATGTTCTAGGCAACCCTATCGATGAAAAGGGACCAATTGGTGAAAAGCAGAAAATGCCTATTCATAGAAAACCTCCAACATATACAGATCAGTCTGTGTCTAATGATGTTCTTGAGACAGGAATTAAAGTTATTGATTTAATGTGTCCTTTTGCAAAGGGTGGAAAAATTGGATTATTTGGGGGAGCGGGTGTTGGTAAAACAGTTAATATGATGGAGCTAATTAACAATATTGCTCTTCAACATTCTGGCCTTTCTGTATTTGCCGGCGTCGGTGAAAGAACCAGAGAGGGAAATGATTTCTATTATGAAATGCAGGAATCTGGAGTAGTAAATATAGATAATCTTGGAGAGTCTAAAGTTGCAATGGTATACGGACAGATGAATGAGCCACCAGGAAATAGGTTGAGGGTTGCTTTAACAGGTTTAACAATGGCCGAAAGCTTTAGAGATGAAGGAAAAGACGTTTTATTATTTATTGATAATATCTATCGTTACACTTTAGCAGGAGTTGAGGTATCAGCTTTATTGGGAAGAATGCCTTCAGCTGTTGGATATCAGCCAACACTTGCTGAGGAAATGGGAGCTCTTCAAGAAAGAATTACATCTACAAAGACAGGGTCTATTACTTCAATTCAAGCGGTATATGTCCCAGCTGATGACTTGACGGACCCCTCACCAGCAACCACTTTTGCTCACTTGGACGCAACAGTTGTTTTATCAAGACAAATTTCGGAATTGGGTATTTATCCTGCTGTGGATCCTCTTGACTCAACAAGCAGGCAGCTTGATCCTTTTGTAGTTGGCGATGATCATTATGAGGTTGCACAAGGAGTTCAAAAAATTCTTCAAAGATATAATGAATTAAAAGATATTATTGCTATTCTAGGGATGGACGAACTCTCTGAAGAAGACAAGGGCTTAGTAGCAAGAGCTAGAAAAGCTCAAAGATTTTTATCACAACCCTTCTTCGTTGCAGAGATATTTACAGGCACGCCTGGTAAGTATGTTTCACTTGAAGATACCATTAAAGCTTTTAAAGGAATATTAAACGGTGATTATGATCACCTTCCTGAGCAAGCATTCTACATGGTTGGAACAATCGAAGAGGCAGTAGAAAAGGCTAAAACTTTATAAAAAATGAGCACTATTAAAATTAACATAGTATCTTCCAGTGAGGAAATTTATTCTGGTGAAGCTACTATGGTTTTTGCAACAGGAACTCTTGGTGAGCTTGGTATAGCGCCCGGACATACCCCTCTCTTAACTGGATTAGCTGCAGGGCCAGTCAGAGTTCAAAATGGCTCAGAAGAAGAAGCATTTTTTTGTTCAGGCGGATTCTTAGAAGTGCAGCCAGATCTAGTAACTGTTTTATCTGACACAGCTGAAAGAGCAGATAGCCTTGATGAATCAGAAGCAATAAAGGCAAAAGAATCGGCAGAACAAGAATTAGCAAATAAAGATGCAACCCTTGATTATGCGAAAGCGTCAGCTCAACTAGCTGAAGCAGTTGCAAGACTCAAAACTATTCAAAAACTTCGTAAAAAGCAGTAAGGTATATATTTAACCTTAAGTTAGCCTTGAACATACACACTATAATTCTGGCAGCCGGAGAGGGCTCAAGAATGAAATCTAATAGAGCAAAATCCTTACAAAGGGTTGGTGGTGTCACCATGCTTGAAAAAATATGCCAAACAGCAGGAAGTATTAGCCCAAAAATAACCTTAGTCGTTGGGTTTGATAAAGAGACAATAATTAACGAATCCCAAGCGTTCAACTTAGACATCTCCATTAGCGAACAGCCTGAAGCTATTGGAACAGGGGATGCAGTTAAATGTGGTATAGACAATGCCCAAGATGGCTCAAAGATCCTTGTTTTATATGGCGATGTTCCTCTTATTAAAAAGGATACTCTTGAAAAGTTAATTCATTCCTCTGAAGAGGGCCCTTCAATATTAACCACAGTCTTAGAAGATCCATTTGGTTATGGAAGAGTAAAAAAAGACAGTGAAGGAAATGCTACTGCCATCGTAGAAGAGAAAGACGCAAACAATGAAGAGAAACAAATAAATGAAATTTTTACAGGAGTCTTATGTTCATCCAAGAACATTTTGAAAGAAGCATTATCAGAGATAAGCAATGAAAATGCCGCAGGCGAATTTTACTTAACAGATATAGTTTCTATAATAAGTAATAAAGGTATTAAAATAAAAACATATAAAGCTTCGAATGATGAGGTTAAAGGCGCAAATACTAAAAAGGAGCTTGCACAACTAGAGGCAACATACAGATCAATGAAAGTAGAAGACATCTTAAATCAGGGCATCACTGTTGCAGATCCACTAAGACTCGATATAAGGGGCGAGGTTGTTGCAGGAAAAGACTGTTCTTTAGATGTTAATGTGATTTTAGAGGGCGATATTAAGCTTGGTGACAATGTTTCAATCGGACCAAATTGCGTAATAAAAAATACTAAGATTGGAAGCAATACTAATATAGAGGCTTTTTCTCATATTGATGGAGCTACAGTTGAAGAAGGTTGCACAATAGGACCATACGCAAGACTAAGAGAAGGCAGTCAAATAAAAGCTTCAGCTAAAATAGGAAATTTTGTAGAAACAAAGAACTCCACTCTCGGCGAGGGAGCTAAGGCAAATCATTTCACTTATTTGGGTGACACAGAAGTAGGCAAGGATACAAACATAGGCGCAGGAACAATAACTTGCAACTATGACGGAAAAGACAAACATAAGACAATAATTGGAAGTGACAGTTTTGTTGGCAGCAATACTTCCATAGTTGCTCCAGTGACTGTTGGATCTAATGCTACAGTTGCTGCAGGGTCAGTCATTACAAAAGACATTCCTGACAATGCCTTGGGTGTTGGAAGATCTAAGCAAGAAAACAAAGAAAACTGGTCTAAAAATAAGGACTAAAATATGTGTGGAATAATAGCTGCCGCTTCTAATCGGAATGTTGGAAAACTTCTTGTACAAGGTTTGCATAAGATGGAATACCGAGGCTATGATTCTGCAGGAATAGCCCTTCATCAAAGCAATCAAATAGCTCACTTAAGAACTCTAGGGAAAGTAAAGTTACTAGAGGAAAAGATGATAGCTGAAAAACCAAAAAGCAAGTTGGGCATTGCTCATACAAGATGGGCAACTCACGGCGAGCCTTCAGAAGAAAATGCTCATCCCCACATGTCTAATGATAGGGTTTATATAGTTCATAATGGAATAATTGAGAACTATCTTGATTTAAAAGAATTTCTTAAAAAAGAGGGCTACTCTTTTTCATCTGAGACAGACTCAGAATTAATTGCTCATATGCTTGAGTATTTTCTTAATAAAGATAACAGCATGTTGGACTCAATGTACTTAACAAAGGAAAAACTCGAAGGTGCATATGCAATCGCAGCAATCGACAGAGAAAATGAACATAATATAACTATCGCAAGAAGCAAATCACCTCTTTTGATAGGTATCGGTATTGACGAGTTCCTAGCGGCATCTGATCCTTTAGCAATTGGACAGCTAACAAATGAATTTATTTTTTTAGAGGACGGAGATGTTGCTGAGATTTCATCCGAAAGCTACACAATTTATGATGATTCAAAAAAACAAGTCGAAAGAGAGATTTCAAATATAGATATTTCCAGTCAGGCAACTTCGAAAGGTGATTTCAAGCACTTTATGGAGAAAGAAATTTATGAACAACCTGAGGCTATATTAAATACTATTGATGGAAGGGTTGGTGGTGATGATGTCCTTGATAATATTTTTGGTCTTGGCTCTTCTGAAATGTTTGAGAAGGTTAAGAGAATACAAATTGTAGCTTGTGGGACAAGCCTCCATGCCGGAAGGGTTGCAGCCAACTGGTTTTCTTCAATTTCAGAACTTCCTACTCAGATCGACTACGCCTCAGAATATAGATACAGGAATCCTCATGTTGATGAGGACTCGCTACTAGTATCTATTTCTCAATCAGGTGAGACAGCTGATACTCTTGCTGCACTAAGATATGCAAAAGAAAAAGGCTATTTATCCACACTGAGCATATGCAATGTTCCAACTAGTTCACTTGCAAGAGAATCTGAATATTCTATTTTTACCAATGCAGGTCCTGAAATTGGAGTCGCTTCCACCAAAGCATTTACCACCCAGCTTGCTGCCCTAATGTTATTAGCATTGTCATTAGCAAAAAGCAGAGGAACAAATCCTAAGTTAAGAACAAGAGTAATCACTGGAATGAGGTCATTGCCAGATACCGTTCGCGAGACGCTTAAATTAAAAGACGAAATATTGAAAATAGCTCCTGAGATAGCAAGCAAAGATAACGCACTATTTTTAGGCAGAGGAATTTTTTATCCCATTGCTAAAGAGGGCGCTTTAAAGCTTAAAGAAATTTCATACATTCATGCTGAAGCATATCCAGCAGGAGAATTGAAACATGGACCCCTTGCTCTTATCGATGAAGATATGCCTGTTATTGCCTTGGCACCAGAGAGTGAAATAGCCGAAAAACTTGTTTCAAACTTAGAGGAGGTTAAAGCCAGAGGCGGAACAATTTATGTTTTTTCTGATCCTTCTATCAAAATGGACTTAAAGGCAGGAAGATTAATCACTATGCCAAAATGTGATTTTCTTTTAACACCAATAATTTATACCATCCCTCTTCAGATACTCTCATATGAGGTAGCGCTTTTAAGAGGGACTGACATTGATCAGCCAAGGAATCTAGCTAAGTCCGTTACTGTAGAGTAGTTTCGAACAGAGAATTAGTTACCTTCTTAGGGTTTTTAATATTTCCTCAACCTTATCGTCAAAACCCTTTTCAACACTTAATGCTTCTTTAACACATTCTTTCATGTGTTTTTTTAATATTCTTCCTTCAACACTTGTTAGAGCATTTTTAACCGCCTTGATTTGATTGAGTATATCAATGCAATACTTGTCTTCATCAATCATTTTAGCAATTCCACGAACCTGACCCTCAACTCTACTAAGACTAGGAATTTCTTCTTTATGGCATGGATGCTTCATATGAATTTTGGAATTATATAAGTAAATGTTGTAGCAAAAATAAACAATACAACTGAAATGTAATAAATGTATCTTGATTTTTTTCTAGTTTGCATACATAACCTTCCTAACTCAGGATCTGCGGGGCAAGGCATATAATAAGTTTTATAATTCACATATCCAGCAAAAATGATCATCACTAACGCAAACATTGTTATGTATAACTTATATTGAGATAAGACAATTAGAAATGGAAAAACTGTTATTAAATTTGCAAAAGAAGCACCCGCACCAATTACGACAAATAATGAAGGAAGTGCACAACATATTAAAGTTGATGATGAGGCAAACAAGGATAAAAAATTTGCAGATTTATCTTGCATAGTTTTTATAGATTAATAACCTGCATATCAATTGCATTTTGTCCGTTTATCAGAATTTTTTCCTTGATATCATCAAAGATTATTTCGTAAGCAACATTGTATGCGATTAAAACTTTTCCTTTGCTTAGATCAACGTCTATTTTTTTAACATTAGTGTCTTTTTTAAATGTTTTTTCAATACCTCTAGCACAAAAATCACATACCATACCTTTAACATTCACGACTGCAATTTGAGAATCTTTAAGATCCATAATGAATTTATCAAATCTCTCAGGGTCAACTTCTAATTTCTTACCATCAACTAATTCTTCATGCAGATGTCCTTCATGAGAATGATGCATGTGGTCATGTGGGGGTTCCCCCCATGTCATTGAAGTGAAAACCAGTAATAATAATATTTTTTTCATATTTTCTCCTAAAATCTATACATTAGATGAACATCCCATTCAGTTTTTTTACTATAACCAAATTCCATAAGAACATTTCCTTTAAAAAACTTTAATACGGGGTAAGTTGACCATTTATTCTCAAGTGAATTTTCTTTCGCTTTTATCATTATCCATGTGTGCAAGTCACCATAATCTCCAAGATAGGGTGCTACTCCTATTTGATAGTATTGTTCTGAATAGTCATGAATCTTCCTTTTAGTTTCCTTTAATCCAAAACCGACAAACAATCTTCTTGTTTCCCAATCCCCATGCATACCATAAAAAAACTCATTAAAACCCTTTGAACTAATACCAGATTGAAGATACAAATTTCTTTGAGAGTTTTCAGTATTTTTTCTATTTAATAAGTATGTAAATCTCACATATGAATAATTATCATCAAAATATTTATCTCTTATATTTTCAATCCCAACTGAGTATTTATATGATGGTGAATAATGATAGTAGAGAGAATCTTTTATATTATCTGAAAAGGACATTATGGTTGAACCACCAGAGTAAGAAATAGGTCTTGCATCTAGTCCAAATGATATGATCAGTAAAATAATAATTTTTATACCCATAGGGGGTATATTAACATAGAGTCTATTGATTAATATATTCTGTATAATTTTACAAATAGACAAAAAATACATAGAGTTTTACAAAATATTTCACAAAAAGTTTAAAAATGACGAAAATCTTATTCTCTGTTCGAAAACATTCAGTGACGGTGGAGTAGATAAAGGTGTCTAGATAAAATGGAGTTCTCAATCTTAATTTTTACTATAATTTTTACGTCGTTAATCTATTTATTAATAGGTTTCGGTATTAACAAAGATAATGCCGAATACTTGCTTGCTGGTTATAACACCATGACACCTGAACAAAAACAAAAATTCAATATTGATAAATACTTAGAATTCTTTAATCCTTTTTTTAAAAAATTATGCTTATATCCACCATTAAGTTTTGGTTTAATGTATATACTATTTGAAGGAGAGCAGTTGATATTGACTTGGTCTCTATTACAAATGCTCCCATTTGTTTGGTTTACTGCAAAAAGTTTAAAGTTTAAGTCATGAAGAAACATCACATAATTTTGTTAGGAGTATAAAAAATGGTTTATGCAGTGGGTGTGTCCATAGTTCTAGCATTGATATTTGGACCATCTTTGTGGGTGAAGATGGTTATGAGCAGATATTCGTCGGAAAAGCCTGGAATGCCGGGCACTGGGGGAGAGCTCGCAGAGCATTTGATTGAAAGATTTTCTTTAAAAGACGTCAAGGTCGAAATAACTGAGCTAGGAGATCATTATGATCCAATTGAAAAAAAAGTTAGGCTTTTGCCAGAGCATTACGAATCTAAATCGTTAACTGCAATAGCGATTGCGGCTCATGAGGTTGGACATGCAATTCAGGATCAGCAAGGAGATAAACGCTTGGCTATTAGAACAAAAATGATTCCTATTGTTGATAAAGTGGCCCGTTGGAGCGTTGCCCTTATTTATTTATCACCATTGATTGGTATTATTACGCGGCACCCAATGCCGTTCTCTTTATTACTTTTCCTAGGCTTATCAGGTTTTATTGCTCGCATGATGGTTCATGCTGTAACTTTACCAATTGAATTTGATGCAAGTTTTTCTAAAGCGCTCCCTTTATTAAAGGAAGGCAAATACGTATCGCAGTCACACGAAAAAGCCGTTAGCAGTATTCTAAGGGCAGCAGCCCTAACTTATGTGTCGGCTGCCTTGGCTGATATTTTAAACCTCGGTCGTTGGATCGTTATATTATTTAGGAGATAAAAAAATGTTGATAGCAGTAAGAGCAGAAGTAGAAAGTGTTGATCATTGGAGAGAGAAATTTAAGACCCATGTTGATCTTTTCAAGAGTCAAGGGGTATCACTTGCCCACATGGGGGCAGCGGATGAAAAAACAGTAATTGCAGTTTTTGAAACAAATGATGCTGATGAATTTGCAAGAATATTTAATGACCCAGCAACTGCAGAAGCCATGTCAGAGGATAAAATAACTGGTGGCGTTGAGATGTTTATTCTTGACGAAACTTTTAAGCCATAAACAAGCAGACTTACTTATGACTCTAAGACCATTTCATTTAGCAATTCCAGTAGACAATATTGAAGCAGCAAAAGAATTTTATGTCTTAAAGCTTGGATTTGTTGAAGGAAGATCTGATGATCACTGGGTTGATTTCAATTTCTTCGGGCATCAATTAGTTTGTCATATAGGAGAATCAGATACTTTTTCTAATGAAGTTGATGGCAAAGATGTGCCTATACCTCACTTTGGAATTATTCTTGACTGGAAAGATTTTGATATATTTTTTGAGACAATAAAATCAAATAATATCGACTTTATTATAAAGCCTTACCTAAGATTTGAGGGATTACCTGGAGAGCAAAAGACGATGTTTTTTAAAGACCCTTTTGGCAACGCTCTAGAATTTAAATCCTTTAAAGATGATAGCGATATTTTTAATAAATCACTCTAGTTAATTAATCTTCTGGCAGAGCAAATAAATCTTCTACTTTGCACCTAAGAATCCTAGAAATTTTTAAAGCTAGAACAGTAGAAGGAACATACACTCCATTTTCAATAGCATTGATGCTCTTTCTTGAAACCTCGGCATTTTCAGATAACTCTTGTTGGGTTAAGCCAGCCTTCTTCCTATAACTTTCCAAATTATTTAATAGATTTTGGTGGTGCTTACCCATTTTTATACTCTTTATAATCTCCTATAGAAAACCAAGTAAGCAGAACTCCAAATGTAAGCCACGCAAAAGCAGCAATTTGATAAATCATATTATTGGCATTTTGAAAATTCCAATTAGACCAATCTTGAATTGAAAAAAGAATAAATATGCCAATTCCATTTATAGCATATCCAACAGCAGCAATTTTGTAATATCTGAGTGCAGTATATTCGTCATATAGCATATTATTATTTTTTTTATTTCCAAGGTAATAAGAGGCAGTCAAAATACCTGATCCAATAAAAACCAATATACCAGGAATAAACATTATGGAATGTTCGGTTATGTGCCAACCCATATAAAAACCAGATAACTCCAAAAGTAGATATCCAGCGAAGGATACTTGCACAATCCCACAAATAAAAATAATCAGAAATCTCTTAAAATAAGTCATTTAACTCTCCTTTGTTAAATAAATTATTGAGACAGTCGCCAACAAAACAATTAACCATACAGCAAAATCTTTTTCCTCAGTTGCCGCAACAACAATAATTGCAGCTGCCCACATAATTGATTGTGAAGTTACTATTTTTTTATTCATCTTTCTTCAAACCTCTCAACAGCCTTGTTTACTATTGCAACTTCATTTAATTGCCTGTAACCGATAAACATACAAATTAGACCCAACCCTATTACAACTATTCCAGCGCCTTTAAATAACAATCCTAATGGGTCATACAAAACCACACCAAACAAACTTACTCCTAAGCCTAAATACATTGTTAAATTTTTCCCTTCATTCATTATTTACTCCTATTTTTTTTGATAATAGTATTCTAGCTAATTCTTGCTCAAAAAGATTTTCAGGCGATGCTTCAGGGATTTTAGTAGGCTCAGTATTTAAAACGAATTGCAGGTCATTCACAAAAGAGTCTCTGTTGCCATTTTTTGTATAATAGTATTGTGCTCTCAATGTGTAAGATGTCATAAAGTTTGGCTCACCTAAAATTGATTTGTCAAAATTATTTTTAGATTGATCAAGGTTTACGCCTGGTAGTTTAGCGTAAAATGATCCAAAAATGCGATTAGCTCCATGAAAATTATATTCTGGATTCATTGAGAGTATTCGATGGAGGACAGTTTCAATAATCTCTCTATTTTCCTCGATGACGAATTGATCGGTGGGGTGGGATTAAGCGATTGCGCTAACGGTACGTATGAGTTGGGCTATTGGCTTGGTGTTGACTATTGGGGGCGTGGCTTTGCTGCTGAAGCAGCGGCTGGGCTACTTGACTTTGTAGCGCTGCAAACGCGGCCGCTATCGGTGGTAGCAAACGTATTCAAAGACAACGTTGCCTCGGACAAGGTCCTGCGCAAACTTGGATTCACCCCTGCGGGCACGGGCGAGTTATTCAGTTTGTCGCGACAAGCTCAAGTTGCCACGTTTAACTACAGTTACACAGCGTAAAGCAAATCTGTCTGGAGGCTGTTAAAAAGGGGCGCAAGCGCCCCTTCCGCGAAGCAGGCGTCGGTTTAGGTGCCCGTCCAGTTTGGTGCGCGCTTCTCAGCGAATGCAACCGGACCTTCTTTAGCGTCGTTGGATGCAAAGACCTCTTTCTGCAATGGCACCTGCATCTCCCAGAGTTTGTCCTCTTCGATGCCCATGGACGCTGCTTTGACCAAAGACTTAGACGCTTTCACTGCCAGTGGCGCGTTTTCAGCGATACGCTCGGCCAGCGAAATTGCTGCGCCAAGGGCTTCACCAGGTTCGGTCAGCGCGCTCAGCATTCCGGCGCTCATGGCCTCTTCTGCGGTGATTGGTTCACCGGTCAGAGCCATTTCCATAGCTTTAGCGTAGCCCACCCGAGCGTTCAGTCGGAATACGCCGCCAGCTGCGGCGAACAAGCCTACTTTAACTTCGCGTATGCCGATTTTGGCGTCCTTTGCGGCGACGATGAGATCGCAGGTCAGCATAATCTCGCAGCCGCCAGCTAACGCAAAGCCGTTTACAGCTGCAATCAGCGGTTTCTGCGCGCCTGAACGCACAAAGGTGTTGAGCGGCCCAATGTCCTCGCCTCGAGCAAATGCCTTGAGATCCATCCCAGCGCAGAAGGCTCGACCGTTGCCTGTGATCACGCCAGCCACTAATGAATCGTCCGCATCCAATTCTTGGATTGCAGTCCAAAGACCATTCGACAGAGCGCCGTTAATGGCGTTCATGGCATCTGGTCGATTTAGGGTGATGACCATTACGCGCCCTTGGCGCTCTACAATAACGGCTTGTTCTTCGCTCATAGCGTGTTCTCCTTAGTTCTCAAAGTCGAAAAGTAGCATGGCACGATATTGCGTCCACGGAAACTGCGATCAGTGCCTAACAGCACCTAAATGGAGCGCCGAAACGATGAGTGGTTAACGTTTGAGGGCTTTTACTAATTCGTCGACTTTATTATCTAGATCTGCCGTGCTGAGCGAATCTTTGACGCATTCTTTGAGGTGGGTGCTAAGAATTCTACCTTCTACGGTGGCGAGGGAATTACGCACAGCCTTTATTTGATTCAAGATGTCGATGCAGTATTTTTCGTCTTCGATCATTTTCGCTATGCCGCGCACCTGACCTTCGATGCGACGCATGTTGGGGAGTAAATGAGTATGGCAGGGGTGTTTCATGTTAAATCACTCTTGGTACGACGTAGGTGAAAAGGCTGGCAAAGACGAATAACGATACAGAAAAATAGTAGATGTAGCGGGAGCGTGCTCTGGTCTGCAAACAGGCGCGGCCGAGTTCGGGGTCGGCGGGGCAGGGCAGTCGTGCCGTTCGATAATGGGTATATCCCGCAAGCCCGATCATGCCTAGCGCCGCTAAAGATATTTGTACTTTGTATTGGGAGAGGACGATAAGAAATGGAAACACACTCAGCAGGCTAGCAAAGCTCGCCCCTGCTCCTAAGGCTACAAATAATGCTGGCAGCGCGCAGCAGATCAGCGTTGAGGTAGAGGCGAAAAGTGAGAAGATGTTTGCGGAGCGATCTTTCATGGGGGCGATGCAATTAGATTTTTATTATTTCTATCCCTGTAACATTTTGACCGTTGGCCAGTATTAGCTCGCTAATCTCTTTTTGGTTAATCAATTTGTCTGCGCTATAGGCTATGAGCACCTGACCATTTGCTAAATCCACATCAACCTTGCGCACAAATTCGTCTTTGTTGAAGGTTTTCTCAATTCCACGGGCACAGAAATCACAGACCATACCGATGACGTTAACGACCGCTACCTTGGAATCTTTGAGGTCTTTGACAAATCCTTCGTAGCGTTTGGTGGCCACGGCGACAGAGGGCGTGGCGGTAGTGTCATGATTATGTTGATTATGAACATGTTCAGTCTCAGCACTTGCCGATTTGCCAAAGACAAAGAGAATGAAAATAACTAGCGTCAATTTTGATTGCATTTTGCTTTCTCAGAAACGATACATGATGTGGGAGTCCCACTGGATTTCTCGGTCATAACCCACTTCTAAGAGTAAGTTACCCTTAAAAAACTTTAAGACGGGATAAGTCGACCAGCCTTCTAAGCGTGAATCTTTCTTGCTCTTTAGCATAAGCCAAGTGTGCAGATCTCCATATTGGCCCAGGTAAGGAGCAACGCCTACTTGCAAGAATTTTTCCGTGTAGTCCGTTGTATTGGTTTTTACCTGTTTTACACCAAAGCCACTAAACCAGCGGCGAGTTTCCCAATCGCCGTGGACGCCAACGAAGTGGTGATCGAGGCCTTGAGTGCTGATTCCTGCCTGAAGGTAGATATTGCGCTGGGAGTGCTGAGTATTTTTGCGATTGAGCAGAAAGGTCGACCGCCAATAGGCGTATTGCTGATCCGTATATTTATCGCTCATTGCTTCAATGCC
>ERZ802822.1363-NODE-1363-length-15167-cov-11.648045_pt1 | contig 15167 bp, 25 predicted proteins | sample MGYA00345649_ERZ802822 | MGnify/ENA primary metagenome ERZ802822 (study PRJEB30503, sample SAMEA104212359) | marine metagenome | biome: Westerlies Biome; feature: [SRF] surface water layer (ENVO:00010504) within the epipelagic zone...; material: water...
TTGATCTGCCATCAGCCTCGTCCATCTGGAACAGCAAAAAGGATTCAGATCAACTGAATCGCAAAGCCCCCGCCTCACGGCGGGGGCTTTTTGTTGGCAATCGCTCGAACACAATTTTTCAGCCTTTGATCCCAGAAAGCCGTGTACTGGGTTTGGATACGAAGCTTGCATTCACCCAATTCTTGTTGTTTTGAGTCAGTCTTTGGATCCTGTGTCGCTTCCGAAGCTCCCCCGGCTTTGTTTAGCCGTTGTTGGTCATATCGAATCGGTCGAGTTTCTTGCGGTGGATCGATGGCCTCAACCGGGCTGCATTAGTCATGCTCAGCAGCGTCTTGAGGAGCCGGCGGGTGCTGGCGCCGTGATTGCTGTCCAGTTGGCACAACTGCTGGATCGGCCTGTGCACTTCTTCACGGCCCTTGGACGTGATTCGGTTGGAGAAGCTTGTGTTCAGCGTCTTCAGGAGAAAGGTGTGAAGGTCCATGTGGCATGGCGCGATGGACCCACTCGTCGTGGCATCAGCTTGGTGGGCGGCGTTGGAGATCAAAGTGGAGATCGAAGTGGAGATCGAGCAATCACGGTGATTGGTGATCGTCTGACTCCTGTTTTGAGCGATCCCTTGCCTTGGGATGTTTTGCAGCAATGTGATGGTGCGTTCATAACGGCGGCCGATGCCGCTTTAGTGCAGGCTGCTAGGTCTGTTCCCGTGCTGGCGGCTACGCCACGGGTCGGTTTGGCTGTGTTGGAATCTGCTGGCGTTCAAATCGATGCCTTAATTGGCAGTGGATTGGATCCTGCAGAACTTGTTGCACCAGGAGATCTTGCGCTTTCCCCACGGGTTCAGATTTCCACGGAAGGTGCAGCTGGGGGGCTGATCAGTACGGGGGATCGCTACAGCGCCAGTGCACTGCCGGGTCCGTTCGTTGAGACCTATGGGTGTGGCGATAGTTTTGCAGCGGGTGTGTTTGCTGGTCTTGCGGCCCAGTGGCCGTTGAAGACAGCCATCCAGCTGGGATGTCAGCTCGGAGCAGCATGTGCAACCCGTTTCGGGCCCTATGCCTGAAGCTCAGCAGAGTGTTGTCGCTTTGCCTGACGCGTTGCTATTCATTAAGGGACCCCTATGAACAGGACTCATGACGTTCGGCGATATTTTTCGGATTGTTATTGCGCTATTTATTCCGCCGCTGGGGGTGTTCACCCAAGTTGGACTGGGGCGAGCCTTTTGGATCAATCTGCTGATCTATCTATTTGCAGTCGGTGGGTTTGGCTTCCCTGTTTTGTTTGGGATGTGGCCAGCAGCTGTGATTCATGCTCTGTTCATTATATTGACGCGTAAATAGTTCTAAGCCTCCATCTCTTGTGTCGATATATTTTTAATGATGGAGGATTGGGAGTTAGCTTCTGAGACGGTCGACGCTATTAGAAGCTCTTTCTTCACAGTAAAAATTATAAATATTCAGGATCAAAAATCGATAAACTACGGGAAGGCCTCTGAATGTTGGCTATTCAGCCGTTGTTTCGGGAGCTTCAGGTTCGTATTTAATTGCACTTTCTGTGTCAGGCAATGATGGGCTTTGAAGTGATTCTTGTCGTAAAATTCGCTCAAGATTAAAATCTTCTGATTCTAAAATAATGTCTTTTCCTGATACTACCGTTACGTTGATTCGTTGAACTTGCATTTGAAGTTTGAGTCCCGGAAAGACTGTTTTTATTTTTTCATTAATGCGATCCTGGATGTATTGAACTTGCTTGTAGCTGGGCGTCGTTGGGTCTGTGACACGAACGACGACTTGCAGTTGAGGAGAGCGTTGACGTTCCCAATAATCTGGCCAGTCGAAGGAAATGCTTGCGAGTTCCAGTGATTTATTGTTTCCAAAAGTGGCGGTACGTTGTTTTAAATAGGTTCGAATTTCGGATTCAATGCGTTCTTTAGCATTCTCTCGTTTTACTGTATAGAGGTGTCGTTGATAGCGTCCGTAAAGCTTTTCACCCACGACAAATGCCAAGATGAGTGCAATAAGTAATGGCAATCGTGAACGGTTTTGTGTTCGAAGTTTCTCTCTGAAGTAGGGCTCACGCGTTGCAAGAACAATGATTCCGCCGATTAAAATCCCCAATAAATTGGCAGAAAATAATAATCCTGCTCCCTGGGCTTGGTCCAATTCACCAGCGGCGAGCATGATGCCCATGACGCAAACGGGCGGTACGAGGGCCACCGCAATGGCTGTACCGGCCATGGAACTCACTGCTCCAGGATTCACTTTGGCGTAGGTTGCGATGGCTCCAGCGGCGAGAGCAATCCCTAGATCCAGAAGCGTAGGTTCCAGGCGAGCTGTGATTTCTTCTGGAAAAGAATCAACAATTAATAGGCCATTGCCGCGGGCGATCAGACCGAGTCCTGCCGACAACAGAGTGGTAATCACCACTCCTGTGGCAAGGGTGATCAAGGCGCGGAATAACAGTTTTCGGTCGCCAATTAAGCTTCCGAACACCAGGGCTCGCAAGGGAAGAATCCACGGGGCGACAACCATTGCACCGATCACTACGGCAGCGTTGTTGGCGAGGAGTCCCAGGGTTGCGATCAGGCTGGCGCCAATCGTCAATACCACATAGGACTCGTCAACAGCGTCGTCTCCGTCGTAGCTGAGGCGCAACTTGTCGAGGCGATCACCCTCCTCAAGAAGTTGCTCTTGATTCGCTATCAAAGAATTACTGGCCTAGCTACGTCGACCCACGATGACTGGCGGGGTGCCGCCAGAGCTACCGGGAAGTGCCGGTACGACCTCTGTTCTGCCATCCCATTTGTCGATGAAAAGCTTGAACAAAACCTGATCATCAAGGCTGCGATTCAGGGTGTCGTAACGGATGGCTTCTTGCTCTGCAATCTTGACTTCTGTTTGAGCGCGAAGAAGTTGCTGTTCTGCAATCTGCTTTTGTTCAATCGCTGCGCGATATTCTTTGGCAATTTGTAGTCCGGTTAGGTCAAGACTCCTAACCTCTACATAATCAAACTTGTTCAGTTCTTCCGCGACGGTACGTTCAACAATTGCAGAGATATCATTCCACTCAGTTGCAATCGTGATGAGTTCATACTGAGAGAAAACTGATTTCAGAGCTTTGAGAAGTGAAGGTTGAATGATTCGTGGATAAATATCACGATCATTGCTTGCAATGGTTCTGTAGATTCTGCCTGCCTCTTCCGAGCGAATCGCGTATTTCACGGTTGCAGTGGCCTCAATCACCTGAAGATCTTTCGTAAGAGTCGAGAATTCTTCAGGTCGCACTTGGGTGCGAACGTCGAAGGGATTGACAGACTGGATCAATGGAATTTTGAGATTGAGTCCTGGGAGGCGAGACCCTCCGCTCACTTTTCCTAGCGTTGTCACCACGGCAACTTTGCCGGCGGGGACAATAAACAGAGCTTGACCAACGAGTAGGAGTGCACTGAGCGCGATGGCAACGAGCACAATCACTGTGTTCGCGGGATCATTGACGGGTCTTGGGGTCTGCATTACCACCGGTTCGATACTTTAATAATGTCGGATTTGTTGATGAGAACGTGTCGTTTCAGCGAACTCACATCGAAACCGACAGCATTCCTTCCAATTTGCTGCGATGGACTTTTTTCGCAACGAGATCAAAGTCGTTTTTCACATCACGGTTGTTGTCTGCGCAGCCTTGGTTGCGGTGGTGGCAATACGGATGGACATCCGTGATTCCAGCAACGATCGGATGCGCTCGCTTTGCGCTGTGTATTGGGGAGCACCTGATGGAAGTCCCGAAGAGGTCAATGCCTTGGTTAAGGCCGAGCGATGGACAGGTATTTCGAATCTAGAAATGTTGAGCTATTGCCGCTTTTATGGTGATCAATAGTGAATCATTTTTGATGGCTGTGGTTGGAAGAAGTCAGCAAAATGCATTTCAAATGTTTTGATGAAGATGCTCCTTGTGTCTTGCCGTTGTGGCATCTAGCTCAGGCACAACAGCCAGGTGTATCCCTGGAACTGTGCCATGCATCGTTCCAGTTCAACTGCGATCGAACTGTTTGGCCGGTTCAACCAGCAGAATGGACAACAAAGCACCTCAGAAATGGCGAAGAACGTCAGATCACCAGCTGAGTCCAAACGCAAGCGTCAAAGGTCTCGATCGATCCCCTTAGAGCAGGTTTCACCTGCGGTTCTCACGGCCACAAGGGATGTGGCATACACGTTGGAACAGCTCGCAATTATGCCTGGACCTGAAGATGTCTTGAAGGCTGTTTTAGACAGGGCCGAACATCTTGAAGAGCAGGCTAGTGGAATCACATTGTTTGAGGACTAATCGATGTGTCGCTGATGTAGAGGCACCGATGGGTCTTTGCAGGGTTGTTCCCTTCTTAGCTCTCAACTTTTAAGGATGCATTTCATCAGCTGGGGCTTTTTGTCCTCAGTGAGATGCATAGAGGAAACAAATGCATCACAGCAGCGATCTTTTGAACAAATCCTGACCCAGTAACCAGATTCGTCCTGAGTTGGGATCACATCAAATGTGGTTTCGTTCATTCTGCGATGCCCACCTTGAGATTCGAGAATAGGCCGATCAAACGTGTTCTGAACGGTGCTGTCAAGCGAGTGCAATTGCTCAACGGCCTTTCCGATAGCTGCTGCGTAGGCTTTGATGCAGTGGATCAAAGCCTGTCTATGACGCTCGGACGATTCTTACTATTCTTCGTTGTGGGACTTGTTCTGGCGATTGCCTTCCCGCAGCTCAGTTGGCTGATATGGCCTCTTGCGGTTTCGGCCGCTGTGGTGGTGGTGCGTTTGATTCGTCGCTAATTGGCTTCAACGGAGATCTTTCAGGACATCTATGCAGTGTTTTGGTTTCATGCTCGGTGAGTTGGAGATTAGTAATCTCACCGCTGGATTTCTTGGTTTCGTTGCTTTGGTTTTTGTGGTGAGTTTTGGCGTGGTCTCGCTGCAAACTGGTGAGTTGATCAAGCCACCTCCGAAGAAATAGCCGGCGCTGATTTGTGGCTCTTCTGTCGCAGAGTTGCTTCACCGAGTGGTTTGGCTCTCGACGTGGTTGCTATCCCATCAAACGCAACCTGGTTGGCCTTCGGAGCCTTAGCTGGTCGGGAAGGCTTCCCCTTCTATGGGATTTGGACTATGGTCCGGCATCGACTTAATGAGCTTTATGCTGCGAAGCCTTTTTGCACTGGTTTTTGCGGCTGTCATGTGGGTTCAAGTACCTCAGTGGAAAGCCGATTGGTCGAAATGCTCTGTTGATGTACCCGACGTCAGTTGCCACTGGTACGTCGTGGCACCCGACAACACGTTTGGTGAGGGCTTTGATTGGGCTTCGGCGCCATGGTTTGACGCGAATGGGCTACAGGATGTGGCCAAACTCGAAAATACGATGCAAGGCATTCATCAAGAGGCGTTGGCCTCGAGCTGACTCTCCTGCTGATTTGACTGTCAAGGTTGAATCTTTGCTGCTTTGAATTACATATTCTCGTTATGACGCTCCGATTTAAAGACTTCGTTTTGTAGAGCATCGACACTTTTTTATGGCATTTCTTTAATTGAAATGCTTAGTGATTGCTAGGCGTGGTCTAGAAAAGCAGCTGTAATTGATACCTGGCTGGTCTCGACCGGCCTAAACTCAAGATGCTGATGGTTTGAATAAGGTTTGAAAACCGTCAAATTCTGATGAGTATTGGTCTGGTTTTTGCTTTCGCGAGCTCATGGCTGAGTTTCGTCACTAAGAAACTCACGGGTTGAACGTGCTTGGTGACGCAGGCTTGGGCATGGCCAATAGAGCAAATTGTTTGATTTGGCATTAATCGCATGCGGATGATGCGTCCATCGCCAGAGTGATTTAAGTCGATCCGTCGCTATGCAGGACCTAGACCATCAATTGAAGGATCTTGGCTTTGATAAAGAAAAAAAGGAAGATGGATCCGTTAAGTACTTCCTTTTCCCTGGGGATAGCAATAAAGTTTTATGGACACAAATTAGTGTCACACCCGTTGGTGATGCTTGGCAAGTTACTTACGCTAGATCAGAGAATCAAGTGGGACTATGGAAGGTCTATAGCGTCGTTACTAAGATTGAAGTTCGTGTCATCAGCAAGATGAAAGTTATGATCGCGGAAATAACGGATGAGAAGTCAAAAACTCCAGATTTTCTAAGACGTTTATGCAGTTAATTGCATTTCTTCCCTATCAGACCTTCATGAGATCAATGCATACGTTGACTACTCATTGATAGGAGGTTCCTTTCTATACAGAAGTATGTCTACGCAATCGACGATAACTGAACGAGTCGCAATTGATTTTTGATTTCCGATAATAAAACTAGCGTCTGATTGTGAAGGCGACTTTTTTATCAATTTTATGGTTTATTTTTCCCTTGACGACTACCAAAAAATTAGCTTGTGACGGTGCAACTTCTTTTTAGGGTCGATTGTCTTTCAATTCAATTCCCACATCCTTCAGTGATTTTACGGTGTCATCAACAGCCGGAACAAAGGCGATGCGTCGTCTGATTCGATCAAGGAATCTCGTCAATGAGTTGCCGGAGATGTTCTTGTTATTTCGAATTTGTTGCTCTGGTGTTTGATTTGTATCCATTGGAATTGATGGATTTTGGTTGTTTCTAATCGAGGTGATTTTGGTTTGAAAGTTTGATGTAATTAAAAATCAATCCATAATAGCGATTAGTGGGGCAGACCTCTCATGAGCCAGCTCTCGTAAATGAAGAATAAAAGAAAAAAGATGACAATGCCACCCACAAGTATTTTTCCGTTCATCTATAGCTTGTTGACGATATTCTCTATGTTAGCGATGATCTCCGGCACTGCTCTGATTGGATTCAATGCTGGATGAGCCTCACTTCTTGGCTTTCTGGCAGTTCGGATTGGTATGAAGCCTTTATCCGTTGAAACCCTGGTCATGCTTCGAGTTTTGGCTATTACTTCTCTTTCCGTAACTGCTCTAACGCTTACTGCTCTGGCCGCTGTGCCAAAGCTGCTCAAGAGGCCTGGTGTGATGCTCTTGTTGCGATCAGTCGGGCCCATGCGAAGGGAGGGCTAAGGGTGAAACAACCTTCCGTAAAACTCGTGCGGGAGAAGTTTCCTATTTCGTCGGAGATAACGCAACCTTCGACGATCTTGGCTTCGCGATTGGAACCCCTGGTGTCAAGCGGAGCCCTTGGATGATCTGTCGACCAGAGATCATTGTGTTCCAAATCCTTGGTAATACAGCGAACGCTATGGGTTGGGTTCATATTGAGGCTGCTGATAGAACCAGAAGTAAAGTGGATAAAACCTTTGGATATGTGTGCGACGATGATGGCACCTTGCGTATTGTTGTTCACCATTCACCAAGCCTTTTGTCTGGCTATTGATGTTGACTATCGGTCTAATTAATCTGTTGAAGAGCAATTTATAAGACGCGTACGACAAGTCTCTCGGCTTCAGGGTCTGTTCTGGCAGCTGAAGCTTTCGTGGCGACTCCTAATCGTTATCGTGGCTACATTGAATTAGGTGATCCACTGATCAATGTCCATGATCTTTTTAATTAATAGTCCAAGCCGTTTGAATTCGGCGAAGTTCAGGTCTTTGACGGCTTGATCAAGGCCGCTATCAATCCATTGATCATTTCGTTTCTCATAGATCGTGAAGTCTTGATCAAGAGAGTCACGCTTAATGCAATAGGTGACTCCATCCTCATGAACAAAGTCGGCGGAGTGGAGTTGTAGAGCCATTGCCTGCGCCTCATTGGAGCCATGCTTCAAAAAGATTAAGTGTTGGCTTTATGGGCGCTTGACACGATCCGAGCAAGCTGCTAGTACGGGTGTACTTGTGGCTTGGAGCGTGGGGGAAGGCTGGTTGACGGATAGTAAGCGGTATTGGACGTATCGCTTCCACCGTGATGACAGGTCCTGGGCGCAAGACCCTCGTGTTTTTGTTGACCAAGGCCGGGAGATGCCAAATGGTGAGCCTGCGTTGCTGAAGTCGCGTCGATATCTGCGGGATGCAGAAGCAAGAAAGCTTTGGCTGGAGCTTGTTCGCAAGGGATGGGCGCCGTCTCCACCGGTTTGGGGGAGCGAGGCTGAGCCCTAAGTGTGCTTTTCAATGGGCCGGATTTACATCGTTTGTTTTGAGGTTCATTTTTAATTTTTATTCTGTGCGTAAGTTATAAAGGATGTTCGTTCTGATTTGAGCTGGTATTGATATATCTGAAGCTCTCTCGATTATTGCGCTGTTTTGTTTAAGACTCTGTTACCAATAGTTTGAGTGATCTCTTCCCTTGCCTCAACTCAAATTGTCTGCTGTCTGGTTCCTTGCATTAAGCTCAGGGCCTTATTAATCGGTCAAGTGATTTGATGAGAGCTATAGTTACTTAGTCGGAATGAGGAAATTGGCAAAGCTCGGTGAGATCAAACTCAAGCAGATTCAACAGCTCAATACAGCTGATAGCTCGCTTTTCGTCCGTAAGCACAAAGAGGTTTTAAATCTGATGATGAGAACGCTTCAACTTGACACCTATGGGTTGACTTGGGCTCAGTTCTTTAAAGGTGTCGGGGTTGGGGGCCTTCTTGCTTGGCTCTTGATGCGCTGAGTCAAAAATTGGATCCTTTGTGATGGATGTGTTCTTCTTGATGTTGGACAAGCGTCGCCAGTTATCGGGCAGAGTTATGGCTGATGGAGTGCTATGTCTTTTTTGAACCGGTAGCAGCATCAAGCTTCTTTCGATCATTGCAGGTTGAACAAAAAATTTGCCCCATGTATTTTTTGTAGGTTGCTAACGATCTCTCGATGTATTGGCCGCAACCCAGGCAGCGAAAAATTGGACTCATCAACTTAATGTCGCACTTTTCTTTGAGGGGCGCTGTGATCTCTGCTGCAAAAAATCGGTTGGGCAGCGAAGCTCCGAGACGTGATTGCTCGGGATTCATCCGTCCGAGGCTGTAACCAATCAAAAGAGCCGCAGCTACCCCAATCGTTTCTGCACTGCGTTGTGTCTTTTGCTGCCGATGGCCACCTAATCGGTCAAGTCCTCAACAGCGACGTGCATGAATCGCTTAACCAATGGCATTGGCCAGCCTTCCCGTTGGAGCCCGTCGGCGATGTTTTGAACCTGAAGTGAGATCTCTTCAGCAATGAGGTGTTCAAGGAGCTCAGATGAGTGATCGTGAGCACTGGTTTGTAGGGCTGAGGCAGTCATATCGATAGATTTTTTTATGTGATGGGAATAGCGACCTGACCGTGAGGTGAGTTTCAGCAGTATTGACGATCAAGTTGGCAAAGCTTTTGATTCATAAACCATGAGTTCCAGCTGGGCTGTGGTGCACGGTAAATCAATTTAAGTGGTAGTAAAACTAAATAAAGTAATGCTTGAATTAAAAAGATCTCAAGCAAGGCAGATGTTTTGAGTGTAAGTGACTTCATTGCGATCCATCCATCTAATTGCATTCTGCTTAATCGTGAATCTTTTTGCATCCGTATAAACTCACGAGCTTTCTGCCACAGCCATAACAGAGAGCCTAGATAAGGTGCTGACCCAGGGGAGTGAGCAAAGATCTTCCTCTCATGCAGGGATGTCCGACATTGTTTAGCTTTTTTAAGCCCTGGTTGTGAGCTGTGTGAAGAGTGTTGGTCGATAGCAGGGGTGCCTGCCACGAAGGTGGGCTAAGTCGAATTCATTCTTAGACTCCAGGTTCTAACTACAAGTTAACGTGTGACTTGATCCGTCCAAATAACAATGTTTAGAAATATTTTGCAGTCGAAATCACATTGGATGGCGATTTGCACGGATTGATTGATGTATTTTTTGTGGGATTATTTGTTGTGCGGAATCCAGAGCTTCTCGGGGGCATGAGATTCGTTGGGGTTGTGGGAACACGCGTTTGCCCTGGTTCGAGGGCGGAATCATGCCCTCGATGCTGAATTCCGAAAAAGTGGTGACACCTGAGATCCGGCAGAAATTCTTCGCAAGCTTGAATGAATGCACACGATTTGCAAATCAGGATGGATGCATGGCTCCTCTTGGAGTTGTGATGCGGCCAGAGCGTCCTTCCTTTGGATGATTCATCAATGGTGATCGGTACGATCAATGCCAATCTTGGGCCCCAAATCGTTTTGCAGGACTGCGGTTGAGCCGCGCTCGCTGGGTTTTGCGTCACATGACGGCTAAAAGCTGAGAAGCGGTTACAACCCGTAACAAATGCCCTATAGTCTGTTACACAACTTCACAAGCGGTTTCGAATGACTGATTATTCAGGCGCGATCTTCGCACTCATCGCAATCACCTCGGTTCTGACTGCCGCCGTCGTTTTCGTGCTTGCACAACCGACAGACCTGCCCGTAGTCAAAAAAGCGCAAGGCTGAAGAGCCTCTTCCATTCATTTCCCATTCATCTTAATTTCCCAAAACAATGAATACGCAAGACCTTCTCGTTCTTCTCGTCAGCTTTAGTACTGCTTGTTTCGCTTTAAATATTTACAAAATTAACCGTTCACCACAGCACTAACTGGCTTTTTAGCGGTGATAACCAATGTTTGTATTTCTACGTTTCTGGTAATACTTGTGAATTCCAGATAAGTCTATTTCGGCAAATCCCCCTTGTTGAATTTGCATCAGCCAAGGGATTGTCTGTCTAATTTTTAAATTTGCAAACACAATCTCAACAATTGCACGCATTTTTGACGACTTTTGCAGATATCCTCCGTTAATAAACGTCCGTATTCAATGTGATGGTGCGAGTATTTGTCTCCTTACTTCTCAAAACTTGTGATTAATCCCCCAGTGTAAGTATTGTATTGCCTTGCTTGATTGGCGACCGGAGCAATTTGTATCGCTCCATAGACCACCGCGAAAGTCGCCAAGACTGGATAGAGGTGCGCATTGATCAGGTCGCGTACTTTGGACATGGGGTCTGTTTTGATCTGACTCCATCGTTTTCTTTCTCATTGCGGAGAGCCACCCCAGCAATCCTTTGGTGATGTTTGCCCTGAGTTGGAGCGAGTGTCAAAATAACGGTATCGACGCCCGGGAGCCCCCGCTGTGATCGGACTAACCAGGATTTATTGCAACCAACAAGAGGAGTTTCTCCTTGTGGATGTTGCCTCTCAAGATGCAACGCAGGTTGCTAACGAGCTACTCGAGGAAGGTTGGGATATCGAAGCAGAGATCCCTGTCTGATCAGCTGTTGGAGAGCATTGCTCCAACAACAGGCTCCAACAACAGTTCGTGTTGAAGGGAGTCGATGCAACCGGGATGATCCAAGCCATGGGGCGGTGGTGTTTGCCGGTTGCACAGCTGAGGCCCTTAGGCCATTTTTGCAAACAGTTTTTTGTGATGGTCCACAACGTCTTGGCAACCAATAACGGGGGTGAAGTCCATTTCAATGCCGTATTGAGCGCGCCAGGGAGCGAAGTGTTCAAAAATCTGCGCATCACTTTCGGCTTTAAACAAACACGTCACACGACCAGCTCCTGGTGCGTGGACGCGGAACAGCATCTCAAAGCCAGGGAAGTTATCGGCCTTTGCCATCTCGCCTGAATCCCACAACTCACAAAAACTCTTGTACGCAGCGAGTTGTCCCTCAATATCTGGAAAGATGCAGTCCGCGAGATACATCTGCATGGCTGGAGCAAAATAAAGTCAATCTTTTCTTAGCCAGAGCACATTGGATATAAAGCTCAAGTCACCAATTACTGACTGATGCTTTTTTTATGGGCAAAGTGCTGTTCCAAGGGAAACAACCGTCACGGGCTGTTCCCCAGAACGCTTTTTGTGATTGGGTGTGTTGAACGCCCCCTGTGTGATTCGAACACACGACCGACTGCTTAGAAGGCAGTTGCTCTATCCAGCTGAGCTAAGGGAGCACAGCTTCATTTTGACAGCACGGGCCGGGAGGTATGGATGAATCGTGGCCATTGGCTTCTAAACTTGGTCACTGTGTAACAGCATTGGATGGCAGCGCGTCGTCTTAGCGACAGCGAAAAGCAAGACCTTGTTGGTCGTTACAAGGCAGGTGAATCCACTGCAGCTTTGGCTGAGGCATTTGGCTGTAGCTCAAATACGGTGAGCCGTACGGTCAAAGCTTTGTTGCCTCCCGAGGCTTACGCCGCGTTGAAGGCCAGCCGACAAAAGGGCGGAACGGTGGTTGCAGTCGCGCAACCCTTGCTTGAGATCCCACCCCTGGAAGTCTCACCCCTGGAAGTCGCACCGTTGGAAGTCTTACCGTTGGAGGTGGCTCCCAACAGCTCAACTGATGCTGAGCCCATTTCAACAGTTGATGCCTCATCAGAGGAAGACCACAAACCAGAGTCTTCTGTTGGAGAGTTCTCTACGGAGGAATCCAGCACCCTTGCGCTTGATGACGCCGCCGATTTTGCCGAGGAGTCGGATGATCAAGGCTCAGGTGTGGAGGAGCCTGTCCCTATGGACGTGTTCACGGAGTTGGTACCGCTAATCGGGGTTGCTGGTTTAAGTGGATCAGCACCCATCGAAACGCAGCCGCTCAGTCCTGGTGTGCTCCCAGGCAGCGTTTATATGTTGGTCGACAAGGTTGTTGAGCTGGATGCTCGTCCCCTGAGAGATTTTCCTGAATTGGGTGCATTGGACTCAGTCGATCAGGACCGTCAGGGTCTTTTTCTGTTTTCCAATCCTCGGGCGGCGAAACGTCAATGTGGGAGAAGTCAGCGTGTGATCAAGGTGCCTGACACCACGGTGTTTGAACGAACCAGTTCCTATTTGTTGAAGCGTGGAATCACACGGCTTGTGATGGAAGGCACGGTGGTTGCCCTGGACGCCTGATTAAGGGTCGAGGTTGGCGTCTGGTGGACTCTGCATCAGTACCGCGGCGGCGCTGCCTCCACTTATCACGCCCAATACAAGAGAAATGCCAACGAGAAATCCTGTTGGAAGTGGCACAAGCTTTGCCTGCCCGATTTTGAGTTGATGACGCTGTTGCAAGTTTTGTGCGCCAAGGCAGAGCAAAAGCAGCAGAAGGGCGCTCCCTCCAAAACTCCAGAGCAGTAGTCGTAAACGAGGCAGCAAAGAATCCATGGATTTTGCTTAGTCTGACGCGTCGTGGTGGAGCAATGTGTAGAGCCGTCGCCGGGAGAGTCCGGTCGTCGCTGCTAGTTGCCGTGCAGCATCGCTGGAACTAACTCCCTGATTGATGAGCTGTTGCAGCTGCTCTGTGAGCTCCACATCATTGAGGGTTGGTTGTGCGATGGGTGGCGCACCGCCCAGGACCAAGGTGAATTCGCCTTGGGGGCGGGTCTGTTGAAAATGAGTGAGAGCTTCTTGCACAGTGGCCCCCACCTGTTCTTCATGGCGTTTGGTGAGTTCTCGCGCCACCTGGATCGGACGATCGGGGCCGCAATGATTCCAGAGTTCATCCAGCAACGTGAGGAGTCGATGCGGTGCTTCATAAAGCACGGTGGTCCGCTGTTCACTCGAGATCTGTTCCAGACGCTGTCGTCGTTCTTTGCCTTTCGTGGGTAGAAACCCTTCAAAACAAAAGCGTCCACTGGGAAGTCCGCTGCTCACCAGGGCTGTGGTGGCAGCGCAAGGACCAGGAATACAAAGCACGGGATGCCCCGCTCGTCGTGCAGCGTTAGCCAGCTCTTCTCCGGGGTCACTGATGCCTGGCAATCCCGCATCACTGATCACCGCAAGGCTTTGACCTTCTTCCAGCAGTTCTAGAAGTTGGGGCAACCGCGTACGAATGTTGTGCTGATGAAAGGAGAATTTGCGACCGCGGGCTTGGAGATTGCTCAGCAACTGTCCGCTATGGCGTGTGTCTTCACATGCGATGGCATCGACCGTCGCTAACAGGTGACTGGCTCGAGGGGAAAGGTCTCCCATATGACCGATCGGAGTGCCGACGAGATAGAGACTTCCGGCGGCTGGTTCATCCCGCTGCATCACAATGGCCAGCGCCCCCCTTAATCATGATGTCCAACTCCGCCATTCTCCCTGCTGGTGTCAGCAAAGAAGTTTTGTTGACTGAGTTGAGACGATTGAGTTGGGGGGCTGCCGACATTCTTCGTGCGTACGCCCGTGGCGAACAGCCTCCCCATGGTTTTCAGAAAGCCTTGAGTGTCGATAACGGTGGAGAGGGGCCTGTTTCGGCCGCTGATCTGGCAGTGAACCAATGGCTGCTTGAGGGGTTGTCGGGGGCCTTCCCAGATGCTGGTTGGACTCTGCTCAGTGAGGAAACCGCCAAAGAGCAGCTCACCGAAGGTGAGCCTCTTCCCGCCGAATGGTTGTGGATCCTTGATCCGCTTGATGGCACCAAAGATTTTCTCCAAGGAACTGGGGAATATGCCGTGCACCTCGCCTTGGTTCGGGGGAATCGGCCTGTTTTAGGCGTGGTGCTGTTACCCGAAGCCGATGAGCTATGGATTGGCCTGGTGGGTGACGACGCCTGGTGTGAAGACCGTGAAGGAAAGCGTTCCCCTGTGCGCTTCAGCGAGCGCAAAGAGTTGTCTGACTTGCTTTTGGTGGCGAGCCGAAGTCATCGCGATGACCGACTCGAGACATTGATCGGTGAACTTCAACTCGGCGGTTCGAAGGCTGTCGGCAGCGTTGGCTGCAAGGTGGCCACAATTCTCCGTGGAGAAACCGATCTGTATATCTCCCTCTCAGGCCGTAGTGCTCCAAAGGATTGGGATATGGCTGCACCGGAGGCTGTTTTGTTGGCCGCTGGTGGACGATTTACCCATGCTGATCTCCGCGACCTCACCTACAACACGGGCGATGTTCGGCAGGCGGGCTGTTTGATCGCCAGCCATGGAAAAGCCCACGTCGCGCTCGGAGAGCGTGCGACGCGGGCGATGGCCGAGATCGATCCCGGCTTTCAGGTGTGATCAGCTGAGGGGTGCAACTGGGGTGGGCTGTGGTTCCACCTCTGTTGATTCGCCGTTTTGAGGAACCCCACGCAGGGTGAGGTTGATCCGACCGCGATTGTCGATCTCGCGAACACGCACGGTGACTTCATCGCCGACTTTCACGACATCTTCCACTTTCTCAACGCGCGCTTCGGAGAGCTGAGAAATGTGGATCATCCCTTCCTTGCCAGGAAGAATCTCGACGAAGGCGCCGATTGGAATGATGCGAGTGATCGAGCCTGAGAACATTTCGCCCTCGTTCACCTTGCGGGTGAGGCCTTC
>ERZ802822.1365-NODE-1365-length-15160-cov-13.730425_pt1 | contig 15160 bp, 12 predicted proteins | sample MGYA00345649_ERZ802822 | MGnify/ENA primary metagenome ERZ802822 (study PRJEB30503, sample SAMEA104212359) | marine metagenome | biome: Westerlies Biome; feature: [SRF] surface water layer (ENVO:00010504) within the epipelagic zone...; material: water...
AGTGCGTATTTTTTTTGTTTTTTCAATGGCTTGTGAGGATATGGTAAGTAGTTGCAATTTCGCGATAGAGAGTTGCGATTTTGCAACATCCTCGGTACTGTTTGCCGAGAATTCAAGACTATCCCGTCCTTATAAAAAATAAAATACAACATGAGAGACCCACGACCTATGAAGCGATCACGCAATAAGCTGTATCAATTCGTGGCTGCGGCCTGCCTGCCCATCAGTTTGACGGCACAAGCGCAGCTGGAAGAAGTCATTGTGACGGCGCAGAAGCGCGCTGAGAGCCTGCAAGACGTACCGATCTCCATCAGCACGGTGAGTGGCGAGAAGATTCAAGACAACACCATCCTCAATTTTTCTGCATTGGCTGATTTTATCCCCAGCCTTCATATTGCTGAGGCATCCGTAAATACCAACATCTATATGCGCGGTATCGGCTCCGGTAATAACCGTGGCTTTGAGCAATCGGTGGGCATGTACCTTGATGGCGTTTATCTTGGTCGAGGTCGCCAGTACCGTTCCGCACTGCTAGACGTTGAGCGCGTCGAGGTACTGCGTGGTCCCCAGGGTACGCTCTTCGGCAAGAACACCGTAGCGGGCGCGATCAACATCACCAGTGCCTCTCCGGTTGTCGGTGAGGGCGCCTCGGGTGAGATCAACGTCTCCATTGAAGAGAACGGTGGTAGCATCGCCGAGGGCTTCATTCAGGGAGGTGGCGAAACTTTCGCCGCACGTGTCGCTCTGCGCGGTCGGGAGACCGATGGCTACGTTTACAACGCTTACCTCGAGCAGGATGAGGGCGCGATCGATGAGTTTGGTGGCCGCGTCACGCTAGTATGGGAGCCCAGCGACACCTTCTCCGCAAACCTCAAGTACACCTACATGGAGCGCGATCGTGATGGCGCTAATAGCGCGACGTGGCGCTATTTGAGCCCTGCAGAGCGGAACGCACAGGTACCGAATCGCAGTGCTTTTGCTGACACCGCTTACAACATCATGGATGTCTTCTTCCCCGACTTCCCCGGGATCATGGGTAAGGATTTCACGACCTACAAGGACAATAACTACGGCCAAAGTAAAGACGATGGGATTGGCATTGGACTGCGTCCTGACAGTTACGAGGACGAGTTGGAAAATGTGTCGTTGACACTGACCTGGGAACTGGGCGGCGGCACGCTGACCTCGGTTACCGGCTTTGCGGGCTATGAGTACTTCGATGACGTAGACGTGGATTGGTTGCCGCTGCAGTTTATCGACCGCTCGGATATTCACGACTTCGAGCAGTTCAGTCAGGAAATTCGCTGGGCTGCCGATATCGGTGACCGCTTCACCTACACGTTGGGCGGTTATATCGACCAGAACGAACTCGACATGCAGGGTCAGGTCGTGATCGACACGAACTTCGACGGCCTGTTCCCATCGTTCCTCGCGCTTGCGAATGGCCTGCCTCCGGAGGCCGCTGCGGCGATGCCACAGAACCTGATCACGGCGCTGACCGCGGACAGCCCGCTCAATGGCATTCCGGGTTATGGCGTCTACACACCCAACCAGGTGTCACGTAACCACGCCTTTAACCAGGAAACTGACTCCTGGGCATTGTTCGCGCAAGGCACCTATGACCTCACTGATGCACTGCGCCTGACAGTAGGTGTCCGCTACACCGAGGAAGAAAAGGACGCCATCAGTGACCAGAAGCTGGGCGACAGCCTCTGTGGCATGACAGGTAACCTTGAAGGGGGTGTCATGGGCCAGTGTGCGGCTTATAACAACTGGCTCGCCGTGGTACAGGCCTCCAGCTTTAACACCTACAACAAGTACTGGACGGGTAGCCGTAAAACCGATGACTTGTCACCCTCGGTGAATCTGCAGTGGGACGTCAGCGATAACACCATGCTCTACGTGACTTACTCAGAGGGCTTTAAGTCTGGTGGTTTCAGTGCTGCGGACGATGGCAATCCTGGGAATATCCCCGTCGGTGTGCCACCGATTCCGCCCGTGGTCGACAACGGCTTCCAGGCCAACAGCTTTGTCTCCACTGTCCCGAACGAGGACTTCGAGTTCGACGATGAGTCGGTGGAGTCGATTGAGATCGGTGGCAAGCACGAGTTCATGGACGGCCGTATGCGTCTGAACTGGGCGGCGTTTTACTCTGAGTATGACAACCTACAGACCACCATCTTCAAGGGCGTAGGCTTCTCGGTGAAGAACGCTGCGTCATCTGAAGTAGAAGGGATCGAGGTCGACTGGTTGTTCCAGATGACTGACGCGATCCGTGTGGGCGTCAATGCCGCGTACTTGGATGCCACCTATGGCGACTTCAGAGATGGTCCTTGTGATGCGATCGCTCTGGATGCTGACCCCGCTTGTGGTACGCCAGCGGGCGCGACCAGTAACGACCTGACCGGCACCCGCACATTGTATGCCTCCGAGTGGAGCGGCAACGCCTTCATCGATGTCCGGGTCCCCATGGGTAACCTGGAGTGGTTCGGCGGTGTTGACGTCAATTACCGCGATGAGTTCGACTCAGCCGGTGATGCTGACCCCTATGACGTGATTGATGCGTATACCAAGGTCAATGCACGTATCGGTGTCAGCGCCGACAGATGGGAGATCATGGCATACGGCCGAAACATCTTTGACGAGGTCGCCTTCCAGCAGAGCTTCGATACGCCAGTTTTAGCAGGTAGCCACACCTGGTTTATGGAAGAAGGCGCGGTGTTTGGGGTGCGTGGCACCTTCAAGTTCTGATCGCAATGTGAAACGAAAAAGCCCGGCAACCGCCGGGCTTTTTTATGGGCCGCTATTTGGTGCGGTGGTTGTCAGTGCCGACCGTTGATAGTGAGCGCTTAGCCAAACAGCTATTTAATGCGCGGGCTATTGAACGCCAAGCATCGACCTTGGCGAAAACTGGCGTTCAGGTTTTCCCTCAGGCCGCCTTGGATCGCGTCTTGGTGGAAGAGGCCTTCTTGGTTGCAGACTTCTTCGGCGCAGGGAGCAAAGGCGCCAGAAAACGCCCGGTATGAGAGGCCTTGGTCGCTGCGACCTCTTCAGGCGTGCCGGTGGCAATGATTTGCCCGCCGCCGGAGCCGCCCTCTGGTCCCAGATCAATGAGCCAGTCAGCCGTTTTGATGACATCCAGATTGTGCTCGATGATCACCACTGTATTGCCGCCGTCTCTCAATCTGTGCAGCACTTCGAGTAGCTGGCGGATATCTTCAAAATGGAGACCAGTCGTGGGCTCGTCAAGAATATAGAGCGTGTTACCGGTGTCGCGCTTGGAGAGTTCACGCGACAGCTTGACCCGTTGCGCTTCGCCCCCCGAGAGAGTGGTCGCGGCCTGGCCGAGGCGAATATAGGACAGCCCAACGTCCATCAGTGTTTGCAGTTTGCGGTGGATGGCCGGTACGGCCTCAAAGAAAGACAGCGCGTCTTCCACCGTCAGATTCAGCACCTCTGAGATGTTGAGATCCTTGAATTTAATCTCCAGCGTCTCCCGGTTATAGCGCTTGCCCTTGCAGACATCGCAGGGCACATAGATATCGGGAAGAAAATGCATTTCGACTTTTGTGACCCCGTCGCCCTGACAGGCCTCGCAGCGCCCGCCGCGAACGTTAAAACTGAAGCGACCGGGCTTGTAGCCCCTTGAACGCGCCTCTTGGGTGCCCGCAAACAGTTCGCGAATCGGCGTGAAGATGCCGGTGTAGGTGGCGGGATTGGAGCGCGGTGTGCGACCGATCGGGCTCTGGTCGATGTCGATACATTTATCGAGCTTCTCCAATCCTTCGATGCTGTCATGTGCGGCGGCCTTCAAGGTGGTCGCGCCGTTCATTGCGGTGGCGGCCAGCGGGTAGAGCGTCCCATTAATCAAAGTTGATTTGCCTGAGCCCGAGACGCCGGTCACACAGGTGAGCAGTCCGAGTGGCAGCTCCAGCGTGACGTTCTGCAGGTTGTTGCCTCGTGCACCGCTGATGCGAATGTGGTGCTTTGGTCTGACGGCGTGCCGCTTTGACGGGATCGCAATCGAGCGCTCACCGGACAGGTAGGCCCCGGTCAGTGACTGCGAACTGTCAATCACGTCCTGCATCGTGCCGGAGACTACGACTTCTCCCCCGTGCACACCGGCGCCAGGTCCAATATCAATAATGTGATCCGCGTTACGGATCGCGTCCTCGTCGTGCTCCACCACCAACACGGTGTTACCCAGATCTCGCAGGTGAATCAGCGTTCTCAGCAGGCGCTCGTTGTCGCGCTGGTGTAGCCCGATTGAGGGTTCATCCAGGATATACATCACACCAACCAGTCCGGCGCCGATCTGGCTGGCCAGACGGATGCGCTGCGCCTCGCCGCCCGACAGGGTTTCGGCACTGCGGTTGAGGGTGAGGTAATTCAGGCCCACGTCGACCAGAAAACGGTACCGCGCGCGGAGTTCTTTCAGAATCTTGTCAGCGATCTCGCCCTGACGACCGCTGAGTTCCAGTGCATTGAAGTAAGCCTCAGCGTCACCGACAGGCATCGAAGTGATGCTGGGTAGCGTGCGGCCATCGACGTACACGCTACGGGCATCTTCGCAGAGCCGGGTGCCCTCACAGGTCTTGCACGCCGCCGTGGAGACATATTTGGCGAGCTCATCCCGCACTGAGGAGGACTCGGTCTCCCGGTAGCGGCGATCCATGTTGGGGATGACGCCCTCAAAGACGTGACGACGCTTGAAGACGGTACCGCGGTCGTTCACATAGGAGAACTCGATCTCTTCGCCATCGCTGCCATACAAAATAATGTCGCGGTGCTTTTGTGACAGCTTGTCGAAGGGCTTGTCCATGTCGAAGCCATAGTGCTTCGACAGCGATCGCAGCAGGTGAAAGTAGTACACGTTGCGGCGATCCCAGCCGCGAATCGCACCTTCGGCCAAGCTGGCTTCAGGATGCAGGACCACGCGGCTCTCGTCGAAAAACTGGGTCACGCCCAGTCCGTCACAACTGCTGCAGGCGCCCGCGGGGTTGTTGAAGGAGAATAGCCGCGGCTCCAACTCGTCGATGGAATGGCCACAGCTCGGACAGGCATAGCGGGCCGAGAACAGGGTTTCTTCTCCGTCGCCCTCCATAGGAGCAATGGCCGCCACGCCATCAGTGAGTTCCAGTGCCGTCTCGAAGGATTCTGCCAGTCGCAGCTTGAGGTCATCGCGGACTTTGAAGCGGTCCACTACCACATCGATCCGGTGTTTTTTCTTCTTGTCGAGTGTGGGGACGTCATCGAGGTCTACCACGATGCCGTCGACCCGCACGCGGATGAATCCTGCGGCCCGCATTTGCTCAAACACGTGCAGATGTTCGCCCTTGCGGTCGCGCACCACTGGGGCGAGCAGCATGAGCTTGCTGCCTTCGGGTAGCGCAAGCACCGCATCCACCATCTGCGTTACCGTTTGTGCTTTCAGCGTGACACCGTGGGTTGGGCAGCGTGGATCCCCGACCCGGGCAAACAACAGGCGCAGGTAGTCGTAGATCTCGGTGATGGTGCCGACCGTGGAGCGCGGGTTATGCGAGGTCGATTTCTGCTCGATCGAGATGGCGGGCGACAAGCCCTCGATATGGTCGATGTCCGGCTTTTCCATCATCGACAGAAACTGCCTCGCGTAGGTCGACAGTGACTCCACGTAGCGGCGCTGTCCCTCGGCATACAGCGTATCGAAGGCGAGTGATGACTTGCCTGATCCGGAGAGCCCGGTGATCACGACCAATTTGTCCCGGGGAATATCGAGGTCGATATTTTTCAGGTTGTGGGTGCGGGCGCCGCGCACCTCGATGGTATCCATGCTGTGAGCCTGTGAAAAAGCCAATCTGACAGTATACGAGTATCCGGCCGCTACGGACGCACCCCGTCCGCTTTTTGACCGCGTGATACACTGAGTTTCCGCTCAGGCGACGGATCCCGTGTTAGCCAAAGAACCCTTTTCCGCTCTAGAACGCCGCGCTGTAATGGGTTTGGCCAGCCTCTACTGCCTGCGGATGCTGGGCCTGTTCATGGTCCTGCCACTTTTTGCGGTTTACGCTCAAGAGCTAGCGGGCGCCACCCCAGCCAGCATCGGTCTGGCGCTCGGCGCCTATGGCCTGACCCAGGCCGCCTTGCAGGTGCCATTGGGCTGGCTGTCGGATCAAATTGGCCGTAAGCCGGTGATTGTGGGCGGCCTAAGCCTGCTGGTCATCGGCAGTATGGTGGCCGCCGCCGCCGATACGCTCACAGGTCTGGCAGTGGGCCGTCTGCTTCAAGGTTCCGGCGCCATAGCCTCGGCCACCATGGCCCTTGCCGCTGACTACACCCGAGTTGAGCAGCGCACCAAAGCTTCCGCCATCATTGGCGCCAGCATTGGTGTCTCCTTTGCACTGGCATTGGTGCTGGGCCCCGTGCTTGCTGCCTGGGGGGGCTTGCCGAGAGTCTTTGAGGTGACGGCAGTGATGGGTGGTCTGGGACTGATGGTGGTGCTCTTTTGGTTGCCGGCGACACCCCAACTCAGTGATGGAGGCAATGCCCACATTGCCGATCGAGAACGGCTGGGTGAGGCCCTTTGGGGTCGGGGGCTGGGCATTCTCTATGGCAGTATCTTTTGTCTGCACCTACTCTTAATGGCGGCTTTTACGGCGATCCCGTCAGTGATGACGCAGCAGGTGGGGCTGGCAGCCGAACAGCACGCCTGGATGTACCTGGCGACCCTGTGTGGCGCCATACCCGGCGTGGCGATACTGGTGCGCCGACGTCGCGAGGTTGATGACCCTAGGCCCTTGCTAGCCCTAACGGTAGTGCTGACTGTACTCGGCCTAATTGTGGCGTTGGGCGCGGTCTCACTGACGCTGCTCGGTGTGGGGCTGGTCCTGTTCTTCGCGGGCTTCACGGCCCTTGAGACGATTCTCCCTGCGCTGGTGTCCATGTTTGCCCCCTTGTCTCTGCGGGGTACCGCCATGGGTATTTTCTCCAGTGCCCAGTTTTTGGGTGTGTTCACGGGCGGCGTGCTCGGAGGCAGCGCACTACAGCTGGGCGGGACGCTCGGTCTGGTTGCGGTGTTGCTGGGGCTCACAGCGATCTGGCTGCTGGGTTTGTGGCGCTTTGGTCGGGCACCGGTAGCGGCGGTTTAAGGGCGCAATTGTCGGAGAATGATGTACCCCCGGCACGGCAGCATTGCTATAGTCCCAAAGTCAGTCACACAGACCCGTGAGTATCGCAAAGCGCGCTCTGGGGAACAGCAAGGGAGCACCGTATGGCCTCGCGCGGCATCAATAAAGTTATTCTGGTTGGTAACCTCGGCAATGATCCGGAGCACCGGGTGCTGCCGTCGGGCGGCGGTGTGACCAATATCAGTCTTGCCACCTCGGAAAGCTGGCGTGACAAGAACACGGGTGATCAGCAGGAGCGCACCGAGTGGCATCGTGTGGTGTTTTTTAACCGGCTGTCCGAGATTGCCGCGGAATACCTCCGCAAAGGCTCCAAGGTCTATGTGGAAGGCTCTCTGCGTACCCGCAAGTGGCAGGACCAATCCGGGCAGGACCGTTACACGACCGAGATCGTCGCGCAGGAGATGCAGATGCTCGACAGTCGCAATATGGCGTCTGATGGGGGTGGCTATCAAAGCGCGCCCGCGGCCAGTGCACCGGCGGCTGTGGCGGCAGATCCCGCGCCCATTGATTTCCCGGAAGACGACATTCCTTTCTGACGGGCGCTCGCAGTGCAACCGGCGCCCCCACGACCTGACTGACCATGCGTATTCTGGTTCTGGGCCTCGACTCTCCGTTGGGCTACGCCCTGCGTTCTTTTGCCACGCCTCTGATGCGCCATGAGATTGTGGGCGTCGACATGGATACCACGCGCTGGCGGCGTGAGAGGCAGGTCAAGAAACTGATCCGCCGTGACCCGATTGACCTGATCCTCGACGCAAGGCTGGTGACTCAGATCGACGGGGTCGACCCCGTGGGCCAGCCGGATATTGAGCGCACCCGGTGGTTGGCGGAGTTGGCGGCGAAAGATGGCGTGAGCTACCTATACCTATCCAGCGCGCGGGTGTTCTCGGGCACTTTGACGCGGCCGTATCGTGAAAGTGACCAGCCGGATGCCACGGATCCGGTAGGCAAAACCCTGATCGAGGTCGAAGAGCTTCTGAAAACGACGCTCGGTGAGGTGTTCATCCTGCGTCTTGGGCTCATGTTCGGGGGCCGCCGCCCCAATCCCTTGGCACGGGCACTGGATGCCCTGGCTCGCGGTGATCGCATCAAGGTCAGTGAGCAGGTGAGAGGTAGCCCGGTGCATGTTGCTGAGGTGGCACGGGTAATGCACGGGATTATTGATCAGATGGGGGCGGGGGCGCCTCGATGGGGTTTGTACCACTACAGCGGCATCGGTGAGGTCAATCTGTATTCGTTTATGGAGACCGTGCTGGCCAATGCCTCTCAATACCAGCCGTTTACGGAAGCCCGTGAACTGATGGAGCTGATTGAGCCGACCGCGGAAGCGCCCACCAGCCTGAGTCTGGATTGTGCCGAGCTACGCCATCAGTTCGGCATACAGCAGTTGAGCTGGCGGGAGTTTGTTCCCCGCGCCGTTCGACGCTACATTGACCTTTATGTGGAGTCCTGAGGGGTGGCGAGGGTGAGTGCAGCGCTAAAAGTGGCGGTTTTGACCGTGAGCGATACCCGTACGCAAGAGACGGATACGTCAGGGGCTTTTCTCGAAGAGGCACTTCGAGACGGAGGTCATGACATTGCGGATCGCCAGATTGTGATTGACGACGTCTATCAGCTTCGTGCCATTGTGTCGCAGTGGATTGCGAATCCTGGTGTCGAGGTGATCCTGACCACGGGTGGCACCGGTTTCTCAGGCCGGGATTCGACGCCAGAGGCTCTAGCGCCGCTTTTTGATAAGACCATTGACGGTTTTGGTGAGGTTTTCCGCGCGCTGAGCCTCACCGAAATTGGCTCCTCGACGGTGCAATCTCGCGCACTCGCGGGACTGGCAAATGGCACCGTGATTTTCTGTATGCCCGGGTCCACGGGCGCCTGTCGCACCGCCTGGGAGGGCGTATTGCGGGATCAACTCGACAGCGAGCACAAACCTTGCAATTTTGTCGGGGTGCTACGGGGCCACTGATTCATGGCGCTAACCCCCCTTTCCGAGGCGCTGGAGCGCATCCTCGCCACTGTTGAGTCCCAACCCGATTGGGAGATGGTCGCGCTCGAGGCGGCGCCCAATCGTTACTGTGCTGAAGTCGTCAACGCCACCCTGTCAGTGCCACCGGCAGATAACAGCGCCATGGATGGCTATGCCGTGGCGAGTCAGGATGTGCCGGGCACGCTGGTAATCAGCCAGCGCGTGCCGGCGGGTCATGCACCGTTACCGTTGGTAGCGGGAACGACGGCACGGATTTTTACAGGCGCGGAGATGCCTTCGGGGGCCGATGCCGTGATCCTGCAGGAGGATGCCGTGGCAGGAGAAGGACAGGTCACCTTACCTGCTGCTCAGCCGGGGCAGCATATCCGTAGGCGAGGAAGTGATATTCAACCCGGGGACACACTGGTGGGGGCGGGGCATCGATTGACTCCTCAGGATATTGGCCTGCTGGCCTCGGTGGGGCTGGATGCGGTCCCCGTCTTTCGGCCGCTCAACGTCGCCGTGCTGACGACCGGAGACGAACTGCGTGAGCCCGGCAGTGGCGATCTGCATCCCGGCCAGATCTTCAACAGCAATCGCTTTAGTCTCGCTGCCCAGATCAGAGCGCTCGGGATGACGGTGATCGACTGCGGCAATCTCCCCGATGATCCCGATCAGATTGGTGACGCGTTGGAGCGTGCGGCCGCTGAGGCGGATTGCATCGTCACGGCCGGTGGCGTCTCGGTGGGTGAAGAGGACCACGTCAAATCGCAGATTGAGCAGAGGGGGGCGCTGGATCTCTGGAAGCTGGCGATTAAGCCCGGCAAGCCCCTGGCATTTGGACACGTCGCCGGCACACCCATCTTCGGACTGCCCGGTAATCCGGTCTCGGCGTTTATCACTTTTGCGCTGGTGGCCAAGCCATGGCTGATCAAGCGTCAGGGAGGACATCCGTTGCCGGTGCAGCGCTTCCCTGTGAAAGCGGCATTTGCCTTAACGCGTCCGGGCACCCGAGAGGAGTTCCTCCGCGTTCGCTTGACGGGATCAGGTGAGGCCCTGCGGGCAGCGCTCACGGGCAGCCAGAGCTCGGGCGTCCTGACCAGTCTCAGTGAGGCCGATGGCCTGGCCGTCATTGCGCCGGGTACCACTGTGGCTGAGGGAGACTGGGTGGAGGTGATGCCGCTGTGGGCTCTGTGAGCCAGTGCTGTAGATCGCGGTGAATCAGTCCGTATAACGTCGGAAAATGAGTGTGGCGTTGGTGCCACCGAATCCGAAGCTGTTCGACATCACCTGATGCAGCCCGGCATTGTGGACCCGCTCCACCGCAATCGGCAGGCCTTCAGCCCCTTCATCGAGCGTTTCAATGTTGGCCGAGGCCGCGATGAAATCGTCCTCCATCATCAGCAGAGAGTAAATAGCTTCCTGCACGCCAGCTGCGCCCAGTGAGTGGCCCGAGAGCGATTTGGTGGAGCCAATCACCGGCGCCTGCTCGCCAAATACAGTCCGCAGCGCGTTGAGCTCCTGAATATCGCCGGCTGGCGTACTGGTGCCGTGTGCGTTGATGTAGTCGATCTGACCCTCAAGCCCGCGCATCGCCTGCTGCATACAGCGCACCGCGCCCTCACCTGAAGGAGCGACCATGTCGTAGCCGTCCGAGGTGGCGCCGTAGCCCACCAGCTCTGCCAGAATGTTGGCGCCCCGCGCTTTGGCATGGGTCAGTGACTCCACGACCAGCATGCCGCCACCGCCAGCAATCACAAAGCCGTCCCGATTGGCGTCATAGGCGCGGGAGGCGCGCTCGGGCGTCTCGTTATAGTGGCTCGACAGCGCGCCCATCGCGTCAAATAACGCGCTCATGGTCCAGTGTAACTCCTCGCCACCGCCGGCAAACACCACGTCCTGCTTACCCAGCTGGATGAGCTCCATCGCATGACCAATACAGTGTGCGCTGGTTGAACAGGCGGAGGAGATCGAATAATTAACGCCCTTGATCTGAAACGGTGTCGCAAGACACGCTGATACCGTACTGCCCATAGTCTGGGTCACCCGGTAGGGGCCAACGCGCCGGATACCCCGGTCGCGAAGAATATCGGCAGCCTCTACCTGACTGGCTGACGAGGCGCCGCCGGAGCCCGCGACAATCCCGGTGCGGGGATTGGACACTTCTGCGTCACTCAAGCCTGCGTGAGCTATCGCCTGCTGCAGGCTGAGGTAGGCGTATCCCGCCGCGTCGCCCATGAATCGCCACTGCTTGCGATCGATATGTTCCGAGAGGTCGATATCTGGCGTGCCGGCGATCTGCGAGCGCATACCCGCGTCGACATGATCTTGCCGCAACGAGATACCCGAGCGGCCGTTGAACAGGGCGTCCTTAACAGCGCCCGCGTCGTTTCCCAGGCAGGAGACCACGCCAAGACCGGTGACGACGACTCGCTCTGTCATTACATCGCTCCCGTGTTCTGGAACAGGCCGACCCGCAGATCCGAGGCGGTGTAGATGATCTCACCATCCACGGCGACTGAACCATCGGCGATGCCCATGACCAGCTTGCGCTCAATCACCCGCTTCATATGGATGTGATAACGCACTTGCTTGTGATCGGGCAGGATTTGCCCGGTGAACTTGACCTCACCGCAGCCCAATGCGCGACCGCGCCCCGGATTACCTCGCCAACCCAGAAAAAAGCCTACCAGCTGCCACATGGCGTCCAGTCCCAGACAGCCGGGCATCACCGGGTCACCGGGGAAGTGGCAGGCAAAAAACCACAGTTCCGGGTGGATATCGAGCTCCGCGATCAGCTCTCCCTTGCCGGCAGCGCCCCCCTCAGAGCTGATATGGCTGATACGGTCCACCATCAGCATGTTTTCGACAGGCAACTGTGCGTTGCCGACGCCGAACAGCTCGCCCATGCCGCAGGCGACCAATTCGGCTTTGTCGTACTGAGACTGAGGAACAAAAGGGGTCGCGTCGGTCATTCGATTGGGATTCCAGTGCGGGCTTAAGCGGCGATGGGTGCGCGAGTTGCTGATCCCCGCGAGAGATAAGGTTGCGCGACGCAATTGTAGAGGAAGGTCACCTCCTGATCCAGCGGAGGCGAGGGCGCTGTCGAGCCAGCCTTAACGGGAAGAAAGCCGAAGCGCTGATCGCTGTGGGTGACGGGAGACGTGGCATCCAGTAGCATCTCGTCCTCTGAGATCACCTATCACCCCACGGAAAATTGATGTTGATACCCGTCTTGCTCTCCGGTGGCGTCGGTAGCCGCCTGTGGCCCGTGTCCCGCGCCGCTCGACCCAAGCAGTTCCTGCCTTTGGGGGGTGACGGGTCGATGCTGCAGGAGACCCAGCGCCGGCTAAAGGGATTGGATTGCGGACCAGCGATCGTGGTCTGTAATGCGGAGCACCGCTTTATGGTGGCCGAACAACTGCGGGCGGAGGCGGCCGCAAGTCCGACAATTATTCTTGAGCCTGCCGGGCGCAATACCGCGCCCGCCATCGCGTTGGCGGCATTACAGGCGCAGCATCCCGAGGCATTACTGCTGGTGTTGCCTGCTGATCATCATGTGACGGATCCCGGGGCATTTCGGGCCACCGTAGAGCGTGCCATGGCCCCCGCACGCGCCGGCCAGTTGATGACATTTGGCGTCGTGCCCAGCCGCCCTGAGACCGGATATGGTTACGTACGCTGCGGCGAGGCGCTGGCCGACGGGGTCTTCAGTCTGGCGGAATTCGTCGAGAAGCCCGACCAGGCCACCGCGGCGCGCTATGTGGCCGACGGCACGTATTATTGGAATAGCGGCCTGTTTTTGTTTCGTGCAGATAGTTACCTTGAGGCGCTGGGTCAGCATCAACCGGCAATGCTCGCGGCCTGCGAGCAGGCTATGGCTCGCGCAGAGCGCGATCTCGACTTCATTCGCCCCGATGCGGAGGCCTTCCTCGCGAGCCCCGCAGACAGCATTGACTATGCCGTTATGGAACATACCGAGGCTGGCGGCGTCGCCACCCTTGACTGCGGCTGGAGTGATGTGGGCGCCTGGTCGGCGCTGTGGGAGATCGGTGCGGCGGACAGCGCTGGTAACGTTAGCGAGGGCGATGTGCTGTTACACGATGCCCGAAATAACTATGTGCGCAGCGAGAGTCGTCTGGTCACCGCGCTGGGCGTAGAGGATCTGGTAGTGGTTGAGACCGCCGATGCGGTGATGGTGGGTGCGCGAGACCGGGTGCAGGACATCAAGCAGGTGGTGGAAGCGCTCACTGCGTCCAACCGACCGGAGGCTTCCCTTCACCAAAAGGTCTTCCGCCCCTGGGGATCGTATGAATCGCTGGTGGTTGGCGAGCAGTTTCAGGTCAAGCGATTGACGGTCGCCCCCGGTCAAACCCTGTCGCTGCAACTGCACCACCATCGCGCTGAGCACTGGGTCGTGGTGTCAGGAGAAGCCCGGATCACGAGGGGTGAGGAGCAGCTGACGCTAGGCCCTGATGAATCCACGTATATCCCCATTGGCATGAAGCACCGCCTTGCCAATCGTGGCGCCGCGCCACTGGAAGTGATCGAAGTACAGTCCGGATCGTATCTAGGAGAAGACGATATTGTGCGGTTTGACGATGTGTACGGCAGGGAGGAGAACCCGACATGATTGGTAAATGCCTGTTTCCGGTGGCGGGCTACGGCACTCGATTCCTGCCCGCGACCAAGAGCATGCCCAAGGAAATGCTCCCGATTGTGAACAAACCGCTGGTGCAATACGGGGTCGAGGAGGCCATCGAGGCGGGCATGAGCAACTGTGCCTTGGTCACTGGCCGTGGCAAGCGCGCGATCGCCGACCACTTTGATATCAGCTACGAGCTCGAGCATCAGATCGCCGGATCTTCCAAAGAACAGTATCTCTCTGGCATCAGAGATGTGATCGATCGTGGCGTCTTCACCATGGTGCGCCAGCGCGAAATGTTGGGCCTAGGGCACGCTATTTTGACCGGCGAACCCCTGATCGGTGATCAGCCTTTCGGTGTTGTCTTGTCCGATGACCTCTGTCTCAACAAGGGCGGTCCCGGGGTGTTGGCACAGATGGCGGCACTTTATGAGCAGCATCAGTGTTCCATCGTCGCGGTGCAGGAGGTGCCGAGGGAAGAGGTCGATAAGTATGGCGTTGTGGCTGGGGTGACGGAAGGAGACGGGCTCACTCGCGTCAGCAAGATGGTCGAAAAACCCTCTCCCGAGGAGGCCCCGTCCAATCTCGCAGTGATAGGCCGCTACATCCTGACGCCGGACATCTTCGACATCATTCGCAACACCCCTCCGGGAAAAAATGGCGAAGTGCAGCTCACCGACGCGCTACAGGCGCAGGCTCGGGAGGGTCGCGTGCTGGCCTACCAGTTCGAGGGGCTGCGCTTTGACTGCGGCAGTGTGCCGGGCTTTGTCGACGCGACCCAGTATGTGTTTGAACACTACTACGGTCAGCCTGAATGACAGACGCTTTAGCCTGTTTCAAGGCCTATGACGTTCGCGGACGGATCCCGGACCAGCTCAACGAGGATATCGCCCGGCGTATCGGCAAAGCCTATGCCGAAGTGGTTCAGCCGGGGACGGTCGTGGTCGGTCATGACATCCGCCTGACCAGTGAGTCGATCAAGGGCGCGCTTATCGACGGGCTTCTGGAGCAGGGTGTGTCGGTGCAGGACATTGGCCTGTGCGGCACGGAAGAAATTTACTTCGCGACGGCGCACCTCGGAGTCGGGGGCGGCATAGCCGTCACCGCCAGCCACAACCCGAAAGACTACAACGGCTTGAAGTTCGTCCGTGAGGGCGCCAAACCGATCTCGGGGGACTCAGGCCTGGCGGAGATTCGGGCGCTAGCCGAGGCCAATGACTTCACCGCAGCGGATACGCGGGGTGAGCTGGCGGCTGCGGATACCCAGCGGGCCTATGTTGAACATCTACTGTCCTATATTGATGTCACGGCGCTCAAGCCGCTGAAAATTGTGTGCACGGCGGGTAATGGCGGCGCGGGTCGAGTGGTGGACGCACTGGAGCCGCA
>ERZ802822.1366-NODE-1366-length-15156-cov-8.586179_pt1 | contig 15156 bp, 13 predicted proteins | sample MGYA00345649_ERZ802822 | MGnify/ENA primary metagenome ERZ802822 (study PRJEB30503, sample SAMEA104212359) | marine metagenome | biome: Westerlies Biome; feature: [SRF] surface water layer (ENVO:00010504) within the epipelagic zone...; material: water...
ACCTTTTTGTTAGATAACTTGTACCTAAAATTGTACCTATTAAATTATTTAATCTTGAGAGTAACTAATATCTGTTTAAAAACAATAGTTGGAGTTAATTAAGTGGCGCACTCGGCAGGATTCGAACCTGCGACCGCTCGGTTCGTAGCCGAGTACTCTATCCAGCTGAGCTACGAGTGCGTTAAGGACTGATTTCTGAGGCCGCGTACTATAAGGTTAGGGGGTGACTGAGTCAACTCGCTGAGCAAGATTAAATCTTAATTAGTTGATAGATTTTCAACGTTTATAGGTGATTGGCACCTCCATGGTTTCTTTTAGCTCCTCCATTACAACATAGCTAGTTGATTCTTGGACGGCAGGGAGTTTTAAAATTCGATGACCCAGGAGCTCTCGGTAGGCAGCCATATCAGCTACGCGAGCCTTTAGTAAATAGTCATAGTTACCTGAAACTAAAAAACAGCTTTGGATGTTCTCTAAATCAATGACAGATCTTCGGAATTCCTCAAAATTCTTTTGAGAGGTATGGTTTAGCCTTATTTGAACGAAGACAACAAGTCCCGCTTCCAATTTTGTGGGGCACACCTTGGCACTGTAACCCAAAATATAACCATTTCGTTCGAGGCGTTTAACTCGCTCAATACATGGAGTGACTGAAAGGCCAACTCGACGGGCGAGATCAGTGTAGCTAATTCGACCATCTTGCTGCAATGTTCTTAAAATATTCCTATCAATCTTTCCAATTTCTTCTACGCCATTAGCGACCTTTTTCATAGGTTATTCCTCACACAGAATTAAAATTACCTGATTAAAGCGATATTTACTAAAAATTATCTGCATTATTTCTTATTATAATAATAAATAATTTCGTATATAGATATAATAACAGGACAAATAAATTTTTTAATTTATATCTTTTATGGGGGTTTAGTGATGATAATTGGTGTTCCCAAAGAAATTAAAAATCATGAATATAGGGTTGGATTGACTCCATCATCTGTCATTGAATTGGTCAAACATGGACATAGTGTGATTGTAGAGCATGATGCGGGCGCTGCTATTGATTTTATTGATGAGGAGTATGTAGCCGCTGGCGCGCAAATTGTTAGTAAAGCAGAGGATATATTTTCTGAAGCTGAAATGATTATCAAGGTAAAGGAACCACAACCACAAGAGTGCAAAATGCTCAAAGAAGGTCAAATTTTATATACATATCTTCATCTCGCACCTGACCCAGATCAAACAAAACTGTTAGTTGAATCTGGAGCGACCTGCGTAGCATATGAGACTGTCACGGACTCTTTAGGTGGATTGCCTCTACTTGCGCCTATGTCCGAAGTTGCTGGTCGAATGTCAGTTCAAGCCGGGGCTCATCATCTTGAGAAAGCTCAAGGTGGAAGAGGTGTTTTGTTAGCTGGAGTGCCGGGCGTTGCTCCGGCTAAGGTCCTAGTTATTGGTGGAGGTGTTGTTGGAGATAATGCTGCGTCAATGGCTGTTGGCATGAATGCAGATGTCACCATACTAGATAGATCAATAGCTCGCCTACGACAATTAGATAATGAGTATGAGGGCAGAGCTCGCTGCGTTTTCTCAACTGCAGCAGCCATTGAGGAGTATGCTCTGGAGGCTGACTTGATTATAGGCGCTGTTTTAATTCCTGGAGCTGCAGCCCCTAAGTTATTGTCTAGAGATCTTATAAAGAGAATGAAAAAAGGTTCGGTAATTGTCGATGTCGCAATCGATCAGGGGGGGTGCTTTGAAACCTCTAAAGCTACAACTCACGAGGAGCCAACTTACGTTGTGGACGATGTAGTGCATTACTGTGTTGCTAATATGCCAGGTGGTGTTGCACGAACCGCTACCATGGCCCTAAATAACGCAACTCTGCCATTCGCTATTGCTTTGGCAAATGATCCAGTTAACGCTCTTTTTACCAATGCGGACTTACAGAATGGCTTGAATGTTCATAAAGGCATTATCACTTATAAGGCCGTAGCAGATGCACTTGGGTACCCATACGTGCCTGCTGATGAAGCTCTTAAAGCTTAACCTTATGAGATTCTGAACCGCTAGAACGGGGCCTCTGCAATAACCGCAGCACGGATAGGTGCAGGATGGCCCTCTATAGTTTTTGACTTGTTATGCGAATCTAGAAAATTGTCTAAGGATTCAAAAGTCATCCAGTCAGTTCGACGTTGCTCCTGGGTAGATGTCGCAGTTACATCAATGATTTTTGCGTTTACAAATCCCTGCTTACATAGCCAAGAAATTAAGGTCTCAGGAGATGGTAAAAACCAGACATTGGGCATCTTTGCATATCGACCTTCAGGAACTAGGGAGCTGCCATTTCCTCCCTCTATGACTAGGGTCTCCAGAATCAATTGCCCACCTGGACGCAAAAGCTCTCTCAGCTCTCGCAAATGATCCATCGGTGAGCGTCTGTGATATAAAACTCCCATTGAAAATACTGAGTCAAATGAGGCCATCTTCTCAGGCATGTCTTCAATACCCAGCGGAAGAATATCAATTGGTAGTTCTAAGCCCGCATATTTTTTTATGGCACTAAATTGAAAAATAAATTTAGCAGATGGATCTATTCCGATGACACGCTTGGCACCGCATCCTAGCATGCGCCAACAGTGGTAGCCATTGCCGCAACCAACATCCAAGACCAGGCGATTATCGAGGGGTTGAATATGAGGTTCTATTCGATCCCATTTCCAATCTGATCGCCATTCGGTATTTATGTTTAATCCAAATAATTCGATTGGACCCTTGCGCCAAGGATGTAAATCCATCAAATTCTCTTTCAATATCTTTTGTTGGTTAGGCGTTATTTCCTCGACAGTGCCAATGGTGACTCCATTTTTTAAATCGTAGTTAGTTTTCGCAATTGATGGAAGATTACTTAAAGCTTTTTCCCAAGTGGGCATATCGCCCCAACGACGAACATCAAGTTTGTTAGTAATAATTTGCGGCAGTGAGTCACTCCAAAATTTCAAATCAGAGGTTTGGAGCCAATCGTAAAAGTGGGCGAATTCAATTTTAGATTGAGACATTATCGAACCAAAGATTATTAAAGTAGTATTGTAAATGAATTCAAATAAAAAACAGGATCAAGATCAGTGCCAAAAGTATCGAACTAATAGTATGATTGTTTTCGTGAAATTACTTGAAGGTCATTAAAATGAGCGAAAAACGCTTCCAAGCAATGGAAGAAAAGCTGGCGTTTTTCGAAATGGCTACTGCAGATATGGGAGAAGAAATTTTTCGTCAACAACAAGAAATTGAGGCGCTGACCAAAGCACATCAAAGCTTGTTGCAGAGAATTGATCTGTTGCAAGAATCTGCAGATCAAGATACTCAAGACAATAACGAAAGACCTCCTCACTATTAAATTTCTATTACCGGTTTCAAAACTATAATAAAGATACTAGGAAGAAAAAATGACATTTTCAAATCATCAACTTAAGCAGCAGATTGACACTACTTTTCGAGACCAACAGCAATATGCGCTTGAGCTTAGGAAGTCAGACTATAAAAAGCGTCTCGCGGTGTTAGACCGATTTGAGAAGGTGTTTCGTGACTCGAAAGAAAAAATATATCTGTCGGCGGCTAAAGATTTTTCTAAGCCTCAGGCAGAAGTTGACATGTCTGAAATTATGGCTGTTCTGGCTGAATTAAAGCATGTCAGGAAGAGTTTGAAAAAGTGGATGAAGCCAGTTCCAGTCAAGGCGACCATCAGTTTTTTGGGCACGTTCTCTAAAATTGTTAGGGAGCCTAAGGGAGTGACATTAGTTGTGTCTCCCTGGAACTATCCATTCAATTTGACATTCGGTCCAATGATCTGGTCAATAGCTGCGGGTAACACTGTTATCATTAAACCATCTGAGATGACCCCAAACATGTCCGCGGTGATAGCCGAAATCGTTAAGGAAGCATTCCGTCCCGAGGAAGTTAGCCTTTTTGAGGGCGAGGCAGATGTTGCAAGTTACCTTACATCATTGCCATTCGACCATATCTTCTTCACTGGAAGCCCTGCTATTGGCAAGCTTGTGATGGCTTCAGCAGCTAAGAACCTCACTTCAGTCACCCTTGAGCTCGGAGGAAAAAGTCCTGTGATTGTTGATAAAACTGCAAATATTAAGAAGGCAGTCCAGTCAATTGCGTGGGGCAAGTTTAGTAATAATGGTCAGACCTGCATTGCTCCTGATTATTTGTACGTCCACGACTCTATTAAAGATAAGTTCCTAACTGAAATGACCACCTGTATTAAGAAGCAATATGGTCTAGATAACGATGCTAAAGGTAATGATGACTATTGTCAGGTTGTCAATGATGGCCACTATCGCCGTATCAGTAATTTACTTGCCGATGCCAAAGATCGCGGGGGACATTTGATTACTGGAGGTCAGACTGACGACAATGATCGATTTATTGCACCTACATTAATTGAGGGGATGGCAGAAGATTCAGCTATTATGGAAGAAGAAATCTTTGGGCCGCTACTGCCAGTAATCACTTTTAAAGAGTTGGAAGATGTCATCGGATATGTCAATAGTAAACCAAAGCCTCTAGCTCTTTATATTTTTAGCAGTCATAAGCAAAGCATTGAAAAAATATTATCTGAAACAAGCGCTGGTGATACTTGTGTAAACCAAACTATGATGCATTTCTTGCATCTGAATCTGCCATTTGGTGGAGTAAACAACAGTGGGATAGGAAAGTCAGGTGGAGTTTGGGGTTTTAATGCGTTTAGTCACGAGAGAAGCGTATTGGTAGATAAGTTTAGTTCAGCTTCACTACTTCATCCTCCCTACACACCAAAGGTGAGAAAGTTAATAGAATGGACGATCAAACTGACAACCTAGCATAGATTAGCGTTACTTGATGGCGACTAGCGAGCAGAAGTTAAAGCATTGAAACCAAGGGCTTGCAGATTTGAAACCACAAGAGTTAAGACGTTGAATGTGTGTGTCTAATGTTTCTGGAATCAATACGTTTTCTAATGAGTCGCGTTTTTGAGATATTTCTAAGTCACTATAACCTTGCGAACTTTTAAATTGATGGTGTAGATCACTAAGAAGCCAATTAAGACTTTCAGGTTCAAAGTGCAGTTTCTCAGATATAACAAGACAACCACCTGGGTTCAGGCCATTGTAAATTTTCTCGATGAGAGCTCGTCTTTTGTTTTTTGGAACAAATTGAAGGGTAAAGTTCAGAACTACCATCGAGGCGTTATCAATATTGCACTCGCAAACATCTTGATTGACCAGCTCAGTTTGAATTCTAGAGGGAATGCTTTCCAATATTTTAGACAGCTTCGACAGCATAGCTTGAGAGTTATCAACAGACACTATTTTGGCATTATTGGCATTAATTCTAGACCGCATTGCTAAGCTAGTGGCTCCTAATGAGCATCCCAAATCATAGCACGTACTTTCCGCCTGGACATAACGAGCAGCTAATTCACCGCAGTGCGCTAAGATGGTTTCATAACCAGGCACCGAGCGCCTGATCATGTCGGGGAATACGTCAACTACCGCCTTGTCAAAAGAAAATTTTTCTATCTTCCCCAGAGGTTTAGCAAAAAGATTATCGTGATTATTTTTAGTCAAAAATGTCACACCGCGATAGTGTGCAGCCCAGTATCAGCTGCTAAATCATTATTTGTGATAACGGCGGTATGTGCATTTTCGGCGCAAAGATATTTATCAGCCACTCTTTTGAGATCATAATCTTTTACATCGAGAACCCGCTTTCTAAATTCGAGTGCCGATGATTTGCTGCGCCCACTAAGCTCAGCATGGAAGGCCTGCATAGCTTCACCCGCAGGCGAGGATGGCTTATCTAAGTTACCAATTACTCCTAATACAGCTTCTTCTATTTTATCTGAACCTAGAGGTTGATTTGCTAACCAATCAATAGATTGATCGAAATCGTTTAGCGTTCCCTCGATACGAGGATCGCGATAAGAAAAAAAGCGGAAGGCTCCTGACTGGCTATCTTGTGAGGCGCCACCGCCATAGGCGCCTCCTTGCTCTCGGATAGCTCTGTGTAAATAGCCATTTCGGAGAACACCTCCGAGAACCGTTAGTGCAGCAGCATCAGGATGCCCCACAGCGACAGTTGGATAGGCTTTGGCACAAAAACTCACTTGGGTATTTGCGGTCCAGCAATGGTTCACTTGAGTTAAGTTAGGTCGGTACTCTATAAGGCTATCATTTGAGAAGGGTATTGAGGACTGCTGTTTAAAGCCATTCTGCATTTGTTGACTAAATACATCCAATCTTTCCTGCTCTGCAATCACAAGAAGCTGGCGAGGTTGCGCAAGTACCTTCTTGTGAATTTGTTTGAGTTGCGCTGCAAGCTTCTGAAGGCCGTCTTCATCCAGTCGATCATCCAACGATTTGAGTAGTGATAAACCTGTAAGTCCAGACCAACGTTGGGTCAAATGTGCATTTGCAGAGAGTCCACTCGCCGCAGCTACCATAGCCATAACATGACCATTTCCGATAACGGATGATTCGCGATGACTTTTAATTTGTGCCACTAGCTCACTCAGACGAGGTAGTTCATCAAAGCGAGTCTGTTCCATCGATTGATACATTAAGTCGGTCATGGCTGATTGATTTGATGCCAGGCCCTTCGCAGAAAAGCTAATATTCCCATGTAATTTTTCTAACGAATTACGGTGTGATCGGACATTTACTGATGCTGAAAATGATCCCACAACACCCGAGTGCCAAAGCTGTGTCGCCAAATAGTCTTTTTCACCTACACCCATTTCAGTGACGCAGGTGCTATATAGAGGCATCAAATCCATTTCGTCGTCTGTCAATTCAGGCATTTTCATAATGACTTGTTGATAGACCAAGCCATTAGTGCCCGCTGTGTAACTTGTAAGAGGTATATCAGACATGTTCATCGAATGTTTTTCGGCGAAAAAAATATCTGAAGGGATATCCTCGATGCCTACTTTTGGCAAAATATCAAGATTTTCCGCCATCTCTTGACGTTTTTTGAGCGCAATTGCGTTATCAATAATTTGCTGCTTTTCGTCATCACTCAATTTTTCTTGAATTTTCGATAGGCGCGCTTTTTCTTGCTCTTCTTTGAGATGACTTAGTTTAGAGTCGGGCTTCATAACCAAACGTACTCGGTGCTGGTTATTTAATAATAAATCTCTCGCAAGATGCTTGATGAAGTCGGGTTCTTGTATATCTAGTCTCAACTTTTCTAAAACGGGATCAAGATTAAGTAATGACACTGGGTCGCCACGATGCGTGGCGCTGGTCAATGCAGTAAGTATTAGTTGCAGTCCATAGGGATAGCCGCCTCCTGAGATTTCTCGTTGCGATAACTCTAACTGATGCAGGCTGGCAGCAATTTGTTCTTTTGGTAATCCATTCTCAGATATGTCAGTTAGGACAGAGAGCACTAATTCCTCAAATTTATCCGCACTTTCGGGACTGGATCCCTCAATACCGCAGACAAAGCACAATTCTTTCTGAGAATCTTCAAGACCACAGAGAGAGGATGGAGAAGTTCCAAGATTAGTTGTCTCTAGCGCCTTTTGTAATGGCGACCCGCTATTATCTAGTAAAACACTAGAGAGCAGTCGTGCCTTCATAGTCTCCACAAGATCAGTTGAATCACCAAGTAGCCAGGAGAGCAAGATATGGGTATGATTTTCATCGGAGTCAGGGTCATTAAAAGCATAGTGCTCCTCGACATGTTGCGGCTTGCTGTACCGATGTTCATCGGTCACTGCAATGTGACAATTTAGTCGTTCAAAACGATGTAGTGCTAAATCTTGAAAATTTGCTTGATGCTCACGGGCAGTTATATCGCCAAAGGTAATGAAGATAGAGTTACTCGGATGGTAGTGGATATCATAGAATGCTTTGAATTGGTCGTAACTTAAATCAGGAATAGCTGTTGGGTCTCCACCACTATTATTATGATAAGTACTTGTCGGATAAAGGTACTTTGTCACTGTTTGCCAAAGTGTAGAGTTAATGGAGCTCATGGCACCCTTCATCTCATTGTAAACAACACCCTTAAATGTGAGATCAGACATGGAGTCTTCTGGCGTCTCAAATTCTAGTCGGTGGCCCTCTTGAGCAAAGTCTAGAGGATCTAGTCGCGCAAAAAAGACTGAGTCAAGATACACACTCATCAAGTTATTGAAGTCTTTCCGGTTCTGACTCGCGAACGGATAAGCAGTCCAGTCGGAACTCGTGAAGGCATTCATAAAGGTATTTAGTGATCGTCTTATCATCATAAAGAAGGGATCACGTACGGGATACTTTTCACTACCACACAAAGCTGTGTGTTCCAAAATGTGAGCAACGCCAGTTGAGTCCTCAGGCACCGTGCGCAAGGCAACAAGAAAGACATTTTCTTTATTGTCGGAAGCAAGATGAATATGCTGAGCGCCCGTTACCGTATGGCGAAATTCTTGATACTCTACTTTTAAAGATGAAATTTTTTCTGTTCTAAGAAGCTCGAAAGCCGGATGGGTCTTCACTGTCATTCTACTTACTGCTCCAAATGTTAAATTCATTCATGTTTTTAAGTTGGCGAGCATTTTACGCAATTTTGTTCGAGAAGATAGACGAGTCAACTTAAGATTTAGATTTGCTCTGGTGACGAATTCTATATTCAATGGGGGTTATTCCTTCCCATCTTTTAAAAGCGCGATAGAAGGTACTTGGTTCACAAAACCCGGTAAGGTAAAGAATCTCGCTAATTGCCTCATCCGTTTGAGACAGAAGTCTCAATGCTAGCCTATGTCTTAGATCATTAAGTATCTTTTGAAAACTCGTCCCCGCATGAGTTAATTTGTGCCTTAAATTTCGAGAGCTTATGGACATAAGTCTTGAGACATTTTCAAGTGAGACATCTCCCGTTTCTAGAAGGCTAGCCATATGATGCCTCACCTCATTTATAAGATCTTGTTGTTCAAGAATTGCTATATGCTGGTTCGCTGCCTGCATATTTAAATCGAGTAACTGTGGTTCAGCATATAGAGATTTATGGCTCAATATCGATTCAGAAAAATACAGCTGAAACGCTCTGGCGTTAAATTCAACTGGACATTGAAAGACACGTTCATACTCTGAAATATCGGTATTTGGAGAGTGGTTAAAAATAACTTTTTCAGGCCTAAATTGGCCATCTGTTACTGATTGAAAAGATTTAATAAGGCCCAGAACCATCGCCTCCGCCAGGTGAGAAGTAGCGTACTCGTGACTTGAAAAATAACTTGTTAAACATGGCTTTGGAGAGACAGTAAATGATCCATGCAGTGCATCACTGATTAATCTCTGATATTTGAGGACTCTGTTTAAGCCATCACCAAAAGTTTGACTACTCAAAAATAAATATTCTAGGATCTGACCTTTATAAGCGGGGATTTTTTCTCCAAGATGTAGTCCGATACATGGATCTCCAGATATTGAAACTGCAGCGTCCCAAAACATTGGCTGAGCAGCGAAAGGAGTGCGCAAGTTGGCTTGATATAATTTTGAAGGATCAAAACCTGATTGACGCAAAACCTCGTCTCCATCTATACCAAGCGCAGTAAGTCCCTGATAAGCAAGACGAACAAGAGCTCCTGAGTCAGTTAACCCTCTCATAGCATAATCCATGTTTTAAACGACGATCATACACGATTGGCCGAAATGACAAAACCAACTATAACTTCGCTAGTGACATTCTTTGGAGACACATTTAATGTGTTGAGATGGAAACTGGTAATTTAAATGCTTTAGACAAGCACCGCATTCTGCCCGAAAGACCTACTTTGATGAGGCTTTTCGGTAAGACTTTGTTTAAAAATAATACGTTTCAGTTAGGTCATGTTTTGCCAGAGCTCAGTAATGAGATCCAACAAGTTAGGGTGGATGTAAAACATTTGCACTCATACCAAAAAGTGTGTGGTTTTGGGATGAGTACAACTCTTCCTGCAACATATCTAAGCATGCTAGGATTTCCTCTTATACTTGAGCTGATGACGCGAGATGCCTTCCCCATGAAGGCTATGGGCCAGGTACATTTGCGTAACAGTATTTCTGTATTTAAGTCTATTTCTATGGATATGGTTTTATCATTTAAGACTGCGATTATCAGTACGGAAGTTACTGATAAGGGAGTTGAGTGGACAGTAGAGAGTATAGCCAGAGTGGATCAAGAGCTAGTTTGGTCAAGCCGCTCTACTATGCTTCACAGATGTAAAACTGAGATTGCAAGATCGGTCCACTCAGCACTGTCCGCTGAAGGAGAGCCACAATTATGGAGAGTAGACAGCGACACTGGTCGAAATTATGCAAGTGTCTCTGGAGATTATAACCCGATCCATTTAAGTAATATCACAGCAAAAATGTTCGGATTTAATAAAGCAATCGTTCATGGTATGTGGAGCAAAGCAAGGTGCCTTGCCGCCATGCAGGCACAAGTTCCAAAAGAAAAATTTCGAGTTGAGGTTGTATTCCAAAAGCCATTATTCTTGCCTTCTGATGTGCAGTTCTTCTCTCATAAAAAACATGGGAATACACATTTCCAATTATTTAACAAATCGGGTCAGCATGCTCATTTAGACGGTTTTATCGCCGAGGATTTACTTGATGTCTAATTATAAAGTTCCAGTTAAAGATTTCCTTTTTCTCTTCAATGATGTGCTTGATATGCAAGCAAAATATCAGAACATTAATGGTGGTGATCAGGCAACGCCTGATATGTTAGAGGCGATTTTTATCGAAGCTGCAAGATTTAGTGAAAATGAATTGGCGCCTCTATACCAATCAGGCGACGAGGGATGCTCTTGGAATGATGGTGTCGTAACGACACCGAAAGGATTTAAGGAGGCTTACAAAACTTTCATAGAAGGTGGTTGGACAACCCTCACGGGGAGCGAGGATATGGGTGGCCAGTATCTTCCATCCTCTATAAGCCTTGCGGTAACCGAAATGTTTACCACTGCCAACTGGGCTTGGGCAATGTACCCAGGTCTAAGTGAAGGCGCGATCGCAACACTTGAAGATCATGGAACCGACGCTCAGAAGAAGGATTATTTAACTAAACTGGTGAGCGGAGTTTGGAGTGGAACAATGTGTCTGACAGAGCCTCATTGCGGCACAGATCTGGGTCAAATGAAAACTAAGGCGATGCCTGACACCAATGGTAGCTACAACGTTAATGGGACTAAAATTTTCATCAGCGCTGGAGAGCACGATCTAACGGAAAACATTGTCCATATTGTTTTAGCAAAGCTTCCAGATGCCCCCAAAGGCACTAAGGGCCTTTCTTTATTTATTATTCCTAAATTTTTACCAGCCTCTGATGGCACAGTGGGAGAACGGAACGGAGTGCGATGTGGCTCCATCGAGCACAAAATGGGTATCCACGGAAATGGAACTGCCGTATTGAATTTTGACAACGCCAAGGGTTTCTTGATCGGAGAGCCTCATGATGGATTAAATGCTATGTTCACCTATATGAATGTAGCGAGAATTGGTACAGCTAGCCAAGGTGTTTCAGCTGCGGAACGATCCTATCAAGGTGCATCTGCATATGCTCGAGATAGGTTGGCCATGCGCTCAATTTCTGGCGTTAAAAATCCTGACGGGCCGGCCGATGCAATTGTTGAACATCCAGATGTTCGGCGGATGTTACTTACTCAGCGAGCAATAGCTGAAGGGGGCAGAGCGATGGTTACCTACGCAAGTCAGTTCGCTGATGTCTACCGTAATGGCAAGACTGAATCTGAAAAAAAGGATGCGGAAGACAGACTGGGTTTTTGTACTCCTATCCTCAAGGGGTTTATTACGGAATTGGGTGTAGAAGCAGCAAATCATGGTGTTCAAGTGTTCGGAGGCCATGGCTACATCAAAGAGTGGGGAATGGAGCAAATTTTGAGAGACAGCCGTATTGCAACTCTTTATGAGGGGACTACGGGGATTCAGGCACTAGATTTAGTTGGTAGAAAAGTACTTTTGGATCGATTCAAACAACTTAATGTGTTCACAGGGGAAATGCTTTCATTTGCAAAAGGATTTTTTCCATGGACATCGTTGGGAAAAAATAAATCGATGCGATCTCAGGCCTGGAAAATAGCAAAATTGGCTATTAGGTGGCGTATATTGGGTTATCGACTTGCTAAATCAGGCAAGAAAAATCCAGATTCAGTGGGAGCTGCGTCGGTAGATTTCCTAATGTTTTCTGGATATGCCTATATGGCATTCATGTTTTCCAAAATGAGCGCTGTAGCAACTCTGAAAATTGAGGCTGGGGAAGGCGATCTAGAATTCTTGGAAGAAAAGCTACGCACTGCAGACTTTTTCTTTCAGCGTATTCTTCCAAGAGCTGATCTTCATGTAAACACCATGAAGGCAAGCGTTGGAAGTGTTATGGCGATGCCAACTTCGTATTTTGATGCTACTCGTTAAAGTCTTTAACTAGGTTCGGCTTGGAAAACCCCCAGGTGGTGTCCGCTATTTAAACTCTGAATAGAGCCCAAATCCTGCCGTTAGTAGCAGAATCCATCTTTTTAAAGCACTAACTCTGTTTTGTCGGGACTATGCCATCTTTTATTGATATCAGCGATCCTTATATATCAAATTGTAAATTGGCAGGATTCGAATCGCTTGCGCAATTACTCAAGTCACCAAAAACCGCGGTTCTTATGGACAAAGGAACCATAGTTACCGAAGTCCCGTATTGAAACGGAAATAATTTAATAACCCTAACATCGAAGTTCCAAGTGATCGAAATAATGTAAGGTGGCCGAAATACGGTAAGGATCAGATGTTTAATCGATATGATACATTAGCGTTGAGTTAAGGAAACTAAATCAATTTGTGAATCTCTCAGGTTAAGGATATACCCGTGGCACCAGCAAAAGATAAATCAAAGCGGACAATTAAAGAGAATTCAGTTGATACATTTTGCGACCTTTTAGGTGATGACGTGAAACCGCTTAGTGGCAAAGGTTCGGCATATTTACAGAGAGCCACAGTAGTTACGCCCGGTATTGAGCAAAGAAGAAAAGCCGCTCAGTCAGAGCAGGTAAATGATATCAACGAACTTGATCCTATTACTGTAATCAAACAAGTTGATCCCCTGTCATATCTGGAGTACCAGCGACCGGGTGTGCAGCATGGTGTTTATAAAAATCTCCGCATGGGTAAATATGAAATTCAGTCGCGACTTGATTTGCACCGACATAGCGTAGATCAGGCAATGAGTGCTCTAAAGAGATTCATAGGTGATTGCCATCACCACAGTATTCGCTGTGCTCTAATAACGCACGGTAAAGGAGAAGGAAGGCAAGAGCCAGCTAAGTTGAAGAGTTGTGTCAATCATTGGTTACGTCAGTTAGATCAGGTACTTGCATTTCATAGTGCGCAAAAACAACATGGAGGTTTGGGGGCAACATACGTGTTGATAAAAAAAGATAAGTCAGCAAAGCAGCGGACGGTCGAAAAAATAGATCAAGCTCGTCGCAGCAGGCATTGACACGTATTAATATGCTTATTGACTTGTTTTTGCTTAATCTAATTTCAGTCGCTGAGAGGTTAATGTGCTTAGGTTTATAGTTGGTCCGGTGATCATCCTTCTTGGTGTTGCAATGTGCAGTAAGTCTATTTCTATGGAAAATTATGCGGAGACCTTCAGCTTTAGAGTGCTGCTCAATGATGTTGAAGTGGGTTGGCACACCTTTCAACTGTTGAATCAGGGAGAACATTTAAACGTTAGGTCGACTATGAGTATGGATTTCACAGTGCTATTGATTAAAAAGGTGACGTATCACCATGAGGCAAATGAGGTATGGCGAGACGGCTGTTTGCATCGATTCACCAGCACCACAAAGCGTGACAAGAAAGTTATCTCAATGAGTGGGGCGTTAGAAAACGATAAGTTTATTGTGAACGATGGCACCTCGGATATCGAATTGGGTAAATGTGTTAAAAGTTTTGCCTACTGGAACCCTAAATGGCTAGATGCAAAGTTTCTACTCAATGTAGAGAATGGAAAATACACTCCGGTTAATCAATCAAATCAGAAAGATCCTATTTCTGGATTTATGGTGAAAACACTGGGCCTTCCTAAAACAGAAATTTATTTGGAATACGATGAATCTGGAATTTGGCAAACCCTTGAGTCCGAACTAAAAATAGCAGGAGCATTAAAATATCAGCGTACTAAAGAACCCATAGGAGAAACTGATGAAGACTTTTAGATATCTAGCGCTAGGCGCCATGGTGCTTATAGCAACAGGGTGCAGCACACAAAAACCTATGCCAGCAGTTGATTACGTTGACTTAAAGAGATTTATGGGGGACTGGTATGTCATAGCTAATATACCGACATTTGTTGAAAAAAATGCGTTCAACCCTGTGGAGTCCTATCGATTAAATGATGATGGAACAATTGCAACTACATTCACATTTAATTTGGGCAGTCTAAATGGCGAACTGAAGCAGTATGAACCAACGGGTTTTATTAAGGATAAAGGAAGCAATGCAATTTGGGGCATGCAGTTTTTCTGGCCAATTAAAGCCGATTATCGAATTGTATATCTCGATGAAAGCTATCAGCAAACTATTATAGGTCGTATGAGCCGAGACTATGTTTGGATAATGGCTCGAACACCAAAAATCCCCGAATCTGATTATGCCAAATTAGTATCCAATGTTGAGTCCTTAGGTTATGACGTCGACTTATTGCAGTTTGCATCTCATGAGTGACTAGAAGAGCGAAGGAGTGTCAGCTATGAAGGCAAAAGAGCTTGTTCTCTTGTTGGTATTTATTGCGTTGCTGTCGGCTAAAGCAACTGGTTCTGCGAAGCTCCATAACAGTTTCACTGGGCTGACTTATTCCACTGTATCGATGAGATCTTCCCAAACAATAACAATTTTAGATGGTATTTATAGACGCTATAGTAATGGTGAAAAAGTGGTTGCACACAGGCTCGCGAAATCGGAGTTATCAATGCTCTATCAGTTAGTTGGGCGTATAGATTTGAGTAAGATTAATGATTTAGAGGTCCCTTCCAGGCGACATCGTTTTGATGGGGCAATGTTAGCCGTAATAGAGGTCCAGATTGGACAAAAGGTGTATGTAAGCGTGCCATTTGATCATGATAATCCAAGA
>ERZ802822.1367-NODE-1367-length-15146-cov-11.396974_pt1 | contig 15146 bp, 13 predicted proteins | sample MGYA00345649_ERZ802822 | MGnify/ENA primary metagenome ERZ802822 (study PRJEB30503, sample SAMEA104212359) | marine metagenome | biome: Westerlies Biome; feature: [SRF] surface water layer (ENVO:00010504) within the epipelagic zone...; material: water...
GCATGACCGCACACTCAAAAGTGCGCGGGAGAGGGGACCCCATAACACCGAACCCCGATAATAGCGACGGCCGGATACATACTCCCGAGGATCGAGCGGTTTGCCATCCAGCAATACCCGCCTGCCATCGGCAAATGGGTCGACATGGACCAAATTCAGTGGAACCAGATCACCCGTGTCGAGCGTTATAGATGCACGAGTAGATGAATTGCCGGACACATACAGCTGACGGAGCTCGCTGGTGTCGTCGACATTATCAAGCCAGATTTCTGACTTGATGTCTTGCGAGACTGCAAGCGCTGGGTAACAGCAGACAAATAAAACGCAGGCGGCTTTGAAAAAGCCACTGGGTGAACGTTTGAGCGCAACTTGGCTCAGTCGCATGAAACACCCTTCGCTTGTTTCGAGGTACATACGGACTCGAGTAACGTAGCATGTCTTGTGATCGAGTGCCTCTGTAAGGTCGCTGCATGGAGATTTATCGAGTTGGCGGCGCAGTCCGCGACACGCTGCTTGGCCACCCACATCACGAGACCGACTGGGTTGTCGTGGGCAGTACGCCAGAGGAAATGCTGACGGCAGGCTACACACAGGTGGGTCGAGACTTCCCCGTTTTTTTGCATCCCGAGACCAAAGAAGAGTATGCACTGGCGCGCACTGAACGAAAAACAGCGCCGGGACATCAGGGCTTTGCAGTGCATGCCGACCCTTCCGTGACGCTAGAACAAGACCTCGAGCGGCGTGACCTCACCATCAATGCCATGGCGATGGATGATGATGGCAGGGTGATTGATCCCTATCGCGGTCAAGCAGATCTCAAGGCAAAACGTCTACGCCATGTGTCGCCTCATTTTGTAGAGGACCCACTGCGGGTACTAAGGGTCGCTCGTTTTGCTGCGCGCTATCACTTTCTTGGCTTTCGCATCGCGGATGACACCCTGGCGCTGATGACCGACATCGTTGCTGCTGGCGAGCTAACCCACCTGTCTGTGGAGCGGGTGTGGGTTGAGACCGAGAAGGCGCTCGGCGAGCAACACCCAGCGGTCTACTGGCAGGTGTTGACCGACTGTGGCGCGCTGGCAGTGCTCCTACCGGAACTCGCGGTATCACAAGGTATCGTAGCACTCGCCCGCACCGCCCCCGGCACGCGGCGAGTCGATGCTCGCTGGGCAGCGCTCTTGGCTGACCTCCCCGAATCCCGCGCACTAAAAGCCAGTGAGCGACTCAAAGCGCCGAGGCGTTTCACCCTTTTGGCGACGAAGGTGAGCGCCTGGCGAGCTGAGGTAAAGGCGGCACTCCGAGATGCCGAGTCTTGCGCGGCATTACTTATGGGGCTGGATGCACTACGGCGGGATGAGCCCTTCGAGGGGTTTTGCGACACGCTGCTGGCGATGGAGCAGAATGCCCCCGAGGCCGAGCGATCGATTCAACTGCTTCGCGAAGCTCGCACGGCGGCGCAGGCCATCAGGGCAAACGATATTGCGGATGAGGGTTTGTCCGGGCCTAATTTGGGTGCCGCGATCCTCGCAGCGCAAATCGACCGAATCCGCGCCACTCTGAGGTCATAAACCAGAGGGCGCATTAGGGCCGCGAGATGGCCACGCCAACGCCATCTGCCGCCTCCACCGCGCCCGGTTTGGTAATCGTTAACCGCAGCCCCGCGATCGAGAACTCTGCCAGTAACAGTGTTGCGAGGTGCTCAGCCAACGCCTCGAGTAGCTGAAAACGCGACTCGTCGCACACAGCAATCACGCGGTGGGAAATCGCAGCATAATCCAGAGCATCTGCCAAAGCATCGGTTTGCGCCGCTCGCGTGAAATCTGCCTTCAGCTCAAGATCGATCACCAGAGTCTGGCGAATGTCGCGCTCCCAGTCATAACAGCCGATCACGGAGGCTGCTTTGAGGCCTCTAATGAAGACGGTATCCGTCATGCCGCCGCCTTGGGTGCGGCGAGTTCGGTCATGGGCCAGCGGGGCCGCACCTCAGCATCAGGCCCGTCACACTCGCCCGCCGCCAATCGGAGCGCGCCTGCGTAGGCAATCATCGCGCCGTTATCGGTACAGAGTTTGGGCGCGGGATAAAACACCTCGCAGCGCTCTCTCCCCAGCTTTTCCTCAAGTGCTGCACGCAATCGCACGTTGGCGCTCACGCCACCGGCCATCACCAGCCGCGTCAGGTTTTCCTGTTTCAGTGCGCGGCGGCATTTGATGACCAGCGTATCCACCACGGCCGCCTCAAAGGCGCGCGCAATGTCAGCTTTGTCCTGCTCACTGACCTGACCGTTGACCTCATGGGCACGCACCGTGGTCAACGTGTGGGTCTTGAGGCCCGAGAAGCTGAAATCCAGACCACCTTGCTTGACCATGGGCCGAGGGAATTCAAAACGATCGGGGTCGCCCTGCTCTGCAAGCTTCGCCACATGGGGCCCTCCCGGGTAGGGAAGCCCCAGCATTTTCGCGGTCTTGTCGAAGGCCTCACCGGCAGCATCGTCGAGTGACTCCCCCAACAAAGCGTACTGGCCAAGGCCGTCTACCCGCACCAACTGGGTATGGCCCCCCGACACCAACAGCGCCACGAAGGGATATTCGGGGACCGCGCCCGCCTCGTGCTCCGCCAGCATGGGCGCCAGCAAGTGCCCTTCCATATGGTGCACCCCCAAGCTGGGCACACCGAGGCCCGCGGCAATAGCCCGACCCAGCGTGGCACCCACCATCAGTGCGCCAACAAGCCCCGGGCCCGCGGTATAAGCCACGCCCTCAATCTGACTGCGGGCAATGCCGCCCTCCGCCAGCACCTGATCAATCAGCGGCAGGGTTTTACGCACGTGGTCACGGCTGGCCAGCTCGGGCACCACACCGCCGTACTCCGCGTGAATGTCGATCTGGGAGTACAGTGCGTCCGCCAACAAACCCCGCTCGGTGTCATACAGCGCCACCCCGGTCTCATCACAGCTGGTTTCTATGCCCAATATCTTCATTGCGCTCTTGTCCGCGTTCTATGTGCCCTGACTGCTATGCGCCCTATGTGAGTGGCCCATCGCCTATCTGCGGCCATTCCAATACGATCAATTATCATGACCGCGTAACCGGCCGCTTAATATCTCGCTCAACATGCGAACTGCCGTCGGCTAGGCGGTCCTCGTATACTCCTAAAACCTGAGTTCGGTCCAACCCAGCGCACCCGCACCAAGCAGCTCCGCTCCGAGACCGGAAAAACGGCAATTAACCGGTCTTGCTCGGCGAATCCCGCGGGCTGCCAGCCCCAAAAAGGGGCAAAAACTAACATGTCCCAGCGCTTTGCAAAATAAGGGCTTCGTGCCTATACTGCGCGCCCGCAAAACGGGTCCACGCGATTTTGCGGGGTTTTTTGACCACAGGATAGATGAATGCCCTCTATTAAGATTAAAGAGAACGAGCCGTTTGACGTCGCCTTGCGTCGCTTCAAGCGCTCCTGCGAGAAAGCCGGCCTGATTGCCGAGGTCCGTAAGCGCGAGCACTATGAGAAGCCAACCACTATTCGCAAGCGCGCCGCCGCGGCTGCGGTCAAGCGTCACGCTAAAAAAGTGTCGCGCGAGAACCGCAAGCGCCAGCGCCTCTACTGATACCTCGGGCGCGGCACGAAGCCGTCCGCCTCTCCGCTCCCCATGAGTGAGACCCTTTCTCTCGTCGCACAAATCAAAGCAGCCATGAAAGCTGCCATGAAAGCCCGCGAGAAAGAAACCCTAGCCACCATTCGCTTGATTCAGGCGGAATTCAAACGTGTTGAAGTCGACGAGCGCATCGAGATCGATGACGCCCGCGCGCTTGCGATCATGGATAAAATGGTCAAGCAGCGCCGGGACTCTGCCACGCAATACCGCGACGCCGACCGCCCGGAACTGGCGGACGTGGAAGATGCCGAGATCGCGGTCATTCAGACCTTCCTACCCGCACAACTCTCTGCTGAAGAAATCGACGCCCTCATCGACGAGGCGCTCGCTGGTATCGATGCGGAAGGCATGGCCGCTATGGGCCCCTTGATGGGCAAGCTCAAGCCCCAACTTCAAGGCCGTGCGGACATGGGCGAGGTCTCGCAGCGCGTTAAAGCGAAGCTCGGCGCCTGAAACCCTCGTGCCCCACTCATGGCTGGCCGCACAAACCGTAGCGCTTGCCCTGCCCCAGTGAGCGGGTCACACTGACTCACTAAATCACCGCACCAACCGACTAACCGCACGGGCTGCCAACGGCACTACTCGTGAACGAGCGACTCCGACAACTAAACCGTGGCAAGACTCCCGCAAGCTTTTCTCGATGATCTACTGGATCGCCTCGATATCGTTGAGGTCATCGATCGCCGCGTAAAGCTTAAAAAGGCAGGCAAAAACTACAGCGCCTGCTGCCCTTTCCACGACGAAAAAACCCCCTCCTTCTCGGTGAACCCGGAGCGGCAGTTCTACTACTGCTTTGGGTGTGGCGCCGGGGGCAATGCCATTGGTTTCGTGATGGATTATGAGCGGCTCGATTTCCGTGAGGCGGTCGAAGGTCTGGCACAAACCGTAGGTCTCGAAGTACCCAAAGATGACCCCCGAGGTGGCCGTGAACCACCTAAAGATCAGAATAAGCCGCTTTATGAAGCGCTAGAGCACGCGAGCAAGTTCTATGAGCACGCGCTGCGGCAACATGCCGAGCGACACAAAGTCGTGAACTACCTCAAGGGCCGGGGTCTCACAGGCGAGATCGCCAGAGATTTTCGCATTGGCTTCGCACCAGCCGGTTGGGACAACCTTATGCAGACCAATGGCAGTGACGAAGCCTCGCAGGATCTGCTGATGCGCTCGGGCATGTTGGTAAAAAATGACAAGGGCCGCATCTATGACCGCTTTCGCGAAAGGGTCATGTTTCCGATACAGGACCAGCGCGGCCGAGTGATTGCCTTTGGCGGTCGCGTACTAGGGGACGACAAGCCCAAGTATTTGAATTCTCCTGAAACCCCGGTGTTCCAGAAATCCCGCGAACTCTATGGCTTGTGGCAGGCGCGTAAACACCCGCGTCGACTCCAGCGCATTGTGGTGGTGGAGGGGTACATGGATGTGATCGCGCTGGCCCAGCACGGCATCCCCTACGCCGTGGCGACGCTGGGCACCTCCACTAGCGAGACGCATCTTGAGCGGCTGTTCCGCATCGTGCCCGAGGTGGTGTTCTGTTTTGACGGCGACGACGCCGGCCGCAAGGCCGCTTTTCGCGGGCTCGAAGCCACACTGCCTGCCATGCAGGATGGGCGGCAGGCGAAATTCTTATTTCTGCCCGAGGGCGAGGATCCCGACACCGTAGTGCGCGCCAAGGGCAAAGCTTTTCTCGAGAATCTGTTTGACCACGCCGACCCTCTGGAAACGTTTTTGTTCAAGCACTTGGCGGAAGGACTTGATCTGGAGAGCATGGACGGCCGGGCGCGCTTCTCCAAACTGGCTGCGCCACACCTGCATCGACTGCCAGAGGGGGTATTTAAAACCCTGATGTATCAGGCCCTGGCAGAAAAAACGGGCATCGATGTCGACAGCCTTAAGCGTTTGCAGCCGCCGCCAGCACCTCGCCCAGAGCCCGGCGCGTTAGCGCCCGCATCTGCCCCAGATGGGCCGCCGTCAACAGACCCGGAGCAGCCACCCCCCGAAGAGGTGATGCCCATTGAAGAGCCGATGGTGGAGAGTCTCTCGCCGAGCTCTCTAAACCCGATTCACCGCCTGCTGGGGCTGCTTGTGCTGAAACCCACGTTGGTGAAGCATATACCTGAAGCGTTACTGGCCACAGAAGGCAGCCGCGATGCGGTGTTGCTGTCCGAGTTGGTCATCCATATCCGCAGACATCCCGAGGTCACGACCGCGGCGCTGCTGGGATTCTGGTTTGGTACGCCCGAGGGCGACTTCCTTAATGCGCTGGCGGGCCGTGAAACCGTGGAGGAGGATGCCGGGCTCGAGGCCCTGTGCACCGCATTGGTGGAAAAGCTTAGTCGCCACCCGGCGCTGGATGCCGCGCGGCAGCAGTTCGAAATACTTAAGCGCAAACCCTATCAGGAACTTACCGCTGAAGAAAAACAGCAGCTGCTGAGCCTGACACAGAAAATCCGGGCGCTCTCAGGGAAAAGCTGAGAAAACTCTCGGCTCCATCACACTGTATTTAAATACTACCGAGCGCGACTTCAGCGGCTCAGGAACGAATGATAAGACTCGGCTTCGGCAGTCTCGGTGCTCTTACTTGGTCGCCTCGTAAAGTAACCAGACCGGCAGACCATTTGTTACCTCTTCCTCTTCCTCTTCTTCTTCCTCGTTATCCCCATAGTCCGGGTCAAGCTCGGGCGCCTCTGACTTTATCCAGTCAAGGAAGCTGGTAACCCGGGTGTAAACACCGGGATATTGCGGATCAGCGCAGCCGTACCCCCAGCTAACGATCCCTGCCAGTGTCCAAGTGCCTGCGACCTCTACCGCCAGTGGCCCACCGCTGTCACCCTGACACGCGTCTTTCCCCACGGTCATTTCTGCGGCGCACAGCATCGTATCAGGCACGTAGTCGCCAGTTGGATAAGAGCCGCACTGAGTTTCAGAAGGGCTCGTGAGGACGTCCACCTCGGCAGCCATCAAAGCCTGTGGATACACGCTTTCCGTGGTAGAGGTATTACCCCATCCACTGACTGTAGCGGGGGTATTAGCAGCCGGCCAAGTGGCTGTTAGTTGCTCAAACGGCAGCGCGATGGGTTTCTTGGAGGTGCCATTCAGGCCCACAGGCGCAGCCAACTTCAACAACGCTATGTCGTTGTTTGTGGTGGAGGGGTCATAAGATGGGTGCGCGATTATCTGCTGCACCGCGGTGCGGGAGCTGCCACCCTCTCCCAACGTCGTCACACCGGCTAAAATCTCAATGTCAGCGGCTGCTGTGTTGGGCTGGTCCGCGGAAACGAAACAGTGGGCCGCCGAGAGGATCCAGTTCTCGCTGAGAATCGACGCGCCGCAGCTCTGCGCGTAAAAATCGTTTGGTTCGCTTGATGACACCACCGCGACTTGCCAGGGCACTTGTGAGATGCTGACTTCTTGCCCGTTGATAATCCGATCATCATCTTTGTTCCCGGGCTGTGCCGAGACATAGCCAGCTAAACCCGAGCCGATGGGAATGCTGACCACCAGGAAACATCCCCACTTAATTACAGAATTCAAAGTCATGTCAGCGACCCTTACGACCCAATCATTGCGGCTCTTTTTCGTTATTTTCTATCCAACACCTCCAGTATACATGTCTCGTCACCGACAGCATCTGAGGTCGCATTGGATGGCGAAATGCCGCCTGCTGGCGCCAGCGACCGAATAAGCTGGACGAAAGAGTGGTTGAATAACCAACCAGACGATGGGTGACTGGGCTCTCGGCCCGCGCCCCGATATACCGGCCCTCAGCCGCGATAACCGGGACGAAATTGAGGCGGTTAGCCGCCAGACCGGGGGCAGCCAGCATCGGCAAATTCCCACCAATCCCATTGGTGCTGTAAGGGCTAAGCCGTTATACTCGCCGGCTATTTTTGCGCCACACCACTGCAGGCTTCGTATGACCGACCCATTGCATCAGCAATCCCGACTTAAAGCCCTGATTGCAAAGGGAAAAGAACAGGGGTATCTGACCTACGCCGAAGTCAACGATCACCTCCCGCAGGACATCTCCGATCCCGATCAGGTCGAAGACATCATCCAGATGATCAACGACATGGGTATTCAGGTGTTTGAGCAGGCACCGGATGCCGATGAGCTGTTGATGTCTGAGGGCGACCGCTCCGCAGACGAGATCGCCGCAGCCGAAGCCGCCGCTGCTCTGGCCGCTGTAGAACAGGAAGCCGGCCGAACCACTGACCCGGTACGCATGTACATGCGCGAAATGGGCACGGTGGAGCTGCTGACGCGCGAGGGCGAGATCATCATCGCCAAGCGTATCGAGGAAGGCATCAGAGAGCTGATGGCAGCGCTCGCACACTACCCCAGCGTTGTCCGCCAACTCTGCAACGAATACGACTTGGTCGCCAAGGAAGAGCGCAAGCTGACCGACGTCATGATCGGATACCTAGACCCTGCTGAGCATGTGCCATCTGCCTCTGAGATGGCCGCCGCTGCGGAAGCGCGAGGTGAGTCAGACGACGATGAGGACGAGACCCCCGTTGGGCCGGATCCCGCCGAGGCGAAGAAGCGCTTCTCAGCACTGAAGCGTCAGTGCACCAAAACCGAGAAGGCGATTGCGGCCAAGGGCCGCGGACACAAAGACGCCATTACCGAGATGAACAAGCTGGGTGAGCTGTTTAAGTTCTTCAAGTTAACACCGCGTGTTTTTGATCCGCTCATCGACGAGCCACGCATTGCACTCGCCGCAGTGCGCGAACCCGAGCGCGAGATCATGCGTATTGTGGTGCGCGACTGCCGTATGGATCGTAAAGAGTTCATCAAAAGCTTCCAAGGTTCAGAGAGCGACAGCCGTTGGGTCAGCCGCGTGGCACGCAAGAAAGACGTGGGTGCCAAAATCAACCAGCATAAAGACGAGCTACAGCGACTCCAGCGCCAGATAGCCAACGTTGAGGAAGCGACTGGCCTCACGATCGCCGAGATTAAAGAAATCAACCGCCGCATGAGTATGGGCGAGGCCCGTGCCCGTCGCGCCAAGAAGGAAATGGTGGAAGCCAACCTGCGTCTGGTGATCTCCATTGCCAAGAAGTACACCAACCGTGGCCTGCAGTTCCTCGATCTGATTCAGGAAGGCAACATCGGCCTGATGAAAGCCGTCGACAAGTTCGAGTACCGCCGTGGCTACAAGTTCTCCACCTATGCGACTTGGTGGATTCGCCAGGCCATTACACGATCCATTGCGGACCAGGCGCGCACCATCCGTATCCCGGTGCACATGATCGAGACGATCAACAAACTGAACCGCATCTCGCGCCAGATGTTGCAGGAGATGGGCCGCGAGCCTACGCCTGAAGAGCTGGGCGAGCGCATGGAAATGCCCGAAGACAAGGTTCGTAAAGTCCTGAAGATCGCCAAAGAGCCGATTTCGATGGAGACACCGATTGGTGACGACGAAGACTCACACCTGGGTGACTTTATTGAAGACCTCACCATCGCATCACCGGTGGAGTCTGCAACCGAAGAAGGCCTCACTGAGGCAACCCGCGAAGTCCTGGGTGGCCTGACCGCGCGCGAAGCCAAAGTGCTGCGTATGCGCTTTGGTATCGACATGAACACGGACCACACGCTTGAGGAGGTCGGCAAGCAGTTTGATGTCACGCGTGAGCGGATTCGTCAGATCGAAGCTAAGGCGCTGCGTAAACTGCGCCACCCCACACGCTCCGATTACCTGCGCAGCTTCCTCGACGAGTAAACGACTAGCCAGCATGCGCCGCCTCGCCATACTGCTTCCCCTGCTCGGGTGCCTGGTGAGTTGTGGCGGCGATTCAGCAGATTCCTCAGCCACCTCGGGCGCCATGACTGTGTCGCTCTCTGGCTCGCCCAGCGCGCAGATCTGGGAGGGGCAGTGCGTCGCCTGCCACGGTGCGGCCGGTGAGGGCAACCGGGCACTCGGTGCGCCCGCACTCTCGCAACTCTCCGCTGATTATCTTGAGCGGCAACTTAGCCACTTTGTGAGCGGCGTGCGCGGCGCCCACCCGGATGACGACGCCGGCAAACGGATGGCGCTAAGTGTGGCGAATTTAAGTGAGGACGATATACCTGGCCTTGCAGCGCTGATCACCACCGAGCTGCCTCCTGCTCAGCCTCCTGTGACCCTTAGAGGGGACGCCTCACGGGGGGAGGATTACTACGTCAATATCTGCAGTGCTTGTCATGCGGGTAACGCTTTGGGTAACGACGCACTTGGCGCGCCTGCGCTCGCCGGGGTCAACGACTGGTACCTGAAGTCCTCTTACCAGGGTTACCTCGACGGCAGTCGCGGTGCACACCCCGACGATTTCTACGGCGCCCAAATGGCGCGGCTTGCGCCCGTGCTGGCCAAAGGTGACGATATCGATGATGTCATCGCTTTTATCGCCACACTGCCACCACGCCGATCGCCCTAGATTCTCTATAGTGGCGCGCATGATGATGCGTGCCGACATTAAGCTGCCGAAAGCCGCGATACATAGCCTGCTCGCACTTTTCTTGTTAGCAAGCCTGGCAGGCCCAGTACTCGCAATTGGGGAAATGACTGCCACTTCCGGGTTCCGGCTAACTGGCACCTGCCCCGCCTCCTTCGAGCTTATCGACGACGGCTGTTTTTTGCGCAATCGCTATCGAGAGTACCGGTCGCTCCGCGATGCGGGTGTCGGTGGCCTTAAGACAGGGCTGCCCCTGTTGCGCGAGGGTTTTAGCCCACAGCACATCGATCTTGGGCGCTACCTGTTCTTTGACCCCGTCCTGTCGGCAGATGGCTCGACCTCCTGCGCCAGCTGCCACGACCCGGCACAGGGGTTCGCCGACGGGCGCGCCCAGGCGGTAGGCATCAACGGGCAAACCCTCCCCCGTTCAGCGCCCAGCTTGTGGAACATCGGCTTCTTTTCGACGCTACTGTGGGATGGCTCCAAGACCAGCCTGGAGGAGCAGATGCAGGGTCCGCTGTATTCTCCTGTTGAGATGGGCAACAACCCCGCACAACTCCTTAAGGCACTGAATGGGAATCAAACCTACCGCGCTTTGTTTGAGCAGGCTTTCGGTGAGTCGCCCATTTCACTGGATCAGATCTATACCGCCATTACCGCGTTTGAGAGCTCGCTGATTTCATTGAACAGCCGCTACGACCTATATGCGCATGGCTACCACGCGGCGCTGAATGCGGATGAAATTGAGGGGTTGAATGTATTTCGCTCCTTTGTTGCCCGGTGCGCCGAGTGCCACACCCCGCCGCTGTTCTCCAACCAACAGTTGGCGGTGCTCGGTGTTGCCGATGCGCCGGGCGAGCTCATTGACCTGGGCGCCGAGGCCATCACCGGCGACGCCAGTCAGCGTGGTGCGTTCCGCGTGCCCAGCCTGCGCAATATCGTCCGCACCGCGCCGTATATGCATCGGGGGCAGAAAGCGACCCTCGAAGATGCGGCGCGTTTTTATACTGGCGGCCGGGGTCATGAGGTGCCCGAGGGCGAATCACTGATGATTCACTGGCACATTTGGGAACCGCGACTCACGGACCGCGAGATAACACTGCTGGCGACTTTCATGGGCGCGCTGACCGATGAGGCCTTTATGCCCGAGATCCCGACTGCCGTGCCCTCCGGGCTACCCATTGTCGGTGTAGCTCAGACCCAGCAAGCACCGACTGAACCTTTGGTGCACAATAAGACCGAGATCGCGGCCACTCATAACGCATTGCATAAAAATAGGCCCTGAAAGACAGCCTACGGGGGGCAAATAATGATCAACCTATTGGTTAACTCACTCTATCGCGCGGGTCGTAACACCCGCGCCGGCGCGTCGGCACTGGCGCTCTTGTTAGCTACCTCAGCGGCCCAAGCCGCTATTATTGAGGTGCGCGAGGGCGAACGTATTCAGGATGCCGTGAATCAGGCATCCCCAGGTGACGAGATACGGGTGTATCCAGGTCTTTACAGCGAGACGGTCTACGTCGACAAAGACGACATCACCCTGCGCGGGGTCGTTGAAGGCGATGACTGGCCACACCTCGATGGTAAAAAGCAGCTCAACGACGCCATCCTGTATTCCGGCAATGGCTTCTCAGTGGAGTGGTTCAAGATCACCCACTACAAAGGCAACGCCATCATGGGTCAGGCGGGAAATAACTTCTCCATCCGTAATAACTGGGTCATCGATTCCGGTGTGTATGGCATCTTCCCGGAGTTTGGTGAAAACGGACTGATTGAAAACAACATCCTCTCGGGCATTGAAGACGCCGCGATTTATGTCGGCATGAGCGACTACATCGATGTCCGCAACAATCAGGTATTCGACAACGTCGCCGGCATCGAGATCGAGAACAGCCGCCACGTATTGGTCGAAGGCAATCTCGCCAAGAACAACACCGGCGGCATTCTGGTGTTCATCACACCGGGCCTGCCGATCAAGAGCTCCTATGACGCGATCATTCGGCGCAACTTTGTGCTCGACAACAACACACCGAACTTTGGCATCCCAGGTTCACTGGTATCGCAGATTCCAGCGGGTAGCGGCATCATCGTGATGTCCGGCGACGAAGTAATCATTGAAGATAACGTGATCACCGGCAACAACAATGCGGGCATTATCATTACCAGTCAGGACTTCGTGACCGAGATCGCGACCGACACGGGCTCTGACCCGAACCCCGACTTGGTGCAGATCCGCGATAACGTGATGTTCAATAACGGCGCCGACCCTGAGGGCGAGATGAAGCTGCTAATGCTGACCAAGCTCTCGACCACCGGGCCCGATATCTTTGCCTATCAGGGCGCCACCGATGCAGCCAGAGGGAGTTGTATCTCACGGCGCAGTGCCTATCGGACCTTAGGAGTCGATGATTGGGCGGACTGCGATAGCCCGACAATTCGTGCCAACGATGCCATCGCCGGACGCGAGCCCAGCGACTCCACCCGCGCTTTGGCGACTAAAATGTTGCCAGAACCCGCTGCGCCCAGAGTGATTAATGACGATGCCTCGGGAGCGGAGATCGTGTATCAGGGAATCTGTGCGGGGTGCCATGCCTACAACGTACGGCTGATTGGCCCGCCCACGCTGGCCATTCAGGCACAATATGGTGAAGACGCAGGCAGCATCGCGGCTTACATTGCCAGCCCCGAGAAAAAACGACCTGACTTCCCGAACATGCCGCCACAAAATCATCTCTCCGCACCCATGCGGCAGCTGGTGGCGGAGTACATGCTGGCGTTAACGAACTGAGTAAACTACGGGGACACCTGCGAGTGCCATCCCTGTTGAGCTTGAAAGGCTCAGAACCGGCCAAAGTGCGATGCAAGTAGCTCGCCAGGTGCTTTTATGGCACTGTGAGTGCCAATAGTTGTGCGGTGACCGGCACTGACATAACAAAGCACAGAGCTCGGTTCGCTTGGGACTATGCGGCCCGAGCTTTCAGCCCGCTCGCTGACCCAAATCCGGCAGTTAAGGCAGCATTAACTCCTGCTACCATGGCTTAAAAAGAGATCCAACATGCCTACCACCCAGCATTTTGCCAACGTGAACGGAAGGAGCATCGCCTACCTCGAGGCAGGCAGTGGCGACCCCATCGTATTGCTGCACGGTAATCCGACGTCCTCTTTCCTGTGGCGCAACATTATTCCTGAGCTCGAGCGCTGCGGGCGGGTCATCGCGCCCGATCTCATTGGCCAGGGGGACTCTGAAAAGTTACCTGCTAGTGATGGCGCCGAGCGATATAGCTTTGAAGTCGCTTTTGAGTATTTGGACGGATTACTCCATGAAATTGGCGCGGATAACAACGTCACGCTGGTCATTCACGATTGGGGCAGCGGGCTCGGTTTTCATTGGGCTCGCCTCTACCCAGAGTCTGTGAAAGGCATTGCCTACATGGAAGCCATTGTCATGCCCATGAGCTGGGACGACTGGCCGGAGAGCGCCCAGGGCATTTTTCAGGGCTTCCGCTCCCCAAAAGGCGAGGAGCTGGTGCTGGAGCGCAATATGTTTGTTGAGGCGGTATTGCCCAGCTCGGTGATCAGAGGCCTAACTGACGAAGAAATGAACGCCTACCGCGCGCCCTTTGATACCCCCGATAATCGGCAGCCAACACTCAACTGGCCGCGGCAGATCCCCATAGAGGGTGAGCCCGCGCACATGGTCGAACTGGTAGAAGCCTATGGCACCTTTATGGCTGGCTCCGATATCCCAAAACTATTTATCAATGCCGACCCGGGCTCGATTCTGGTGGGCAAGCAACGCGAGTTCTGCCGTAGCTGGCCGAACCAGCTTGAGGTCACCGTAAAAGGCCTGCACTTTTTGCAGGAAGACTCCCCACAAGAAATTGGTCAGGCGATTGCGGCCTGGCGCGCCGCACTTTAAGGAAATTTGATATGTCTGACACCCCGGTTTATGTGGTCGCCAATTTTATCGTGCACGATGCCGATAAATACCGAGAGTATGAGAAAGGTTTCTTCCCTATCTTAAAGCGCCATGAAGGCTCTTTCTTCACATACGATGACAACACCGTGACGTTCGAAGGGAGTGACCCGCGGGAAGGGCGCATGGTGATGTTCACTTTCCCTTCTGAAAACAACGCCGTGGCCTGGTACAACGACCCTGACTACCAGGCGCTGAGTGAGCACCGCCGTGCCGGCACTGAGCTCAAGTTTCTGACTATGGTGCACGGGTTGCCACCGAGGGACTGATCGGCACCAACCGCCTGACATGACACAATCCAATCAGAGAGCAGGACGACATGATGCCTGACGATGAGCTATATCCCACACCCGATGAATACGACGACTACACCATGAAAGAATCACCGACTTACACCCCGCCAAAAGTCTGGCAGTGGGATCAGGACGAAGAGAACCGCTTCTCCAAAATCAACCGGCCTATTGCGGGCGCTACGCACGAAAAAGATTTGCCGGTAGGCGAGCATCCCTTGCAGCTCTACTCCCTCGCTACACCCAATGGCGTGAAGGTCACGGTCATGCTGGAAGAGTTGTTGGCGCTCGGTATCAACGAGGCAGAATACGATGCGTGGCTGGTGAACATCATGGAGGGCGACCAGTTCTCCAGTGGTTTTGTCGGCGCCAACCCCAACTCCAAGATCCCGGCGCTGGTGGACCACAGCACGCCCACACCCACCCGGGTTTTCGAATCGGCAGCCATCGTGATGTATCTGGCCGAGAAGCACAGGCATTTTTTACCCACTGACTTGAGCGCTCGTGCTGAATGCCTGTCATGGGTTTTTTGGCAAATGGGCAGTGCGCCCTTCCTCGGCGGCGGCTTTGGCCACTTTTATGCCTATGCGCCTGAGCGGCTCGAATACCCGATCAACCGCTTCACCATGGAGGTCAAGCGTCAGCTAGACGTACTAGATCGCAACCTGGCGGAGCGCGAATTTATGTGCGGTGATGAGTACACCATTGCCGACATTACGATCCACCCTTGGTACGGCGCACTCGCCATGGGCATGCTTTACGAGTCCGGTGAGTTCCTTGACGTCGATTCCTA